>JAANMV010000022.1_pt1 | contig 154720 bp, 163 predicted proteins | sample 7279661 | NCBI WGS metagenome assembly JAANMV01 (sample SAMN14094540, study PRJNA606508) | bioreactor metagenome | isolation source: A lab-scale SPAN reactor treating ammonium-rich wastewater day 121 | place: Ireland: Galway | collected 2017-05-16
CCATCTACGGCTTCCTCAAATTTATTCCGTAAATCCGTGAGTGCATCCTGATATGATTTTATCTGAGTATTTAATGCCTCAACTTCTCTTCTGCGAGATTCTGCATTTTGATTGAGCGCATTTTGCATAGCTGCAATTTGAGCCTGCATTTCATCATACTTTTTAGCGTGCTCATCTAAAAGAGGGTTTATTTCCTGAAGTTCTTTTTTCTCTTCCGCCAATCCCGAAGGATCGGCAACAGCTGTTTGAAGAGATTTATTTAACTCATTGTATTTTTTTTGAAGATCTGACAATACAGATTCAAAAGAAGCATCCAAGCCTTTTTCAAATGAAAATCCTATTTTCCCAAAAGCCTGATCAATACGGACGGTCAGCTTTTCCACATCGACGGAAAAGCCTTCGATTTTTTTGTATGCTTCGTCGATTTTTTTGTAAAGCTTATCTGTACTCAGGTCGCTTTCAAAGTGTAGTCCGCCGTTCGTTTGGTCCATTATTGAAGGGTTTTCAAATAATTTTCAAGTGCTGTGGTATCTTCATCATCCAGATTAAATACCTTGTCTTCTTTATTCTTTTTGTCTCCAGTTTCTCCGGAGTTGGTGTCGTATTTTCGGGCATCTAAAAGCATTCTTTGCACAATGCCCCATTTTATTCCCCAAAGCAAATAATCGTATGTCCAACCGAAGTGAGCGCATATTTGCCCGCGCTGGCCATACAGGGTTTTTAATCCTCTTTCTCTACCGCCTCCGCCTTGGGAGTTTTCGGATTTGTTATCCGGTTCGCATTCATCAAGACGATAGAGACTGTAAAAGAATGGTAGTCGTTTATTTTGATTATGTTCTGGGTAATTTCTAACAGGTTTTGAGAGTTCAGTCTCCAGTAGAAATATCGGGCAAGAATCTTTCTGAAAATCCTTATTCGTAAACTTGTCCCAAGAACAGAAACAGCAATAACTTCTGCGGCTATTGGTGCGTTTTCCTTTACTATTTTGAAATTCTCAGCTGGATTGCCTAATGCTTCTTCATCCACTTTCATCTTGAAGAAAAGACTGCTTTGAATATCCATTATCCCCAGTTCGTTATACGGAACCTTCCATTCCCTGTAAGGTTTCCCAAACCGTTTCAAAAATGATTTCTTTGGGGTTCTGAAAGTAAATGCTGCTGCACCGGTAATCAGATTGATTTCTTTTTGCTCTGCGTTCATTGTGTAAGCTTTTCCTGTTTTAAAAAAGCCCTGCCCGAATAGGAGGAACAGGGCTTAAAAACAAATCTATAAATGAATAGTTACGGTACTACTTTGAAGATGGTAAACGGTGCCGTGTCTGCCTTGGTAGGCCTCAGGATAGCTCCGCTTATTTCAAGCCCTAACAATGCTCCTCTTCCGATCTGTGAAGTGAACTTCGCTGTGATCTTCGCTCTTACAATGTTGAAACCGATTCCTCTTTTCGGCGTAATCTTTACGCTTTGCTCTACGGTTGCAGGGGTCAAAGGGGGGGTGTACACCTCAGATACACCGGTTCCGGTGACGGCTCCTCCAAAAACTTTTACTAAAGTTTGCAGGTCAGGATCGGCTACGGTAAAAGCAATTGTTTTTTTGCCTTCCCTGTGTTCCTCGTGCAAAGGGTCATCAAACTCTTCCACGAAAAATTCCGTTACCTGAGGATCATCTGTATTCAGGTTCATGGTCCCTTCCAGAGTGTTCCCCAATGCTGCTAAAGTAGTTCCCATACCGCCATCTACGGCGATATTTCCTAATTCAACCTTTGTTAGTCCAATATTTATTTGTCCCATTTTGGTTATTTTTATTAATTATTATGTATTATACAGGTACATTTGCACCCGGAAATTGATATAGTTTACATCTTCTGATCCCTCATCAAACATCTGGTGATAAACAACTGTCATGTTGTATTGCTCTTTCCAAATGTTATCCAAAAGGCGGTACACCTCAGCAGAAATCACCTTCATTCTGGCGTTGTTCGGTTGCTTTTGCGGCGTTCCCTGGATCTTTACTTCCAGGTATGGAACAAAACAGTTTACATTGAAAACTCCATCCTGAAGAAAGGCGTTGTTCATGGGTAAAGAGTTGATCACAATGTCTTCTTTCAGGCTTCCGGATGGCCTGCGGTCTTTGTAAACCTCTCCGTTGATGACCGATTTTATACCACCTGTCACCAGTTGGCTATAAATCCATTCTTTGCCTTCAAATACTGTTTTCATTACCCAAATACTTCTTTCATCATTCGTGGAAGTTCCTGTTTCGCCAGTTGTTCTGCACTGGTAAGCACGTTTTTACCTTTACTTTCTACATAAATGGCGTAATGCATCCCCGCTACCAGAACCAGCACGACGTTATTGCCGAAACCCGATCCTACTTCAACTGCAAGGGATTTTCCTTTTTCGATTGGATTAATATCAGATGATTTCTCACCGTTTACCGTCGTTTCAAAATTAGAGCGTACCACTTGGCCTTTGTGCATTACCACATATCCAATTGAGTTTCTCAGGTTTCCGGTGATGTTTTTATAATCGCCATTCAGCCTTGCTTCTCGTACGCATTCGCCTCCTACATAATCCAAAACATCATAAGCTGCTTCAAGTTGGTTCTGTATCACCTGCGCTGCTGCTTTATCAAAAGCGGCTTTGTTAAAACTTCCTTTTAGAGCCATATTCTGCAGCGCAATTGGTCTTGTGAAAATCTCAGCACCTCCTTTTCCGCCCGAATATAACAGCCATCTACTACCTGAATCGGAGTTCCTTTTTCAAGTCTTCTGGTGTTTTTCGGAGCGTAAACCATCCAGCTGTACTCATACGTTTCACCGTCTTCCGTTGTCACCTTCCGCCCGGATCCGTTGATCTCGTCACGGCATTTCCCGATCTCCACCCAGTCAGAAGTAGCAGGGATCCAGTCGCCTGTCTCTTCGTCTCTGGTAGCCTCTTTATGGATTAAGGCTTTCAGGATGTAAGGATATTGCTGCATCAGAACATGAAACTTCTATCGTTAATTTCCGTACTGTTGTCTTGGTTCAGAATATCATCCATCCCAAGTTCATTAGCCAGAGCAGAATACCACATCCTAAAAGCTTCTGTATTCCATTTCACCGAATAATCGCCCTCGGAAATGTCAGCCAGTGGCAGCAACCGCGAGAACTCGTGATATACTGCCATTTTAAGGTCATCAACATCATCCGCAACGTATTCTTTTCCATTGATTTTCTGATTGATCATCAGAATTTCAATATCATCATCAGATACGTTAAAGCGATTCAGAAGCTTTTTTAGATAGGTTTCCTTGTTCATTGTACCTGCCTGTTATTTTAGAATGTCCAGGTAGCGTGAGCTACATCCAAAAGGGCACTTCTTTGCGATCCGTTCCACGCTGGGAATGCATTGGCAATTCCCTGTGTTACTTCTACCACAGGCTCCTCTTTGCTGAATTTCTTGATGCAAATAGGGCCGTTCATCACTTTCAAAGCAGAAGAGCCCTGAAGTCTCATATCTACAGGTTGTTTCCAGTAGGTATTCCCAAGAACTTTGGATTCAGAAAACATTACAACATCATCACGGAAAGGGTTTCCAGTTTGTCTCTTGCCATCTACTTCCAGAGTAATATCCTGATCAATCACCACGATCTGAAGACCATGTAACCATGCTTGCTTTGCGAGCATAGTGTTCACACTTGCCAAATCCGGGGTTTGTGAAATATTCAGTGCATTCTGTGCGAAAGAAGCGGTTTTCTTGATGATGTCCTCAGTCTCCACCATCTTGCTGAAAGTGTTGAGGTTCATGAAAGCAAACTTCGGAATTACACCTACTTTCTTCATTTCGGTCATTACCTTTTTAAAGTCTGCTGTTGGTTTTGCAGATGCGGGAGTTCCCCAAACGTTGGAAGTACCCATTTTCTGTGCATACGCAATCGGATAAACCACATCAAATTCAGTAACAATAGTTTGGTTGTCACCTTGGGCAAATCTTACATATCCATGTGAAATCTGCTTCAGTGCGATCCATTCGATTCTGGAAGCTACTGCCTGCCAGCAAAAGCCCATATCTTCAGCCCAGAATTCTACCAATGCCATTAGGTCCTGTTGGCCGGAAGCCAACGCCACGGCAATGTCGTATTCATTCAACTGGATTTCATCCATTTCACGAGCCACAGCGATTTTGGGAATATCTCCCTGAATTCTGCTGATGGCTTCTCTGATCTTCCGCGGAATGGAAGCGTTTCTGCTCACAACATCCGCAGCAATCTTTAATCCGGCTTGCGCTGTCAAAGCTTTCCAGGAAAGCGTATTGTTAGGCTTCAGCGGGAAAAGGGTAGGGAAGTAAAAAGGTTTCAGGTCGTACGTGTTAATAACGCCCTGCATGTCCTTCTCATTCAGTCCCTGCATTAATGTCTTGTTCATTTTTTTAAGGTTTTACAAGGTTATTATTAAACATACTGAACACCGGCCGGCTTGATGATCGGCTCAGGCATTACATTTTTATTCACTACGGCAATCACCCAAGCACTCGCAAAAGCGTTGTCGTTTTTCTTGAAACTCACTGCTTCGCCTGTGATAGCGACAGGAGTTCCTGTATAGTACTGTCCCAAATTATCACCTACTGCGATAGCTTTTCCAAGCGTAGTATCTACGGTGATCTTATCTTTCAGCGCATCGCTGGTGTCGATGGCCGTAATATCAACAGATGTTGTAGCTCCTTTCTGGAGCTTGTCACCTACTTTAAGAAGGTGTCCTTTCTTCACGAAATATTCCGTTGCGGTATTGGTGGCTGTTTCTGCAGCTACGGCTGCGAGAGCAGCTTTGTACAGCCCGTTGGTTCCTGTATAGAGTGGAGTTCCCTGCGGAATCACACCTTCAGAACCGTACGATCCTGTGGCAATCGTTACACCGCCCGGAATGTCTGCTATTTTATGCAGTATTGCGTTTGCCTTTTCGGCTTCGCCTACTACACTTTCAATTTTAAAACTCATTGAATTAAAGTTTAAAATGCGTTAGTATTATTTTATTACACTTCTTTGCCGCCGAGGCTGCTGCCCTCTTTGCCAGCTTTGGCATCCAGGTAAGCTTGGGTTGCGTTACTCACGGAATCCGGTGAGGATTCTGCTGCTGCGAACGGTCTTCCAAATTTGGAAAGACCCTCATTGGCCAGTTCTTGCTTAAACTTGTTTAGATCAGTTTCAGTTTCTGTAAGGTACTCGTTGAATGTCTCTTCTGTTTCAAAGCTCATTCTTCCAAAATCTTTCAAAACTTTTTCTTTGAAAGCAGCGGGAGAACCTGCCAGCTTTTCTTCCAGCGTTGTACGCCTGTTTTTAGAAATTTCAGCACCTTCGAAGGCACTTAGTTTTTCTGAATAAGGCTTTACTGCTTCGGCAACTGCGTTTTTAATCATTGTAGCAAGGTCTGCAGGACCTCCTCCTTTTTCGGGAGCAGGAGGATCGGTTGAATCATCCTTTTTTTCCACGAACTCATACTTCTTTTTGAGGTTAGATTCAAAGGTTTTGTTTCCTTTGCTCACCTCGCTGTCCACGTCCTTGCGCCAATCGGTTACAAACTCTGTCACTTGTGCGTCTTCCAGTTTTTCAACTGCGCTTTGTGCTTCTTCTTCGGTTGTAACAGTCAATGCCATTGTTCTGGATAGCTGCGCCAAACCGTCTTTTCTCACGCCTGGGAACTTAGCCGCCAGTAGCGATAAAATTTTTTCTTTCATTTGTCCTAAAAGTTTATTTGCAATTAGTCACAAATATATTGATGAAAGTGTTATTTTAACACTTTAAAAGATTAAATTTGTCTTTTTGAAGGTTAAATTTGATCACTCACATAACTTTTAATATGAAAAACATCATTATCCGGAATGGGAAAACTGGAAACAGGAATGGGAAAACGTTCAATGGAGTTTATTTGTCTTGTATTCCCGCGAAAATCTTCGAGTTATTTATCACCAGATTAGGAGAGGAAAAGGAAGTTCTAATTCCTGAAGAGGAGCTCTTTCAGGCGGTGTACAAAAAATCTTCTTATGATAAGTATCACCGGAGGTCTATTTCTGTCTTCATCTCAAAAGACGTAAAGCCACTGGCCCGCAAAATGGGTTATGACGTGAAGACGGTTCCCCGGAAGGGAATTGTTGTGAAGAAAAATTAAATACTTAAATTTGAGTTATGAGATGCACAAAATGTAAGACCGACAATGCACCATTAAAGAAAAGCTGTTCAAACTGTGGCGAAATACTCACGGGAGAAACAGTGAACAACGTCACGGGCCAAAAAGGTATTCGTAATCCCGACGGATCATTCAGTCCGTTTAAATGATTTAAGTTATGGGTACGAAAGAAATTATCAAACAGTTTTTAGAGGAGATTAAAGACGATATTTTAATGATTGACGGAGGTTGCTCGCAATGTATCAATGATTTCGTAGAAGGTATAAACGAAACTTTAAAAAAATACGATTTAGAAATTAAAGCTTCCGAAAGACGACCAATGACATTACAAATAAAAGAACTCACTACTTCCGAAACACAACGCGATGAAATGACATTGGAAAAACCGCAGGGAGTTTAAGGGCTTTTTTTTGTGTTTAGAATAAGTTTGGTTTATTTTCATTAAATACTTGCATATATGCAAGTACTGTTATATCTTTACACTATCAAATTAAAATATTTACTAACAATTAAAATTTTACAGTTATGAAACCAGAAATTAAAAAAGAAATGGAACAATTGAGAAACGAGATATTGAATGATTCAATATCGTGGAAAGAGATAAGTTTACCTAATCCTGAGGTATTAATGTTCGATTTTTTTGATCACGAAAAACACAGTAAGGGCTATGGCACTATAAAGCTAAGGGTTATAAATGACGGTAATAATGCGTTTGTAACAGCGAGCCATACGTCTGGTTATTTCAGGACTTATGCCGAGCTAAAAGAAGCCAACAGGTTAGAGGTTGGCAGAATTATAACTTCACGTAGCGCAGGTAATACTTCATATATTAAGATTTACTAAAAATAAAAAGCCCTCGTTTCAGCGGGGGCTTCTTTATCAAATTAAAACTTTAATCTAACGACTAAAATCTTATGGCAAATTTCGATAATTCTGCCCAAATGGGCAAACAAATGTTTTTTAATTACATTCAGGAAAGAATGGAAGAAAGGCAAATCACTCAATACCGCCTTGCCCAGCTTACTGGAGTTCCCGAAAGTGTTTTAAGTAAGAATTTTACAGGTCATTCAGAAATGTCCGTTTTAACTTTCTTAAAAATTCTCGGGGCATTAGAGATCCGGCCATTCCTAATTCCTGCCGAACTGGATAAAACAGAAATGCAAAGGATATTTTTCAGTTAACTATTTTTTTAAAAAAGCATTCACGCTGGCGGCACTATATTTTTTGCTGAAGTATTCTTTTCTGTATTGATTATCTCTGGTATTAAGCCATTTATAATAATCTCCAAGTTTCTTTTTGTTTGCTTTAATCTGATCTAAATGAGATTGAGAGCCTGCTTTGTTTTTTGCAAGCTTTGCCCTTTGTTCATGCTGTTTACTTGCGGCATCTGCATTCCTTTTATATATTTTCTTTCCAATGTTTTTAACGAAATCTTTATTTTTCAACAATTCATAGGATATTGCCCATTTCTGTTTATCAGAGAAGCTATATCCTCGTCTTAAATTTAGGTTGTTTTCCTCTGCTCCATCTAATATTTTGAAGGCTACGGAATTTTCTGGAACCATATTCTTCAACCTTCGTATTTCGTCCCCAGAAATTTGTATACTCATTTCAGAAGCATAAGTTCCCAGAGAAGAAACCGTATTTGTAGTTGTGTTTATTAAAGATATTTCCTCAAAAACATCTCCAACTTTTACAGGAGCTACATCGGCATCGCCATCCCAATACTCTTTTGCTGCATCGCTGGCATCTTCTCTGGCCTGGCTTTCAGAGTCACCACTGGCAATAGCTGCGTTATACGCATTCAGAGCCTCTTTTAAACATCTTTCTTTCGCTATTTCTGCGTGTAATACTGTTCTCATAATTTTTGTATTTGGTTAATATTATCACTGTACCAATAGGGCAGGGAAGCTGCATTATCAATTCTGGATTGGTTTTCACTCAGCCAATTCAAAAAATTTTCCGGCAGTATTTTAATAGGTTCCGGAGCCTCGTATTCATGCAGCCTTCCCTGTGCTTTTAGCTTTGTTCTTTTTACAAATTCCTCACGTGGTAACCTTACAGAAAGCAGGAAGCACATACATTGCGGGTGCCATCCTGTCCATTTAAACCACTTGGGATAAACGCCTTCCAGTTCCAGGCAAATAGGACAGGTATTTTCCTGTCTGCTGCTCCTGATCTCTAATCCTAATGCTAAAGGATCATTCTGTATTTTTAGCCATTCTGCGTAACGGTAGGCGTTGTTTATTTCAGTTCTGGCCAGCCGGAGAGCGTTCTTGTAAGATGAACGGTAAACCCCTTGCCCGGGATGATATTCCTGAGCTGCTTTGCTCCATTCCAGTTTTCCGGTTTTATGATTTCTCACCCTCCTGTAAAGCCTTTCGGGTTCGATGAGGTATTTCTGTAAGGATTTAGCTAAATCAGGCGCATCTGCTCCCTCTTTGATGGCGTTCTGGACAATGATGTCAATCTCTGTGGGAATACTCCCCAACGTCTTCCAGATCCTTTGTGAAGCCGTGCTTCCACCTCTTTTTTGGTTCAGGTATTTCTCAGCGTTTTTCACGATGCTGCGCTGGTGATTGACCGCTTTATCTCGAATTGTTTTTAGCTCCTCAAATTGAGCTTTATCCTCGGGAGAATACTGATCTTTGAGTTTATCCAGATACTCACCGTCTGCCTGGTGCCAAACCTCGTCAATAGCATTGATAATCGTTACATTAATTTTAGATCCTGTTTGGTTCAGAATCTTCTGGATCTTCCGGTACAGCATTCTGTTTCTGGCAGAAATAAAATGATGATTCTGCTGCTCTATTGCTTGTAAAACTTCTTGCATTTTGAGGATTTGAAGGAACGTGCCCTGAAGAATCTCTTTGATTCTTTTCACGGTCAGTTCCTGTTCTTGCAGTAGTTTTCTGTTGGACATTGCAGTGGCTTCTCAGGTGTTTTATTTTTTTACTAGCGGGTTTCTACTATTTACAAATTCAAACCCTAAATCTTTTCTTAAACGATCAAGGGCTTTCTTATAAAGTGGTAGTAAATAATCTTTATCTGCATTCAGTATTGGTGTATAGGGATTTTTGGTGTAAGTCTTTTTGGGTACATAATTTTCCATTACAGAAATATCTTTGAAAATCCTCTCAATTGTTAACTCCTCAATTATTCTATTTATAATTGTTTCAGGATTTTTTTTTATAACCTCAATTCTCTCTTTATATTTTCGATCAAAATATTCTTTCGCTTCCTGATCCCCAGTCTCTCTTTCCACGCTTGCATTATACGCTCCCAGAGCGGCTGCATTGTAACGCTCTTTTCTAATCTCGCTTTGTAGTTTAGTTCTCATAATCTTTGTAACATTATTTCTACACTGAAGGAGGCATTATATCCATCATTGCAGATTCTCTTTCTTCCGCCAGAATCTGGTCATATTCCTTCTCATCGTCCTGCACCCACCCCAAAGTATTGATGCCTGTTTTTCGTGACATAAATCCGCCGCTGATGGCTGTGGAAATATTGGAGATGATTTCTTTGTCATCGCCAATCATGTAAGGCGTTATCTCCGGTGTAATCATCACATTTTCCGCAGCTTCTTTTTTGGAAATATCAAAATTCGCAATGAAAGCTTTTATCACATTTACCCTTCTTTGTAGGTATTCTCCAAGAATTTCCTCTTTGTCCATCACTTTCAGATGTGCATCCAGAAACATCATTTTCAAGGTTACGCCGGACACATTTCCGATTCCTTTTACTGTATTGAAGGATATTTCAGGAGTTTGAGAAATGGCAAAAATATCTTCTTTGTTCATCCGGTGTTCGGCTTCCACGCTGGCAGCGGCGTTGCTCCATTCAAGATATTTTACATCTGCATTTTCTGCAACTTCAATAAGCTTTCCGGCTTCTCCTTTTTTCGCAAAACCGTTTATTTTTCCTTTGGCCACAATGGTGGGAGAGGAGTGATACTTATTTGTATCGCTGAAATTTGATCTCAATTCCTCATCACTTTCTATGATATTCTGCACTGGGTACCATTCAGGTTTTGCTTGCTTTGCATAAACAACGGGAATTTTACCGATAACATTTTCAATAGGGTAGCCTTCCGCAACTTCCCATCCGTCTTTCTTTACCCATTTGAAGATGGTTTCATCGGTGTAAGTTTCAAAATATTCCACATCTTTGTCATCTTCCTTCACTTTAAAAGCTCGGGAAAACGCCAGTAAATTTCCTGTAAGATCAAAGAAGGGAAACAGCTCAACCCCGTCTGAAGGTTTCAGAATAATACACCTCAACTTGAAATTGCTTTTGAAACCATAGTTTTGATTTTCCTGGGCCACAGGAAACCACAGTTCTGCAACCTCGGTGAAAGAGAACAGTTCCCGTGCAATCTCCCTGTTGAGGTACTTTTCTTTATTGTCGTAAAGAATTCTTTCCAAAGCTTGCTGAACCTCTTGTTCTTTAGCATCTTCTGTATTTGTGCTGTATTGAACGGGGTTTCCAAAGCAGAAAGCAACGGCCCTGTTAACAATTAAGGATTGATAACCCAACGCAATCCGGGAAACCTTTTCCGTGCGCAGTCTGATCTCCTGCTTTTTCCCACCTGCCATTACAGATCTGGTGCCCGCATCAGCTTCTTCACCATCATCTGCTCGCACTTTTTTATCCTTCCTGATGGTAGGGTCCATTACTTTATGCTGGTCAGGATCCAGTTGCTTTTTGATCTCGGTAACGTCCGGGAGTTCGCCTTTACGTTTGGATTTCAGAATCTTTATAGTATCCTCTATTTGCTGTGCATTAGAGCCGGAACCGCTTTTTATAGCGTCCAGCTCCAGCACGGGATTTTCATGTTCTGTATTTTGTTTCGCTTCTGACATGGGTTATAATTTGATTTTCACAAAGTTATAATAAAAAGAGTGTTAAAATAACACTCTAAACATTAAAATTCTTCGTAAAGTACTCTAAATCCTCCTTTTGAACTTTTGAGAGTTTCTTTAAAACGTCTTTTCCGCCTGCTGATTCAGTGATTATTTCTTTTCTCTGTTGTGATAGAATATAGTTTCCAAAGGCGTTTTCAGTCCCTTTCAGGGTGCTGAGCACTGTACGCGCATACGTTTCCGGATGGGAAAGTAAATCATTTCCTATTGCTTCCAGATGTTTTGAATTGTCTTTTTTTGTTGTCATAATTTTAAAATATTTGATTAATAAAATAGTCCTATTCCGCTGTCACCGTTTCCGCTGTCCCTTTGTTCTACCATTCCGGTAAGAACGTCAGGCGCATCGTCGAATTTGTTCTTTCCGGTCTTCATATAGCCGGTCACATGATTATAGAAATCTGGCCACATACGATCCCATCCAACCGGAAAGAATGTAAGATTTTGTACCGCCGCAGAATTTGAGAAGATTCTCACCTCCTTATTTTGATTTTGTGAGAACCACTCAAAGGCGGTATTATTATTGCCCATTTGCCGGCATATTTCCTCAACCTTACGTGCAAATCCTCTGCCTCCGTTATTACTCTCTATTACCGCGGCTTCAATCAGATCTCTTGATACCATTTCTGCAGTGGCAGTTTCTGTATATTCCATCGGCTTCTGGGTGTATAAAACATCAATAACATAATTTCCGACGTCAGTTTCTACATAATCGATAGAACAAAGGTAATCACTACCGGTATCAGCTGTATCGGTGTAATTTTTGCGTATCATGTGCTCGGCGTACGGGATTTTCTCATAGGTACGAAAACCTCTTTCATACATTAGGCCTTCTTTCGGTTTCGGATTCTGCTGGTATTGCGTTTCAAAAACAAAAGGGTTTTTTTCCCGCATCTGATACAGTTCTTCAACCGTGTGTTTGTGAGGCCATAACGCAACGTCTTCACCAGTTTCAGGATCTGTTCTGAGGCACGGCAGTTCTATAAGCTCCCACTCACCATCTTCGTCCACACCCAAAACCCCTTCAAGTTTTTGAAGATAACCACAAAGGTCATTCATGTGCAATCTCTGCATGATAATGATAATTGGTGTATCTCGGCTGTTTACCCGGTTTCGGATGGTGGTGTCAAATTTCAGATTTACAGCATCTCTTTTCTGATCTGATTGTGCGTCATCTGGCTTTATCGGGTCATCAATCAAAATTGCTCCAGCAAATTCAGAATCAAAATAGGGAATGAAATCTTCAAAATCTTCCTCATATTCCTCCTCGGATTCTTTTAATTCCTGAACAGATCCGGCTCCGAAGCCCGTAACCTGACCGCCAGAAGAAACTGCGTAAAATCCTCCGCCTTTTGATGTCTGCCATTTCTTTTTTGATTCTTTAGTCAATTCGAGATCAAACAATTCCTGAAAAGCATCACCAGTAACGGTTCCCTGGACTTCACTACTGTTGTCCATTGCCAAATCTGCAGAATAGGAGAGGTGTATGAATTTTGATGCTGGATTGATAGCAAAACCGTATGCAGCGAAATTTTTAATTACGAGTTCAGTCTTCGAGTAACGCGGCGCAATGTTCAGCATCAGGCGTTTTGTTTTTCCCGCAATTACACGGTCCAATGCATCACAAATGATCTCATGGTGCTTATTAACAATAAACTTTTTCCCGAAATTTTTCTTGAAGAAATAGCGCGTGAAATTAAGCGTGGATTCTAAAACCCACGTTTTAGTAACGTCAATATCCCTTATTTCAGGAGCTTCTTGCATTGTTCTGTTTAAAAAACCCGGCTTTGCAAAAGCCCAGCCGGGAAAAACTAATAATCATGAATACTCAAATCAGCCTGAGCATCGTAGTCCGTGCGGGATTCGAACCCGCCTGATCAGATTGAAAACCTGAGATCCTAACCAAATAGATGAACGGACCGTTTGCGTGTCTTTCCACGCTGTCAACTGCTCAAATATTTTCCTGTTCCGTTCACAGTAGTAGGAACTTCTTATATAAAATTTCTTAATAATCCTCATCAAGTTTTTTCAAATGTTCTCTCATTTCATCATGCGTCAAAACTCGTGCTTTGATGGTGTGATTATGTTCTTGCATCGCCTGACCAAACATATAGTTTCTAAGGTCTGCAATCGCTTTGCTGCGGGTGCTTTTGTCTTTCAATTCCATCAAAACAATTTTCAGTGCGAGAGGTGTTTTTTTATCCTGATAAATTTTGATCAATTCATCTTCAGTTGCATTGAAAATCAATGTGTAAAACTCAATCAGTTCGTTTTTCTTAACCGGTTGAATTCCTTTTTTTTTCAGGACCTCATTAATGCTGGAGAAAGACTTCCTATTTGCCCCCGATCTGTTGATATTTTGAGGGTTTTTGTGAAAGCCGCCTGTGTTTATTTTATCTCCAAAATTTTCTTTCATTGCCAGTTGCTACTGAGTTGCTTTTAAAATCGTAAATTCTTTAGTGTTATAGGTTTCAGGGTGATAAAGCATAACCCTGTCGCCGTTCTCGTCTTTTATCCAGTCCAGCTTTGTTGGAAACTGCTTTTTCACAAAGGAAAAGACCGGATAGTTCTTTGCCATCTGAAGACCTGCTTTGCTGTCCCAATATACATGCAGGATATTTGAGAGTTTCGTTTTTCGCATGAAGGTCCTGTCATCCAGAAGAGCTTTATTGTAGATATATTTTGAAATGTCCGTTTCCATCTCTGGAAGGATCGGCGCAAAGAAATCATAAAACTCTTGGAATGTTATGAAATCCCCTTCTTGCTTGTTCTCCTCGCACCATTTGAAGAAATCATTTTGTGTGGGTAGCAATTTCGGATAAACACTGTAAACATCCTCAAAATATGGCTCATAATGGCCTGAAGGAGTTCCAATGATGCTCACGCCAATAGATGCCGCATATTCACGGACAAATAAATAATTCCTGATCCATTCATCAGAATAAGCATCTTTAGCCGCTGCTTTCAGCTGTTCCTCTGTGAAAAGGGATTTCTGGCGTTCTGTCAGGTTCCTCTGTTGCTTGTGCGAAAGATGAAATTTATTCACCCAAAAATATTTTACTCCAATTTCAGCATAACGGTCAATGATAGCCGTATGATCCTCACAAAAAACAGCATCAAAAGGATTCAGCCCGATGATTATTTTATGACCACGAGAAATGAGATATTGAACCATTTCAAATCTTTCATCCAGGCTTGGTGCGCTTGGTTCGTATTTCTTCCGGGTTTCATCATTGCTAAAATTTGCAGAAACGTAGAAAAGGCTTGGTTTTATCAGCTCTTCCACCTCTCGCCAATCTTTTCCGCCTCTGGTGTTAAACTGAACCGGAATATCGTACTCCGTCAGAATTTCTGTAATTTGCCGTGTGAGCTCCGTATTGTTATTACTGAACGGATCCACATTATTACTGATCAGAACCGGGTATTTTTCCCGCAAAAAATAGCTGGTAATATCTCCACGAGTTTTATGATTTTTCAGTTGGGAGAGAATCCTTTTCAAATCCGCTTTTCGTTTCGGATCATTCAGGATAGAAAAGCAATATGTACACATGTGGCTGCACAAGTTCATAGTCAGCTGCACCGGTACCGGATTTATGAGAAAATTATTTGTAAGTGGTGAAAACATTAATCCTGTTCTTTTTCGTTATACGATTCAATTAGTTTCAGAAACGCGTTTTTATCTTTCTTGATTTTCAGACGATACTTGGTGGCGTTCCACAGCTCCAACTCATCATCAGTAAGAGTAATCGCAATCATTCCGTTTTCTTCCGGTTTTTCCTGAGGTTCTTTTTCATCATCTTCCCAAACAGGAAGCTCATAACCCCATTCTTCAAGTTCCACAGCATCCCACTCATTTGCCATCTCTTCAGAATCATCTTGTCCAAAAGAATTATTGTCAGTGATGACTATTCTTCGTAGTATTTCCACCGGCGTATTTGGATCCACAACCTTGCAAGGAGCGGTCTTGTGACCAAGTTCCCTCATCGCTCTAAGGCGCATGTTTCCGCCCAGTACCACGAACTTATCCTTAACCTGAACCACGATCAGTTCCCGTAATTCCAGCATTTCGGGAAACTCCCTAATTGACTTTTTAAGCTTCTCAAAACGGAAATCCCGTATAAAACGTGGATTCTTCGGCAAGCCAGATATTTGACCGGTATTCAGTTCGATCAAATTCAGTTTGATATGCATTTTTTCCGACATAAGTACAAAAATAGAAATTAAAAGTGTTAAAATAACACTATTTATGTTAAAGTTTTTTGCATATACCGATCTATCAGTCTTCTGGTTTGGTCAAAACCCCATGAAAAGCATGCATAATAGCCTTTTTGAAGCAGTTTATCAATTGCTTTTTGCTGGCCTTCCAGATGTTCGTCTTTTCGCAATAATCCGTCCTTTCTGAAGGGAGATTCTACCTTTAGCTCAATGAACAACCCTGCATAATTCCCATTTGGTTCCAGGATAAGCAAATCCGGAGTTTTGAATCCGGGTTTTTGGATTGATTTATTCCGTACTTTTTGGGGAATAGTCAATTTCAGATTAGCAACGGTGTCTGAAAGAAAAAGAACATCTGGATATTGAATATTCAGATATTTGCAAATCTGTTTCTGCAGAATGAATTCCGGATGGCTAATTCTATTTTTAATTACTTTCATGATGTACCGCTTTGTATTTAATAATGAAATCATGCTGATTAAATTCTTCCTCAGCAAGCTGGAAAGCTTTATCTACTCGCATTAGGTCTTTATACCTTTGTAGATGATGTACTACCGTACTGTGGTCTCTTCCTATATCTTTTGCAATACTGTACAGTGTTTTTCCTTCTTCTCGCATCCGGTGACAGTAGATTGTAAGTTCGTCCATCAAATCTGTTGGCGTTCGTTGAAATGTGAAAGGTTTCATTGGTCTGATTTAAATTTTTCCGTTAAGACACCTGTTTTGATAGCACATCCAAAATCTGCACACGCATCAGGTAAGTCGCAATTATCGCAGCATTGGAAACCATCTTCATCATCAAACTCTTCATCATTATCCCAGTTATGATTGCAGTTTTGGCAAAAACCCAATTGCATTTCTTTTGAATTAAGCCCTATTGAACATTGAGGGCAAAAGCTATATTTTTTCATTGTGTTTTATTTAGAATTAATCTGTTAAAATTGTTTTGTATTCCTGTACATCTTCATACATGGGTTTCTCTATGTGCTGCCAGCAAATGAGTTCCATTTGAAAACCACCCATTACCACCCATTTTTGCAATTCAAAATCATAAAATCCTAAATCACAATCGTTCAAATCTTCATCAAAAACTAATACCATTTTAGAGTGTTGCTCACCTTCTGTAATTGGCGGAAATTCAGTCATAGGTCTGTATGGGTTTTCTCCCTCCTCACCTTTAAAAAGTTTGATAAACTCGTGGTAGGTGAGTTCGGTTTTGTCTAAAATTTCACCTAATCTACCCACATACCATTTGTTAATATACAAAAAATGTAAAAAATGATACTTAACACTTATTTGATAATCTGAATCAAATTCCGAGACAGGCAACATAGAAATTATACGCTTCTGTTGCTCCTCGCTTAACTTACTGAGGTCTATAAAGTATTTTGTTAGGTCTTTCATGGCTGTATTTGTTTTATGGCGGTTGGGGTTAACTCTATTTCAAATTCCGTTAAGGCTTCTATTGTTAAACCTTTGATATTTTTTATTTCTTGCTTTCCGAAGTTTGGAATAATTAATAAATCATTTTCAACCTCAAAGCCTTCAAACAAAACACGCTCTTTAGATTGTTGGTATATCTCCACTTCATCTATATCATATCCACCATCAAATCTTATTATAGGCTCTTCTAAAACATTCCCATCCTCATCACACGGCACGAACATTTCAAGTTTTAAAGGCTGTTTGAGGAAAGTGGCATAATTAACAACTGTATCTTTAAATTGTGCATAATAAAACCTGTCAGATTTATATTTTTCTTGTTGCGTCAAAACAAAGTCGGTCATTGAAATTAATTTCATCTCTATTTATTTTTCGGTGTTTCCTTTAGGTCTTAAATTGACATTGAGTTACTTACGGAGACTTTCTCCTTTCAGTTCAATGATGTTAAACATTTCAAAAATCCGGTCGTAGACTCGTGGTCCATATTTGTTGGTGACTTCGTCGAGAGTACTGTCCACGGAGTTTCCGGAATAGTTCAGGCTTATCAAAGTTTTCGCTGAGTTCATGTATCGCATCTCGAAAATATCTTTGAAGACTTCTATCTTTCCATAATTGCTGGCTGTCGCTTCTGTCATTACATCATCAAAATACTTTGTTCCTGAGGTCATTTTTCGCCAGAAAATCTGCTTTTCTTCTGGATTATTAATTGATTCAAAAGTTTTTACAACATCATTTGCGGTATGATATCCGAACCCGATGCTATATCTCCCCAGGAATTGGTTTGTTCCGTCGATGTCTTTTACTCCGATAGGATTATTTTTCGAATAGCTGATCATATCGTGGAAAGTTTTCATGATGGAAGTTTTGCCGGTTCCGTAATCCCCGATGATCATGATTCCTTTTTGCAGGTTTGGAGCTGATTTTTTATTCAGCAAAGGAGACTGAAGGAATGATTTGCGGTTTAGAAAATACAGGCATAGCGTTTTCGCCAGCATTCTACCTTCACCTTGATTGGCGTGCTCGTCAAATTCTTTTCCGTTAAAAAAATTAAAAGCGGATTTGAAAACATTGTAAAAATCCTCAACATCAATTGGCTTTAATTCCGGAAGAATTGGCTCTTCTTTTTTCGGAATTTTCGCGATATGTTCCTGCAGGTTTTCCAGATATTTTTTTTCCTGCTCCTGATATTTTTGCGCAATCGGGTGTTCCGGATTTGTTTTACAAAGCAAATCAATAAGCGTTGATTTTCGTGGCGGAATTAATTTACCTGCGCTTTGGTTGTCTAAGATTTCCATGATTTACAGCTGATTTTGTTGAATTTTGTGGTTTAATTTTCGGTGTTGCGTTTGATCGGAGCCAGAATTCAAAATTTTTAGTGAGATCGGTTTCATTTCTCCAGTTATTTTCGTTGTGCCGAAATTTAAACTCGGAAAAATCTTTAACGCATTCGTGGATCCGTTCTTTTGAAACTTTAAACATCATTGCCCACTGATCGATAGAAATTGTTTTTGAAAGCAAAATTTTTTGAGTTGAAGCTGTTGAAAAACTTCCGGTTTCTTTTTCAACTTCTCTTCTATTCTCTTTAATTTCTATTTCTCTTTCATCTTCTCTTTCTAAAGGTGGGTTTTTTTGGGTTTCGTTTTTGGGTTTTTTGGGTTTTTCAGTAGCCAAATTTTTTTCTGAATCAGTAGTTTTTCTTGGCCTGCCCCCCTTCAATCCATTCTCCCGATTAGCGAGAGTTTTTCGAAGTCTTTTGTTCACAGATTCGTGAGTAAATCGGCCACCATCTTCGACCATTAAATCGGTAATTTTACTCCATACTTCATCTTTGATTGTGGTACCGAGACGACGTTCAACTATCAACTTATTGTTGGATATCCATCCATCATTGGAGTACATCATAAAGAGGCATTCCAGATAGATATATCTTTCAAACGGCTGCAATAGAAAGAACGAATCGCTCGTCCACCAATCTTTTGGATAGAAAGTAAATCCTAATTGTGACATTATTTTTTTAGTTTCAGGGTTAAAAAGCTTTCAACACTTAGATTTCCTTTAAGTCGATTGCATCTTTTACATGCAGTAGCGAGGTTTGTTAAATCATCTGTGCCTCCATTAGAGAATGCGATAATGTGATCGCATTCTAATTTACCGCCGTATTTTCCGCAATACCTACAAGTGTAGTTATCTCTCGCAAACACTTCTTTTACCAAAACTGCCCATTTGCTCTTACATAGCCTTTGCCTCCCAATATTAGTTCTGACAAGAGAAATAGTTTTACCGTCACAATTAAATTCAATCAAATCATTGTCGCTTAATTCTTTCAACCATGCTATAATCTTTTTATCTGATATAGTTCGCAAGGGAAAGCAACGAGAGCTTAGTAATTTTGGGTGGCACTTAATTTTGCCCTTTACATCCACTGTCATTAAAATTCGAAGCAGCAGAATCTCGGCAGCAGCAGATAAATTATTTATCCGGTCGCTATCCGTCCAGTCTCTTAATACTCTATTAGCCATTTCTTAGAATAATTCAATTATTTCAATTCAATTTCACCGTTCGGGTGTATTTTCAAATCTTTATTTCCTACGGAAAGATCAAAGTACTTATAATCGAATCGGGTGCCCATATTGGCTTCAAAAACGATCTTCTGAACTTTTCCCATGCCTTCCAGTCTTATTTTCTGAATTCCTTTAAAAGCGTACACATTTCCATTAATAAGTACATTTTCATCTATTTCTAATTCGTTTACTTTCATAACGCTTCTTCTAAAAGATCAAATAATGTAGGCATGTTTATTTCATAATTGATGGCATTTACATAATCAACTCCATCAGCGAAATATTCAGAGTTTAATTCCACGGAAACAGCTTTCCTTTTCATATCTAAGGCCATGTAAGCAGTAGAGAAAAGACCGCCAAAAGGATCATCTACAAGGTCGCCAGGATTGGTGAAACGGTTGATTAATCTTTCAATAATATCCAGCTGAAGCGGGCAAATATGCTTCTCTTTTTTGTTGGAAACTTGTTTGGCGTTCAGCGTTCTAAGTCTTGAAATATCCGTCCAAACCATATCCTGATTTGACACCGGCGGCAACGTCATGAATAACTTTGAAAGTTTTCCCATTTCGTCAAGCTCTTCAGATATTTTCAAATGCTCTTTGAAGTCGTAAATGCTTTGAGAATTATATTTTTGCCATGCGCGGTAGATCTTACCCATATCGAACTTTTTAAGCTCTTCAGATGTCAGGAATCTGTTTCCTGAGCTCTTCCAGTAAGAATGTGCATCAAGCTGCCAAAGGCTTAATAAATAGTCCTGAATATCTTTCGTTACCGGATCATCTGCATAGGCGTTTTTTGTGTGGCTTGGTTTTTTGCGGAAAAGCAGAATATATTCAGGAATACCAACGCCCATTTTAGACGCGTCTTTTCGCTGTTCTCCCCATCCGAGACGGTAAGTCTGGTTATTCTCCTGAACCACATCTGTAGTTACCGTGATGCGACCCATGTAATAAAATCCGTGCTTTCTGAAATGCGCTACTGTATTATCCGAAAAAGGATCGATGGTGAAAAACTGCACGTCGGTCTGGTGAGAATATCTCGGACGGTCTTTAACATGAATTGCAGCAACACGGCCGGGCTTTAAAACTCTTAAAAGATTTGGCGTTAAATAATCCATCTGTTTGAAGAAATTCTCATTCCCGTCGTTATGGCCAAAGTCGTTGTAATTGTCGGAATATTCGTAATGGTCTCCGAAAGGAATTGATGTTAAAATCATTCCTACCGAATCATCCGGCATCTCATTTCTATCATCGTGAACTAATGCTGTATCGTTGTTGTAAAGTGTGGCATCGCCAATGATCAGCTTTTTGCCGGTTTTAAAAATTTGTCTTTCCATTTGGGATTTGATTAAGTCTGAGTTTAGTCCGTATTCTTTTACAAGCGCAATCATTTCCGCTTGAAGCTCTTTGTGTTGTTCCCATTTACGCATCAGTGCTGCAAATACTTCATCTTCGTTATTTGTGTAGATGATATGCACATTTACAGGCTTTGTTTGCCCGAAGCGGTAAAATCTGTGAATTGCCTGAATGAAGTCATTAAATTTGTAATCAATACCCACAAAAACACAATTATTACAATATTCCTGAAGGTTGCATCCAGATCCTGCGATGGTTGGTTTTGTTACCAAATACTGATATTCACCGTTGGAAAAATCAATTACATTTTTCTCTTTTAAAGCGTTGGTCTGGGAACCGAAAACAGAACGGAAATCCTGACCTTTCAATTCTTTTTCCAATAAATCACGTTCGCTTTCCAGGTGATGCCACAAAGTGAAATTTTCATCTTTATTTGCTTCCAGAATCTCCACCGTTTTTGAAATCCGGTAAGGCATAGAATCTCTTTTTTCCCGGCTTACATCTACCAGGCTTTTTGTGGTGTCTTTAAAGAATTGAAGTTTACCGAATTTGTTTGTCGTGAATTCATCTGTCGTCAAATCAAGTCGATGTTCGATGATGTTCAAAGGGGGTAAATCATAACCTTCATCTGGAAATCCGAGATCGTGAGGCTTGGTGATGAACACCGCCCATGTTGCAACCCATTTCCAGAACTCGTCTTTTTTATTTTCGAGTAATTTTAAATTACCTGCCTTTTGTGAATCTCTTTTGAAAAAACGAGTTAAAAGATGCCCACGATCTGCAACGCCTAAATATTCAGCATAATTCAGAATTTCGATGTAATCGTTTGGCGTTGGTGTAGCGGTTGCAACAAAACGGTAAGAAACTTTGCGAAAATGTTCCAGAACATAATTTGTAGTTTCAGTTTTCAGGTTCCGCAAAATGCTGGCTTCATCGAAAGAAACGCCTGAAAATTTGGATGGATCAATATCGCCTTTTCTTACCCTTTCGTAATTGGTAACATAGATTTTGTTTTCGTAATTTTCAATTTCGTTGGTATCGGTAATGTATTCAATCTCAAATCCGGTCTGAAGCTTTGAATTATCACGTTTAAACTCTCCTACAACTCCCAGCGGACAAACGATCAAGAAAGGCTTATTTTCCTTTAAAATACATTGCCTTGCTATTTCCAGCTGCATGAATGTTTTACCGAGGCCAAACGAAGCGAAAATAGCACGCCTCCCGCCCTTTAAAGCCCATTCAACTATTGCCGGTTGGTGAAGGTGAAGTTTCGGTGAAAGTTCTTGAGGTTCAAATCCGAAATCTTCAGATATGATGATTTTATTTTTTAGAAACGTTTCGTAATTCATAATTCTTAGCTTCTTTTAATGGGCGTTGGATATAAGTCTGGATTGTTAAATATTCTCATGATTTGTTATTTCTGGTTAAAAAAACTGACAGCAGTGCCAACAAGACCATAATGATGCATGCTATTGCGATACAAAAGTTTCTTAAATCTTCGTCCATTTTGTTTAGTTTTTAATATCTAACATTAGCTTTACAAAATGCTTCGCACTTCGCAAAGCAGTGCGTAAGGCGCAAGGCTACCTGACAACTAAAGTAGTGTCATCTTGAATGGTTTGTAATTGTTTCGCTTTTTGTTGAAATAACGGACTTGAAACAATCATGTGTATCTGTTCTTTCCCTAAATCACCTTGACAATGTGGACACTTGCAGGTTTCAAGTAATTCAATAATGACCATAGGACGGTCAGATGTCCCAATAATCTTTGCTGGTTTACCATCCCATAAAAGGTAGTCGCCTAAATTTGCTGCTTTCATATTTTTTAATTTACCCGCCCTGCGCCTTACATTGCATTTAAGCAAGTGGGGCTGACGGAAGTTAATAATCTGTTGTTCGTTGTTCAGCTTTCTCTGTAAAGCTTTCTAACTGTACCTAAATTACCATCCCAATTTGCACGCACCTTTTGCCCGTCATATAACAAGCGGTTTTGTGCTATTGCCATTTCAGTTGTCGGCTCAACCCCTGAATTACTATTTTGCATTTGTGCTAATTATTAATTGTTAATAAATATGTCGGCAACAGCCACTAAGCCGCCCAACGTTCGTTGGCTGCCATTTCCGCCACACCGCTCTGTTTTTATTTAAATATCACCGCGAACTCTTTGCAGCTTTCCAGTTCACGATCAAAAAGCTCATCTGTCTTTTCTGCGATCAGTTCGGAAAGTGTTACGCTTTCAAACCAGAACCTCATTCCGGCATCGTAATCTTCCATACATATTTCAACCGGAAATGTCACCGGCTTTTCACCTTTGAAAATCGGAACTTCAAGTAAGAAATTTTCAGGCAGTGAGGTGTTCACTTTCTTCTGGAATTGATTGTTTCGGTTCCCTCGCAAATCTGAACCTTCCTGAATATTCTTATCAACCGATGCCGTGAAATTCTGGTAAGCACCCAAAAGATTTGCATTTTCTTCTTTGTTAGGGAAAAACCTGCGGTTAAACCGGATTAACTTAATCAGCTGTTCGCGGGTGAAGTATTTAGCTTCATTTATTCCGAAAACTTGCAGTTCTTTTGAAAATTCCGCTTTACCTTTTATTTCGGCTGCATCCGGATCGTTCGGGTCTGTAAATAGTTCAATCGTGAGATTCTCTTTATCACAGATCACAATTGTTCTTTCGGGTGAAACAAACTGAAAACTGCTCGCGCTTTGTTTCTTCACTTTCAGATAGTTGCTAACTGCTGAGAAATCGCCTTTTACGGAAAGTTTCAGCGGTTCTTTTGGGGTGTTGGCTTTGCCGATTAGCAGTACAGTTTCCGGATGGTCGGTTGCTACGTTGATTTTTAATTCCTGATCCATTTGTTAATGATTTTGTGCGATTGAAAAAATTGAACTTTGTTTCTCGTCTGGCCTTAGCCTTCTGGATTGTACCAGATTACCTTCTTCGTCATAGGAATACATCATTCCTTCTTCCTGATTATCCACATGGTACAGAACACCTTGCTTTTCTTCAGATCTGCTTTTGATGGTTTGCAGCAATCCTGCGTTTTCTTCTACAAGTGGCTTTTTTTCTGCCTTCAGAAGATCGGAAGACTGTTTTAATTTGGCATCTATGTCCGATATTTTAATAAAATTGTCGGTCAGTTTTTCGCGGCGAACATCCAGTTCATCCTGCGTTAATTCCACGTAATAAGACGTTTCTTCGATGGAGTGTGCCATCGCTTGAAGATTGTCTCTTCTTTCTCTTGCCGACAATCCTGCCGGGAATAGGTTTTGTTTCATAAGTAATTTTCTTTGTGTAATTTTTCTTCCGTTCAGAAAGGCGTTTTGCTAAAATTAATTTCCATTCCGTTGCTGGCAACACTCACTGTTTTTCCGGTGAGGTCTGAAACCTTTTTTGCAAAATTGATCTCATGGCTGTTGCTGTCGGATAAATGGATAAGTACGATATTGTTCACAGCGGTTAAATCATTGGCCTGAAGGAAATCCATACACGTTTCCAGGCTCATGTGTGACTTGTAGATGCGGTCCCTGAGAAACTTTTTATCTCCCAGCTTCTGATCAATAATATCCGTGTCATAATTTGCTTCCACGATGATGTTGTTCAGGCCTTTAAATGTGAAATTTGAATAATAAGTATCTGTCAGAAATAGTGTAATTCCACAATCCGGATGCTGAATCAGAAATCCGCAAGGCTCATTTACATCGTGGTTAATCGGAAATGAAATGATCTTGAAATTTCCCACTTGAAACTGATCGCGCTGCATAATTTCATAAGCTCTCGCCCAACGTATAGGATTCAGGCCTTTTCCGGCAAATGTTCCGTTTGTAGCATACACGGGAATTCCTGTCATCAGCACATCTTTTATACTCTTCGCATGATCGTTATGTTCATGCGTTACGATGCATCCAGAAATTTTATTCACCTGAAAATCCACAGCTTTTTTGATCTCCATCATGCTCACCCCACATTCAATCAGGAGTGCCTCCTGCTCATTTTCGAGCAGGTAAGCATTCCCTTTTGAGCCGGACCCAATGATTTTTAGTTTCATCATTTGTGTTTTTAGAATCCTGGTCCGTCTGTTTTTTCAGTTTCAAAGAGCGTTTCTTTCACAGGTTCAGGCTTTTCATCTACTTCTTCATAGTCAGCGTCCGAAACATCTTTAAATCCGATTTCCTCTTTATTGGCATTTTGCTGAATATCGTGCTTTACGTCTTCAGCAACTACATCAATAGTTCTTTCTCCTTCAGCATCCGATTCGGTATAAAGAACAGCATCATCAGATGTTCTGATCAATGGCTTGCATGCCCTATTAATAACCGTTTTCATGGCCATTTGATCTGGGAAATTTTTGTGAGCAGGTGAATTTCCCTTCATAGCACCTTGGTTCCATGAATCCCTAATTTGGTCAATACTCATGATCTCCATATCACGGGAATCATCATTCATCACCATCATTGCATAGGCTCCAATTACTTTTTTTGAACCCATGCTTTGCAGTGTTTGCGTGTGTTTTACCAGTCTGTTTTTGCCGGTTTCTGGATCTACTTCAAACTGGAAATCATCACCCTCGAAAATAGCTCTCGCTTTAATGTCTTTTAGGCCTCCAAATCTTTTTGCAAGTGCAATATTCCCAGTGTACTCAATTGAGCATTCAAGCTTATCACCATACATGATGAAATCACACTGCTTTTTCATCGGAGAAAGTCCCCAGACTACCATTTTTAATAGTGCGTTGGCTACGGATTCTTTTGTACAATGATCCAGGGCGTATTTATTTGCAGAATTCTTTGTTTCTGCCAAAATCAAGTAAGCCGATTTCAGTGCGTTTTCCGGCGAATAATCAGCAGGAAGTTTCAGTTCTCCGGCTTTTTGAAAGGCGTCTACCTTTGCTAATACTTGCATGGAAATATCTTTTTTTACGGTTTCCAATGCTGTGGTGTTGTTTTCTGTACTCATTTTTTATAGATTTTGATTGTTATGCTATTCTTAATTTTTTATCAGATGGTGAAACAATCAAATTGATCACCTGGCTGTTGGTAGGTATTATTTCGGAAACACTTTCGCGGTTATCCAAAAAGATTGGAGCTGAAACTTTGTAGAATTCGCAAAGCGTATTGATAATATCAACCCCAGCGTTGATTTTTGATGCGGTATTGGCATCAGAAAAAGGAACACCATTGATGAGGGCTTCGCAGGTTTCCACCTGAGCACCGTTGATTTGAGTGTCAAAAAGTTTAAATTTTACGAAAGAGAATTTTTCGTTTATTTTCCCTTCAATAGTGTCGATTTTCAGCTTGATGAAATTGTCAATGGTGTACTGCTCTTTTTCAATATTGGCGATTTCCTGAGCCAGTTTAGATTCTTCATCCAGCAGCTCACTGATACGTTTTTCCGCGACTTTAATCTGGTCATTTATCTGAAGATTTGCTTTCAGCTGTGTGATCTCGGCGTTCAGTTTTGCTTTCTCATCTTTCAATTCCTGAGCGTTGTTTTCCGGAAGTTCAAAAGTGATGGATTCCAGTTCCTGAAGCTGTTTTTTTAGCTCCTGATAATCGGAATTTTTTGATAATAAAACTTGTAGAATTTCCTGAGGATCCTGTCTCTCAGTCTTTTTCTGATCGTTATTTTCAATCAGTAATTTCGCTCTTAAATTTTCAATTCTCTTGGAAATATCAATGACACTCGTGGTAGATGCATCAAGCGAGCTCTCAGCTTCTTGCAGTTCTTTTTCCAGATTGTTTTTTTCCTGAGCGTTTGCCTTTCCGTTTTCGGAAATTCGGTTTAGTTTGGTGCGTTTTTCGGTGATGAAATTGTCTTTCATTTCCGTTTTTTTCGCTTCTACATCACCGGCTTCAAATTCTCTTTTGCAGGTTGGACAGCTAAATTCAGCATCATTGAAAACCAGTTCGCCAGCGTTCACCTCAGCCCAATGTTTACGGCCGTTAGAAATAAGCTGTTCCAAATTTGAAATCTGAATTTTCAGTTTTTCTGCCTTGGAATAAGTGGTATCTCTTTTAGCTTCCTCAGCTCGCAAATCCGCCTCTAAATCTGTGATTTGCTTTCTGAGAATATCACTTTGTGAGGATTCTGTTTTTTGTTCAAGTTTTATCTTTTCTCGAACATCAAATTCAAGAGCGTTGATTTTGGATTTGATCTGGAAAATATTTTCCTGATTCTGGATTTTCTTCCTGGTCACCTCTTCATAGGCTGCAGCTTTGTCTTGAAGTTGATTATCTATTAAGGTAATACGATCTTCCCGGACGGTAATTTCTTTGCGGATAAGGCCTTCATTCACCGGCTCCGGCTTAGAACGCTCCACCTCATCAATTCTGGTAGGAATAGATTTAATGTCGTCTTTCGCTTTTTTAATGGTAGCCGCGATTTGCTTTTTGTACTCGTCAAGGCTTTTGTTGCTGAATTGCGAGACCAGTTTTAAATATTCGGAATTCCCTACTGCCAGATCCTCATCTGAAACATTTCCGGCAATCTGAATCAAAACATTTCTGCGGTCCTGCCACTTCAAAGAATTGAAAGCAGTAGGAGAGGTGATGAGTTTGAAAATATTTTCATCCAGAATTTGAGAAACCTTGTTTTGAAATTCTTTTTGCGAAAGTGGTACATCGTTCCAGTAATAAAGGGTTTCATTTCCGGTAAACTCTGCTTCCAGAGCTCCCCGCTGCTTCACCCATTTTTCCTTCAGGATTCTCTTTATAGAAATCTCTTCACCGTCCACGATGATAATAGCATTCACTTCATGCTCAATCTTCGGAATAGCAAGGTTATTCTCGTCCAGAGTTTTAATTTCAAAGTCTTTTCTATCGGTAGAATCTTTCCCGAATAGAAGCCATGTAAACGCATCGAAAACGGTTGTTTTCCCGGTTCCGTTTGCGCCAAAAACACTGGTGCTTTCATCCAGATCCAGCGATAAGCTGCGGATCCCCTTGAAATTGATCAGGTTTAACTGTTTTAAGATAATTGTATTCATTTTATAGATTTTTTGTTTTTCAGGAAATAGGTTTTATTTCGTAAAGCTTTCTCAGGGCTTCATCTTTCGCCTTTCGGCTGCCGGCAGAAGCTCCTACCTTTCTGCCGGCTTTCGCACCTTGAGGAGTGCTTTTTTCTTTCAGTAGGCCCAATGCCGCTTCTATTTGCTTTTCAGTTAGCTTCAGCGGTTTTAAAATTTCCACGGCCAGTGTTATTTTTTCAGTAATCGTCATGGTAATCGTTTAAAATCCTAAAGTATTTCTCCGGGTTCTGTTCTATATCACTTATGTCGCCGCCCATTTTCAGCCGCCACAACATGAATTTTAATACTTCTATCATAGCGGGTCTTTTTCGTGGAAAAACTCGATGATCATTTTGTAGTTCAATCTCGCTACAAGAGTGATGGCGAAAAACACCATGCTCTTGGCTATCAGGCTCACGTCCTGTGTTTCGCTGATCAGCAGGAACCAGATCACGAACAAGGCAATCATAATGTTGAGAAATGTTTTCATATCGTTGTATTTAAAGTGATTGTTTCTCTTTGTCTGGTCCTTCTGGAAGGCCTTTTATGCTCCACCGTCATCACTCCCAAACTCATTATCAAGGCAAGTGTAAATACCGGCAGTTCATTGATGGCGATTTTGTATTTTTTAATAAACCACCAGATCACGAGTTCGGCTTTGGTGTTTATTTCCAGTTTGCCGTATATCCTGTAGCTGTGCGCTGCCAGTGTGCCTTCGGAAATGCAAAGCTTATCAGCTGCATCGGTCTTGCTTTTCGTGAAAGCCAGAACTTCGGCCACTTCAAGTTCGCGTTTGGAGAGTTGTGCGGTGGGATTCATGGCTGGCTATATTGGTATTTGTCGGGATTCGATTTGAGTATCTCAGTCATGTACTTGTACAATCTCACCACATCTGATTCATGCAAAATGAATACGGATGGATAATCCGTTATTTCGTCACTGGATATGCGATCTGGATAAATCGTTAATTTGCCTTCGTGGTTTTGTACTGATAATGCATTTTCTCCTGTCGAATTGAAAAGGATTAACCCATTTGAGTCTTTCTCAAACTCTTCTACCTTATCGAAAGTCCAATCGCTGAATAATTCAGTTTCCATTATGCTATTTTTTGATTGGTGCCTAAAAATTTATTCACAAAATACACCTGTCCCTTTCCGGTAATTTTTGGAGTAATCGTGGTGTGCATTACCCCGCCGTTACCTGATCTGGTACCTTTCTTTAACTCAAAAAGACCTTGCTCAATGTACCGCTGCATTGGGATATTGTACCGCTCTCCCTTGCTACCCAGATACCCGTTATTTCTCATGAAAGTAAATAACCTTCTTTCGCCTATCTCAAAGCCGTTCTGGGTAATGATCTTTGCGAGCTCACCAATCAAGCAAGAGGACTTACTCCCTACCACAGAGTCGGTGAACAATACTTTTGGTGCATTTTCTTTTGCTTCGATTTGTAACCTCTGGATTTCTTCCTCTGATTCTATAACCATTTTGGCAAGATCAATTTTTGAAAGCGACAATGCTGGGTTTTTCAACTTTCTTTCGCATTCCAAAAAATATTTACGTGCGGTTTCCCCTTTTTCGGTTCGTGCCATCATGGATATTCTTTTGGCAAAATCTAATGAAAGTGCAAAATCTTTAGTTTCGTTACCGTTCACACTAAGGGCGAACGTTTGGAAATCAATGTTTTGCAACGCAAATTCATTTTCTTCAATATTCTTTCGGTACCATTTAGCCCAATGCGCTCTGTTGTATCCTAAAAACTCATAAAGTTCTCTTGCGGAAACCGCTTGTTTCCCGTTCTGTTCTGTGATTTTAATTAATTCCATGATATTTTGATTTAAGCAATGACGTTGTACTTCTCAGTGAAAAGGGCGCCGTGGGTCTTTTTCATTTCTTCCACTTCGTGCAGTAGATAGAAATTACGCTTACCGACTTTTTCCAGCTTTGTGAATTTTGACTTCAGGCGGGTCTCGAAATACCATCTCGTTACACCTAATAAATCACAAGCTCCTTGTGTCGTTAATACTTTTGGTCTTTCATTTTCCATTTTTAATATGTTTGTATTATTACTGATCCTTGTTTTTTAATTACATTTGCTCTGTAATTGTGAAACGTAGGTTTATTGTTGGAGCAAATATATAACAAAAGTTATTTACAACCAAAACAATTGTTTTGTAAAATAGATATTTTAACTCAACGAGTTGATAATCAGATGTAAAAATTATGTTTAGAGATTCATACTTAAAAAGAAGCAGGCGATTATATCATGAAGCGATATTCAATTTAGCCTTTTTACGTTTTTTGCTTCTCTTGCGAGATGTTGAAACAGAATTGGATGATGAAAGTAAGCTGGAACTCCTGAAGGGTGAATTTGATATATTAGATGGACTGCCACCTGTAGATTTCAAAATGCCTGAAGGATTAAAATTAAACAGGAATATATTACGTATAGAGCAATTAAACTGGGCGAATTATGAAAACAATGGAATCCGGATAACCGATGAAGGGGTTACGAAGCTTCAATCTGGCGAACTACAAAGGGAAATAGCGGCATTAAACATAGGTATACAAAACATTTATTTGCAGCGGCTTGTAATGATGATTGGGCTTTTGGCAATTGTAGTACAGATCATGTTAGCGTTTTATATATCAAAGCCAGAATAGCTACAATAAGAACAGCGTACAGTGAGAAATAGGTTGTTACGATAGCAAAGCGTAAAAAACGTGAAGGAAAATAATATGATAGATAAGTTCTGAAATTAAACCATCGAATCGCTTGCTTTGTTGGGGTTTTATGATGTCTGCGTTTATATCTTTCTCTAAAAAAATAGTAATTATTTAGGATAGTATAGGGAGCATTTTCCAGTTTACGGTTTTCGAGCAACAATTGTTTTCGCAGATCCTTTTTTTCATTGGATTCTAACCTAAGCATAAGTTCGTAAACGGAAAACATAATATAGATTTTGATTTCAAATATATGAAAAAAAACGAAAAAAAAGAACAAATGTTATCTATACCCGAAATTAATAAAAGGGTACTGGAAGTACTTAAATATAAAAATTACACTGGATATCGTCTTGAAAAAGAAAAAACAGGTATTAAACAGGTACAAATAAGTCATATAAAAAATGGAAGAAACAAGCCCAGTCTGGATTTAATAAATTTATTAGTTGAAAAGTTTCCAGATCTAAATAAAAGCTGGCTCATTAGTGGCGAAGGCGAAATGATCCACATGGAAGGCAAATCTCTGGATCAAAATTTTTCTGTTCAGGAGCCTTCTCATAACTATAAAAAAGATTCGGTAACTCAAATTTCTCATGACAGGTATATGGAAGTAGAATTCAGGGATCTGTCGGTTGCCGGTGGTCCGCTCAATCGTGATGATGTAGCAATGCCGAAAAAAACAATGCTGATTCCGAAGGAGTTCGATAGGGGAGAGTATCTGGTGGTTCGGGTAGATGGCCCTTCCATGGATGACGGGAGTATTTATTCCATTCCCAGCGGTGCCAATATTCTGATAAAAAGATACTACCTGGAGAATGGCGATATGCTGCCCATTAAGGGAAATCTGTTCGTTATTGATGCAGTTGACGGGCAAGCCCTGAAACAAATTACCGAACACAATACCGAAGAGGGATATATCATTTGTCATTCCTACAATCCGGAATTCAAAGATTATCGGGTGGATATGGAAGATATTATCGGAATATATATTTTCAGAAAAATAGTAGGGTTCCGGCCGCCGGTTCGGGATGTGTAATTAAAACTAACCACAAACAAAATAATCATGATTGGAGTTATCCCAAATCCCAAAAAAGAAATCACAATTCCAAGATCGATTTCTGAAGTTAGGCCTGCAATTGAAGGCATTAACTTTCTTGAACCAAAATACAAAGTGTATAAAAAAGATGACGTTCTGAATTTATATGTTTTTGAAGCTACGGAATTCCTAAGCGTGGGTGTGTTTATAGATGTTTCTTTAAAAAAGATCTCAGAGGACACCTCTGAGGTCTGTGTTGAAATAAGCCGAAAAATTGGCACATTCAATCAATCACATGAGGTTAGTTTAGCGAACGGTCATATTTCTAAAATCTTTTCGCTTATCTCCGAAGGCATCCAAAAGCCGGAGCTGATCATGCAACAAAAAAATGATGCTGAAAAAGCAAAGGAAGAACTGCAAAATAAATTGAAAAACAATGAAAAGAAAAGACAAGAACAAAGACTTAATAGTCCGTTTTTGTTTTATTCAAAAGAAATTTTTTCATGGTTAATTATTGCTGCAATCGCATTAGCTTTCTTATACTTTGGTTATATTATCTTCACCTCATAAAAAAATATTATGAAACCACTATTATTACTAATCATGCTGATTCCGGCCTTAGCCTTTTCGCAATTTAAAATAACACCGGAAAATTACAAAAACACTTCAGATGAAGCCAAAAACTTTATAGTTATAGAAGTACCGGAGATGCCAAAAGATCAACTTTTCCTGAAAGTGAAATCTTATATCAATTCAAACTACAAACGGCTTTATTTCGGTTATAATGAAATTGAAAATGAACAAATTGTTTTAGATGTTTCTTACACACAACCAGATGCCGGTATTTTTGATGCTGGAGGAATGTACTCAGTAAGTAACCGGTATGAAATAAACTTCAAAGATGGAAAAATAATGTTCCGTCCTTCTTTTTTGAAGTTAACCGGTGGAAAATCTGATATTCCACTGAATGGCGGCAATGCAATAATGCCAGGTGTTTACAGAAATAACGGGAAATTAAAAGTAAGCAAAGGAATGGAAGGATTGATTAATTTATCCGTAAATAGCTTTTATGAAAACCTAACAACGGCCTTGGTAACAAATAATTCTGATTGGTAAATGCATTCCGACACTGATTTAATCCGCCGTTTCTTTCTGGCCATTGATTATTTAATCCAGGCGAAAGAAATCACGGGTCTTACAGAGTTTTGCGAAAGAGGTAAATTCAACCGCACAAAGTATCAGAAAATGAGAACCCAGTCCGATCCCCGCTACACAAAAATAGAACTCAGGGCCTTTGCATTTCTGGCCGCAGAGTTCCGGATCCGCCCGGAATGGCTCCTTTTGGGGAAAGGAAAGATGCGGTAACACAGCGGGTAACAAAAATAAGGATCCAGTTAACTAAAACATCATTTGTTTGGTAAAGTTTAAAAACAACATCCCTGATAATCAATTAAATACACTTTTATTCCTTGTCTTTATCTTCCTGGCAGTCAAAAGGTCACGGGTTCGAATCCCGTATTCTCCACATAAACCATTTGCATCTGCAAGTGGTTTTTTTATTTTCCGCTACTCAAATTATTTGTACCTTTCTTAAAATTTCAAAATGCAGATCCTCCTCAAAACCTTATATTTATACGAAGTTCAGATTGCACAAACCAAACTGGAATCGCGCGGAATTCCTTCTTATATCCGCAACGAATTTGTGAATAATGTTGCCGTAATGCCCGTTGCTGAAAATTACATCCTCGTAGTAAACGAACTGGATTATGAAAAAGCATTATCCATTTTACAGGAAGCCGAAGAATATCAACAACCGGATGATGAGGAGTGAAAATCCTTGTTCGCCGCCTCATTTTTTCCTATTTTTACCAAAAATTTGAAGCTATGACAGACTGGAAAACAGTTGGGAATTACGAAGATATTACCTATAAAAAATCTAACGGTGTTGCCCGGATTGCCATCAACAGGCCGGAACTTCGCAACGCATTTCGCCCGAAAACAACTTCCGAATTGTACGATGCTTTTTACGATGCTTCTGAAGATTCCTCTATCGGTGTCGTATTGCTCACCGGCGAAGGGCCAAGTCCGAAAGACGGGGGTCATGCTTTTTGTAGCGGAGGCGACCAGAAAGCACGTGGGCATCAAGGATATGTGGGAGAAGACGGCCGTCATCGATTGAATATTCTGGAAGTTCAGCGGTTGATCCGTTTTATGCCAAAAGTGGTAATTGCGGTGGTCAACGGTTGGGCAGTTGGCGGCGGACATTCACTTCACGTCGTTTGCGATCTGACTCTGGCCAGCGAAGAACATGCGATTTTCAAACAGACAGATGCCGATGTGACCAGCTTTGACGGTGGTTACGGTTCTGCGTATCTTGCTAAAATGGTGGGACAGAAAAAAGCCCGAGAAATTTTCTTTTTGGGGAGAAATTATTCCGCAAAGGAAGCTTTCGATATGGGAATGGTGAACGAAGTAGTTCCGCATGCAGAACTGGAAAAAACCGCCTATCAATGGGCACAGGAAATTTTGGCAAAATCGCCAACTTCCATCAGAATGCTGAAGTTTGCCATGAATTTGACGGATGACGGAATGGTTGGGCAGCAGGTTTTTGCCGGCGAAGCGACGCGTTTAGCCTATATGACTGAGGAAGCAAAAGAAGGCAGAAATGCATTTTTAGAAAAAAGAAAACCTGATTTTGGAGAGAACAACTGGATTTCTTAAATTTTTTCAATACCTGTTTCTAAAAAAAATAAATGTCTGATTTTCAAAATGAGCCGATAACTTTGTCGCAACTTCCCGATTTCGAGGAAGTAAATCTGGAGCCGGTCTCCAAAAAATATCTGAAAGTATTGATTTTCAATGCTTTTATTTTTTCAATGGTGCTCATCGTTTCATATTTTGTTTCGTTATTTTTCTTTTACGAATTACTCGGAAATGTGATGATTTATATTGGAATCATTATTCTTTCTTTGATCATTCTGAACATCATCTGGACAGTCTTTGAATTTAAAAACCGAAAATTTGCACTTCGCGAAAAGGATTTGATTTATAAAAGAGGGCTCCTTCGCTACACCACTTCCATTGTTCCTTTTAACAGAATTCAGCATGTCACGGTTTTTGAAGGTTGGTATTCCCGAAAATTAGGCTTGAAATCGGTGGCGGTTTATACTGCTGGCGGAACATGGGCGATGATGAAAATTGCAGGATTGCCAAAAGAAACCGCCGATAAAATAAATCAATTGATACTGAAGAAAATTGATGAAGAAGAAACTTCAAATGCTGAAAATTTAACCGAACCTGAACATGATTAATCCGGGATTCTCTGAGCCGAAACGCCAGTCTCCGTTGGGGATTGCTATTCTTTTTTTGTCAGTCCTGGGAAATCTTTTAAGAAATTTTGGAGTTGTTCTGGTGATTATTTTCTTTCGCGAAAATACCGGTTACAAACAGTTGGTGCTGAGTGGAATTTTGCTTTTCGCATTGCTTTTCGCGATAGGAATAGCGTATTTGCGTTACCGTAAATTCACGTTTTTTATTAATAACGACACGAACGAATTTATCCTTACAAAAGGAATAATTAATACTTCACAAACCAATATTGAAAAGAGGAAAATTCAGGAAGTGATCATCAGCCAGCCATTTTTGCATAAAATTCTGGGAATTTATCAGGTGGAAATTGATTCTCCGGGAACGGATAAAAAAGACCTGAAAATAGAGGCTGTATCTTATGAAACAGCGCAGCAACTGAGGGAAATGCTGGTGGTTGCGAAAGCCGATCCGGAACTCGAAACGGATTCTTTTGATGCTGCGGAAACCATATCAAAACCGGTTTCAGAATTTAAAATTTCTCCGTTATCATTGATGAAATGGGGATTTACTTCAGATTATATTTACAGCACTTTCGCACTCATCGGAATTGTTTTTTATTTGTTTGATAAACTCAATGATTTTTTCATGGATCAGATAGAAACTGCTTTCGACGAGGAAATATGGCAGGAATATCTTCTTTTTTCCAATGTTCTGATTGTAGCGGCAGTTATTTTATTTTTCTGTACAGCAGTATTTATCAATGCATTAAGAAAAATTATCACCTATTGGGATACCCGTGTTCAGTGGGAAAATAAAAGAGTAAGAGTTTCATACGGGCTTTTCAACTCCCGTGAAGCGGTGATCAATCCTGATAAAGTGCAGCAATTCATTTCAACGCAAAATATTCTTCAGAAAAAAATCAATATTGGGGGGTTGAAGATCACTCAGATTGGCGAAGATGAATTTGACCACAACACAAGCACCATCATTCCGGCCTGCAATAATGAAGAAAGAGAAAAACTTCAAAGTTTCTTTTTCGGAACAGAAGTTACCTTTCAGGAAACCGTTCGCATGGTGAAATTCCGATTGGTGTCGCGCTTGTTGGTGTGGGCAGTTGCAGGATCGGGTATTGTAGGTTCTGTCTTATATTTTTTTGAAATTCCTGTGTATTTTCTGCTATTCTACACTATCTTTGTTAGCATTCTTGTGGTACTTAAATTTATAAATTCCAGGCTTTATTTTGGCGAAAAATTCATGAAAGAACGTTCAGGAATTTGGGATGTGGATGAGAAAATTTCCAGAATTCAGGATACGCAGATGATCGAAGTGTCACAATATTTCTGGCAACGCAAACGCGGAATTGGCAGCGTGAATGTTTATACAGCAGGAGGCAGCATTTCGCAGGGAAGCAGCAAAATGAAAGCGCTCAAAAAGTGGGTAAATTACATCATATACCAAACGGAAATTAAAAACTGGAATATATAAAATAAAATGACAAACTGGATAAATGCAGCACGATTAAGAACACTTCCGCTTTCGTTAAGTGGAATCATTACAGGGTCTTTCATTGCAAGATGGAGACTGGATGAAGAAGGCCAAACCTGGGATTGGACGGTGTTTGCTTTGGCGGTTTTGGTAACATTGCTGTACCAGATTCTGTCTAATTTTGCCAATGATTATGGCGACGGAATAAAAGGGACCGACCAGAAAAGAAGCCATCATGCTGAAGAAAGAACGGTTGCTTCGGGAAAAATTACCGCCGGACAAATGAAAAATGCAGTGATTTTGTTGTCGGTTTTATCGCTGGCCGCAACAGTCGCTTTGTTGTACCAGGCCTTTTTCCGCCACGGATTTATGAATGAATTTTACATTTTTACAGGCCTTGGCGTTTTGTGTATTCTTGCAGCGATAGGCTACACCGTAGGAAAAAAACCATATGGATACTTGGGTTTGGGTGATATTATGGTATTTATTTTCTTCGGACTAGTTTCCGTGGGAGGAAGTTATTTTCTCTTCGTAAGAGAAATCCATTGGGATATTCTGTTGCCGGCTGCAGCCATCGGAATGATGAGTACGGCAGTGCTGAACATGAACAACATGAGGGATATAGCAAATGACCGGGATTCCGGTAAAAAAACCCTTGCTCTAAGGTTGGGATTTCGCAATGCGATGATCTACCAAATGGTACTTTTGCAGTTGCCGATGATTCTGATTCTCATATTTCTCTTGATCAACAAACTTCATGAAGCAGGAAATTATTACGCTTTTATTGTCATGATTCTCCTCTTTCCTTTGGCGGCCATCAGAAGAAGAATGTTGCAGACCAAAAATCCCGAAGAACTCGATTCCTTTTTGAAACAAATAGGCATGATGACCTTCATGATGAGCATTATGCTGGCAATAGGATTGAATTATTTTTGAAATTTCTGAGTAGAAACCTATTCTAATCCGATTACCTTTCCATTATTTTTTATAATTTTAACAGTTATGATTCCAGACTTTCAAACTTTAATGTTGCCGCTTTTGAAAGTGATTTCTAATGGTGAGTTAAAAAAGTTTGATTCTGATTATTTTGACAACGAATATCTTTAATTAAAAACAATGAAAATAAAATTCTTAGGACAAAATTGCTTTTTGTTCACCCATAATAATACAACGATTCTTAGCGATCCTTTTTACAATTTTCAGGCGGAGAAATCATCGTTTGATATTTCTGCACAGAAGATAGATTATGTACTCATTACTCACGCTCACGGAGATCATACTGCGGATGTGAAAGAAGTACTTTTGAATCATCCTGATGCCATCATTATTGGGCAACCCGAAATCTGTGGTTATTTCAATCATGAAAATCAGATAGATCTTAATTTAGGAGGTACGGCATTTCTTGAAGGCCTCGAAATAACGATGCTTCCTGCTTCCCATACTTCCAGCTTTCCGGATGGAACGTACGGAGGGCAACCCGCAGGATATATGTTTCGTATTGATGGGGAAAATCTCTATTTCGCCGGCGATACCGGATTGATGGCGGACATGAAATGGTTTCCTGAAAAGTTCGGGAAAATCAAAGCTTCAATTCTTCCGATAGGCGGACATTATACAATGGATGCTGAAACAGCGAGCTTTGCAGCAGCGGAATTTCTAAAAACGGAAAAAGTTATAGGATGTCATTTTGATACTTTTCCTCCAATTGCGATAAACCATGAAGAAGCCCAACACTTTTTTTCCAAAAGAAATGTTGAATTAGTCTTACCAAAAATAGGAGAGGAAATTGAATTTTAGAAATAAAAAAACGGCAAGCGATCTACATCACACCGCTACAACCGATTACCTTTGCTGCGTTCCCACCCTGGAGGATTCTCAGGAGCTGGTTGTGTAGGACTTGCCGGTTGCAAAGATAAGGAAACAATTCATAATTCAAAATTTGAAATTCAAAATTTTAAAGACAATATGTTTAGAAATGTGTACATCGTTGGTTTAATGATATTTGCAGTCATTATCACTGCCTTTTTTATCACCAATATCTTCTTTAGAGATATGGAATATTACCGGACTTCCATCAAAATGAATGCTTTTTTTATACCTATAGTGATGGGAATCGGGGCGTTTTTATCGGTAACTTCTTACAGCCGCTGGAAAAAAGTACTGACGTTCAGAGAAGCTTACGGACGGGCTTTTATTCCAATGTTTGTGGGCGGCCTGCTGTCGATGGCGGTTATTTTTGCTTATATTTCCTTTGATAAAGATACCAAAGACTTGCTGAATTATCAATATATTGAAAGTTACAGACAAACTTTGGAAGAAGAATACAGCAATGCCAAACAGGTCATAAAACCAGAAACTGAAGAAATGGAAGAACTGGAACGTAAATATGCAGAAGGCAAAATGAGGATTGCAGAGAAAGTAACAAAAAATGAAGATATGTTCACAGCCAAATATTTCATGTATGTTTTTGCCGGATATAATGCATATTTTTTACTTTTGTCGCTCTTTTTCGGAAGCTTTTTCAGAACAAGACTCTCCGAAAGGTCAGAAAATTTTTCTTAAAAAATAAAAATAAAAATAAAAATAAAAATAAAAATAAAAATAAAAATAAAAATAAAAATAAAAATAAAAATAAAAATCATTGAGAAACCCTAATATTTCCATCATAATCCCACTCCTCAACGAGGAGGAATCACTCGAGGAGTTGTTTTCAAGAATTGATAACGTGTGCAGAAGCAACCATCTTTCTTACGAAGTCTGGTTTATTGATGACGGCAGCACCGATCTTTCCTGGAGCATTATCGAAAATATGAAAATCCAAAATCCACAAATTCACGCGATTAAATTTTCCAAAAATTACGGAAAATCACAAGCCCTTCATGCTGCGTTTCAGCGTGCAAACGGTGATGTGGTGATTACCATGGATGCCGATCTTCAGGACTTTCCAGAAGAAATTCCTGAGCTGTACCACATGGTGAAAAATGAAAATTACGACATTGTTTCCGGCTGGAAGAAGAAGAGATATGATAATGTGATGACGAAAAATCTTCCGTCAAAACTCTTCAATTCTGCTGCTAGAAAAGTTTCCGGGGTGCATCTGCATGATTTTAATTGTGGACTGAAAGCGTACCGAAAACAAGTTGTGAAGTCCATCGATGTGTATGGCGATATGCACAGATATATTCCTGTTTTAGCTGCCAATGCAGGTTTCCGAAACATCACCGAAAAGCCGGTTCAGCATCAGGCACGCCCTTATGGAACTTCAAAGTTTGGAACCGAGCGTTTCGTGCGCGGTTTTTTAGATTTGGTGACGCTTTGGTTTGTGAGCCGTTTCGGAGGCAGGCCGATGCATTTTTTTGGCGCCATCGGTACCATCATGTTCATCATCGGTTTTCTTTCCGCTATTTGGCTCGGAATTTCTAAATTGATCGATGTTTCCAGAGGAGTTTATGGTAATCTGGTCGCCGAAAATCCGTGGTTTTTTATTGCCATGACCATGATGATTCTCGGAACTTTATTATTCATTGGTGGATTTTTAGGTGAACTCATCATCCGGTCCAACAGGGAAAGGCAGAATTATCATATTGAAGAAGAAATATAACGAAATGAAAAAACGCATACATTTTCCATCGAGATTAACTGCACTGTTTATTTTTCTGTTTTCCCTTTTCATTTCCTGCGGAAAAGTTAGTCCGAAAGGAAATATCGAAAGCAAAGTGACAGAAGTGAAACCTTTTGTGAATGTGAATCTGGAAGGGAAATTCAGGGTTTTTTACCTTCGGGGAACAGAAAATGTTGTGGAAGTGGAAACCTATGGAAATGTGGCCGATAATTTAAAAATAAATGTCAATAACAAAACTCTGGAAATCAAGGAAAAAAGGGAAACCAAAAACGTAGATTTCTATAATGTAACTATTTACTCGCGCTACAATCTTGAAAAAATCTCGATTTCCGACAGTGTGGAAATGAATACCTCGAGCGAAATAAAAACGGATAATTTCCGGCTTCAGCTCAGGAATCATGCAAAGTTCATCGGTTCTGTAAATTCCAGAAGAGCCGAACTCGATATGTCAGGAACAAGCCGTGCAAACTTTGCAGGGCAAACAAAAGACGCTTTCATAAAAATTTCGGACACAGCCCATTTAATTGCGCCATATTGGCTGATAAAAAACCTGAATATAGAACTGAAAAATGGCGGTTACGGCGAAGTAAACGTAAAAGATTCTCTGAAAGGAAGTATTAAAGATTCACCAAATTTTCTGTACTATAATGATCCCGTTCGCGCTTTTACAGTGGACAAAACAGCCAATGTTCGCAATCAGAAATTAGAGTGAAAATGTGAAAGTATTTCTTAATTTTGAATAATAATAACTAAAACCGAAATAATGTCAGAATTATCAACCCTCGAGAAAGCCAAAGTATGGTTATCAGATACTTTCGATGAAGAAACCCGCAAAGCAGTGGAAATGCTCATCAACTCAGCTTCTCCGGATCTGGAGGACAGTTTCTACCGCGAACTTGAATTCGGAACCGGTGGAATGCGCGGAATCATGGGTGTGGGAACCAACAGACTGAATAAATATACCCTCGGACAAGCAACTCAGGGATTGGCCAATTACCTTCATCAGCAGTTTTCAAATGAAGAAATAAAAGTGGCCATTGCATACGACGTGCGGAATAATTCCCGGGAATTTGGAAAACTCGTTGCGGATGTCCTCACGGCCAACGGAATTAAGGTGTTGCTTTTTAAAGATCACCGCCCGACTCCCGAACTCTCGTTTACGGTAAGAGATAAAAAATGTCATGCCGGAATTGTGCTCACTGCCTCACACAATCCGCCGGAATATAACGGATATAAAGTGTACTGGAACGACGGTGCGCAGATTGTTCCGCCGCATGATGATGCGATAATTAAAGAAGTTTATTCGGTTCAGTTTAGTGAAATTAAATTTCAGGGAAATGATGATTTAATTGAATGGATTGGTGCCGAACAGGACGATGTGTACATAAATGCCTGCATTGAGAATTCGTTATATCAAAAGGATAAAATCGGGTATGAGAACCTGAATATTGTGTTCACTTCCATCCATGGAACCACTTATGCAACGATTCCGAAAGCACTGGAAAAAGCGGGTTTCAAAAAGATTGATCTGGTTCGGGAACAGATGATTCCGAGTGGGAATTTTCCAACTGTAGATTCTCCAAATCCTGAAGAACCTGCAGCGTTGGAAATGGCGCTGGATCTGGCAGAATTAACCAATGCTGATATTGTCATCGGAACAGATCCTGACGGCGACAGATTGGGAATTGCAGTTCGAAATCTGGAAGGAAAAATGCAACTGCTGAACGGAAACCAATGTAATACGATTCTGACCTATTATATTTTAGATCAATGGAAAAAAGGCGGAAAAATTACAGGAAAAGAGTTCATCGGATCCACGATTGTAACTTCAGATATTTTCTTTGATATCGCTGAAAAGTTCGGTGTAGATTGCAAAGTTGGGTTGACGGGATTCAAATGGATCGGCAAAATGATCCGGGATTTTGAAGGTAAAGAAAAATTCATCTGCGGTGGCGAAGAATCTTTCGGATTTATGACCGGAGATTTTGTCCGCGACAAAGATTCCTGCGGTTCCATTTTATTGGCCTGCGAAATTGCGGCGTGGTGCAAAGCCAACGGAAGTTCTGTATTTCAGTACATGATCGAAATTTATAAAGATTTGGGAATGTATTATGAAGGTCTCATCAATGTAGTGAAAAAAGGCAGAGAAGGCGCCATCGAAATTGAACAGATGATGAAAAATTACCGGGAAAATCCACCGTTGGAAATTGCCGGTTCGCGTGTGGAAGAAATTAAAGATTTCAAAGAACAAACCTGTCATGTGGTTTCTTCAGGGTCAACTAAAGTGATGGATGATATTCCAAAGTCTAATGTTCTTATTTACTATACTCAAGATGGAACCAAGGTCTGTGTACGGCCTTCCGGAACTGAACCGAAGATTAAATTTTACGTTTCTGTGAAAGACACCATTTCCTCGGAAGCGGAATTTTCGAAGAAACTCGAAATTCTTTCTGAAAAAATAGACAGTGTAAAAATGGCACTGAACTTATAAACCACAAGCTGATTCTGAAAAAATCAGCTTTTTTATTTTAATCAGACAACCTTTTCCCATTCTTAGCGTCTTTATAACAGAGAGTCAACCATGAGCCATTTGTTGGAACATCATTTTATTGAAGCAAAAAAACAAAACCGAAACGCCCAAAAAGCATTGTACGAAATGTTTTCCGGGAAGATGCTCTCCATTGCTTTATCGTATACCGGAAACCTGCACGATGCCGAAGATGTTTTGCAAAACGCTTTTTACAAAGGATTTACCAAAATAAAAGATTGTCAGGACTGGAAAACTTTTCCGGGTTGGCTCCGGAGAATCGTCATCAATGAGAGCATTAGTTTCCTTCGGCAAAATCAGAAAATATTTTTCACTGATCTGTCGGAAATGGAATCGGAAATAGAAAATGACCAGGAGGAAAATCAATACAGCAACATCAATCTGGAAGAAATTTTCACCCAAATGCCGACTGGTTATAAAGTGGTGTTCAATCTTTTTGTTTTTGAAGATAAGAAACATCAGGAAATCGCTGAACTGCTCAGTATTACGGAAGGAACCAGCAAAAGCCATTTGAATAAGGCAAAAAAATGGATATCTGAATATTTAAAAACCCAATGTTATGAAAAATAAACACTTGGAAAAGCTAAAACAACAATACGAAGAACAGGAAACAGCGCCTTCGTCATCCGTTTGGGAAATGCTGGAGCAGCGGCTTTCGGAAGAGAATCATATTCATGTGATTCAAAAGAAGAAATCGGGAGCTTGGCTAAAATATGCTGCCGTACTTCTTCTTTTGTTAGGAACAACAGTTATTGTGTGGATGAACGATGGGAATGAAAAGAATGTCAGCCGGAAGCAGAATCCATTAATTGTCCAAAATTCTGTGAAAATAATGGTTCCTGAGAAAATGAATACGCAAATAACCATTTCAGAAGTGAGGAAATCTCCACGAGAATTTCACAAAAAAGTTGAGAAAACTGCTCCTGTTTCATTATCGGAAAACACCAGAATAATAACTGAAACAACACCTGAACCAACAATGGATATTGTGCAGAATCCTGAACCTCAACATATTGCTGTCGTTCCGAATGAAGAAGTGATTTCAGAACAACCGGAAAAACAGTATATTAAAGCGAACGATCTTCTTTTTTCACGAAAACTGGAGAAAACGAAAAATCATGATCATGAAAATGATCGAAAAATGGGCGCGCGTGGAAATAATATAAAACCTGATTTCATCAGTGTTTTGGGTGCGAGAATATATAACGGCGAATAATTTTAAACTAAATATTTTATGAAAACAATTAAACTGGTACTGATTGCCTTTCTGGTATTGCCTTTGAGCTTTTGGGCACAGGAAAATCCGATTTTGAAAAAGCAGATTAGAAATTATACGCAAAGGATCGACAGCATCGTTGCGGCGGAGAAAAAACTGATGAATACAGAACTGGACGACGTTGAAAAAAGATTCAGCGACAATCAGATTTCGGAAACCGAAAAGCAAAATCTGAACAGGGAAATAGCTCAGAAATACGAAAAAAGCATCAACGAAAAAGTGAATGTTGAGAAATCCAGGTTGGAAGACATTACCCAAACCGCCGTCAACGACGCTGTTTTCGGGGCGCCCAAAAATAAGGAAAAGTATTTCCGCTCTTCACGCAATGCGATTCTGGAATTGGGATATGATATGAAGGAAATAAAAGATCCTGAAGATCCTAAAAATTATCTGAGTTCGTTTGGATATGTTTTCAATATTTCTTTGCTAAACCACACTTCCGAAAAAGCATTTTTTGATTTTGGAAATCACCGGCAGCTGAAGACCGGAATGTCTGGTGGAATGACGATCCGGTACGAAGGACAGCTTGGCAAATATACCAGTCCTGTATTTTACCGTCTGGGATTGGGCTGGAGGGTAGATGAAATGGAAGTTCGGAATTCTAAAGTGTTTGCGCAGGATGAACACCGTCTGTTTATCACTGATTTTCAACATGGAGAATTAAAATACGCTTCGCTTCGCACCGATTACATTATGCTTCCCGCAGAAGTTATTTTCGTCCTGAACCCAAAATACAAATCGTATCAGGGAAGGGAGTATATCGACAATACAAAGAAACAGTTCAGGATTGGACTCGGATTGTATGGAGGCGTGAAAATCAACGACTGGATATTTACGGAATATAAAAATAATTTAGGAAACGAAATTCGTTCTTTTGAAAGCGTTTCTCCCGGTTTGTACAATTCTGTTTTCGGTGGAAAAATAAGTTTCGGATATTCTTGGTTTAATATTTATGTTACCCGGGATTTTACTCCCATTTTTAAGGAAAATGCAGATGTTCGGAATAAATACGCTACTCAAATCGGGGTAGATATTATTGCCCTTACCTTTTAACAACATTCATTTTACTCATAAAAAACACACTTTCATCGGTGTGTTTTTTTTTTGTAATTTGCAGGATTATTTTTTTCTCGCATGAGTCATTTAAAATCTCTTTGCATTGTTGTTCTTTTGTTGGTATTTGGGAAAAGTACAGCACAGGATCAGCTGTTTTTCGATCCTGACGTTCCCACAAAATGTGCGATGATCAAAGAAGGTACTTTTGTTTCCAATATTTATCCTTCCTCGGAATGGACCATGACGGTGCACAAAGAAGTACAGACGGAATTGTATGACAATGGAAAAAAGTTTGTCAAAATAATTCAGCATTTTAACGATGCAAATCCTTGTCAATATGAGCTTGTCGTTCTTGAAGATGCTGATCCTGACAACGGAATTTCGCCCGGAGATCATTTCGTTAATACCATTATCGCAACTCAGGGAGATTTAATTCAGTTAAAGTCAGAAAGTAAAGATAAAGGAGTCATCCTTGTATTAAAGAAAATAAAATAATCAATTTTTTAAAATTTACAATAGAATGAAAGAAGTATTCATCGTTTCTGCAGTCAGAACGCCAATGGGAAGTTTTATGGGAAGTCTCGCATCTGTACCCGCTACAAAACTTGGCGCAACAGCCGTGAAAGGAGCATTGGACAGAATAAATATGGATCCTGCTTTGGTGCAAGAAATTTACATGGGAAATGTACTTCAGGCCGGCGAAGGCCAGGCTCCTGCAAGACAGGTAGCGATAGGAGCAGGTTTGTCCAACGAAACGCCTGCAACTACGATTAATAAAGTTTGCGCATCGGGAATGAAAGCCGTAATGATGGCAACACAAGCAATAAAAGCTGGTGATGCCGATATTATTGTTGCCGGAGGAATGGAGAATATGTCGTCAGTTCCGCATTATTTTTCTGCAAGAAGTGCTACCAAATTAGGAGATGTCAAAATGCAGGACGGAATGGTGCTCGACGGATTGACGGATGTGTATAATAAAGTGCACATGGGAGTTTGTGCCGAAAAATGTGCTGCCGAATATGAAATTTCCAGAGAAGATCAGGATAATTTCGCTGTAGAATCTTACAAGCGTTCCGCAAAAGCCTGGACCGACGGTAAGTTTCAAAACGAAGTGGTTCCGGTAGAAATTCCACAGAGAAAAGGAGAGCCGGTTATTTTTGCTGAAGATGAAGAATATAAATCTGTGAATTTCGACAGAATTTCAACGCTTCCTACTGTTTTCCAAAAAGAAAAGGGAACCGTAACTGCCGCCAATGCTTCTACGCTGAACGATGGTGCTTCTGCACTTATTCTCGTTTCCAAAGAGAAAATGGAAGAATTGGGACTGAAACCTTTGGCGAAAATTATTTCTTATGCTGATGCAGCCCACGAACCGGAATGGTTCACTACAGCGCCTTCAAAAGCACTTCCCAAAGCATTGAAAAAAGCAAACATGGAAATTTCAGATATTGATTACTTTGAATTTAATGAGGCGTTTTCAGTGGTGGGTCTGGCCAATAATAAAATCTTGGGACTGGATGCCGCAAAAGTAAATGTGAACGGCGGTGCAGTTTCTTTAGGACATCCACTGGGAAGTTCTGGTTCAAGAATTATCGTAACGCTAATCAATGTTTTAAAGCAGAATAACGGACGATACGGTGCAGCAGCCATCTGTAACGGTGGAGGCGGAGCTTCTGCGATCGTGATTGAAAATATGCAGTAAAAAACGAACTGCTCAGGAATAAACCATTAAGAATAAATAACTCTATTTTTCTTAATGGTTTTTATATTTTTGTCTAAACAATTCCAAAAATGAAGGAAACAACAGCGTTGAAATCCAGCGGTATCAAAAACAATCCAAAAATAATGAAAGCCTGGGCCGTGTACGACTGGGCGAATTCGGTGTATTCATTAGTGATTACCTCAACTATTTTTCCGATTTATTATGCCATTTTAACAACGATTACTGAAAAGAAAGTATTTATTAAAGAAACAGGGCTTTGGATCGATGTTCCGGTTCGCCATAAAATTGAGATCTTTGGAAATACCTATCATCCGGATGCCGTGTACGGCTATTCACTCACAGTTTCTTTTTTTATTGTCGTCCTTCTTTCGCCGTTTTTGTCTTCACTTGCAGATACCATTGGTAATAAAAAATCTTTTCTTCAGTTTTTCTGTTATCTGGGAGCCACTTCATGTATGGGATTGGCCATGTTCACAGGAATGAATAACGTTTTCCTTGGGCTTCTGTTCAGCATTACAGCAAGTGTCGGGTTTTGGGGAAGTTTGGTGTTTTACAATTCTTTTCTCCCGGATATCGCTTCCAAAGATAAACAGGATGCTTTGTCGGCTAAAGGATATGTTTATGGATATATTGGATCGGTGGTTTTGGTGATTATCTGTCTGGTACTCATCATGTTTGTCGCTCAGAATGAAGAACAACGCCTGATTTACACGCGCGTCAGTTTCTTGCTTACGGGTGCTTGGTGGTTTGGATTTTCACAATATACCTTTAAGCATTTGCCACAATTTGGTAAAGTAAAAGACCAGTTGCCGAAAGACCTAGTGCTTTTAAACTATAAAAATATCTTCAACAAACATAAGGAACAAGGCGGTTTTTGGGTTGTTTTGAATGACAATATCAGCTTCTATAAAGACATAGGGAAACAAAGTTTTAAAGAACTTTTCAAAGTCGGGAGGCTTTTGTTTAAAGATACCAATCTGAAATTTTTCCTTTCCAGTTTCTTTTTTTACAGCGTGGGAATGCAGACGATTTTCCTCATGGCAACCCTTTTCGGGAAAAGCGAAATTAATCTCGATCAGGGTAAACTCATTGCCACACTTTTGGTGATTCAGATTGAAGCCATTTTGGGAGCTATCATTTTCTCCAGATTATCCAGAAGAATCGGAAACAAAAATGTAATTTCCATTACCGTAATTTTATGGATTGTTGCCTGTTTGTCAGCGTATTATCTGAATAAAGAAAACCCTTATGTTGAATATCAGTTTTACGGAGTTGCGGCCATCGTAGGCCTGGTGATGGGCGGCCTTCAGGCGATGTCGAGGTCTACTTATTCCAAACTTTTGCCGGAAGAAAGCAATGACAATACCACGTATTTCAGTTTTTATGACGTCCTGGAAAAGTTCGCCATCATCCTCGGAACTTTTATTTTTGCTACGCTGATTGAGAAGTTCGACAACATGCGTTACGCAGCACTGTCCATGACTTTTTTCTTTGCAATTGGTTTGGTATTGATCCGTTTTGTAAAATTGAATGCACTGAAAGACAAAGATGTATTGTAAATATCGGCTGTTTCCTTAGCATAAATTTAGAGATATTCTGCGAATGTTTCACAAAAAATAGAAACCTCTAATTAAAGTTGTCAAAAAGTTAATTTTTCAAGATTTTTTTATCAATTCATTAAAAAACACTATTTTTGCACCCGTAAAAATCCCTTATGCAAAATATCAGAAATATTGCGATTATCGCACACGTTGACCACGGAAAAACTACACTGGTTGACAAAATTATTCACGCCACCAGCATTTTCAGAGAAAATCAGGAATCCGGAGAACTCATCATGGATAACAATGACTTGGAACGCGAACGTGGAATTACCATTCTCTCCAAGAATATTTCCGTTACCTATAAAGATACCAAAATTAATGTTATCGATACTCCCGGTCACGCCGATTTCGGTGGTGAGGTAGAAAGAGTACTGAAAATGGCAGACGGCGTTTTACTTTTGGTAGATGCCTTCGAAGGTCCGATGCCGCAAACACGTTTCGTTCTGCAGAAAGCTTTGGAGTTAGGTCTGAGACCAGTGGTGGTCATCAATAAAGTTGACAAACCGAACTGCCGTCCGGATGAAGTTCATGATCAGGTTTTCGATCTCTTCTTCAACCTGAACGCAACCGAAGAGCAATTGGATTTCCCGACTTTTTATGGTTCATCAAAACAGGGCTGGTTTAATACCTCACTTACACCTGCAGAAAATATATTTCCGTTGTTAGACGGAATTTTAGAGTACGTTCCAGCTCCTGAAGCCAAAGAAGGCCCGCTCAGAATGCAGATTACTTCTTTGGATTTCTCTTCTTTTTTAGGAAGAATTGCCATCGGAAAAATCACTCAGGGTTCCGTGAAAGAATCAGAATGGATAGGTCTTGCGCAGGAAGACGGCAAAATTGTGAAAGGAAAAGTAAAAGAATTATACGTTTTTGAAGGTCTTGGGAAAAAGAAGGTTCAGGAAGTGAAAGCCGGAGACATCTGTGCTATTGTTGGTTTCGACAAATTCCAGATCGGTGATTCATTTGTGGATTTAGAAAATCCGGATCCGTTGCCAAGAACAGCAATTGATGAACCGACTTTGAACATGACATTCTCCATCAATAACTCACCGTTTTTTGGTAAGGACGGTAAATATGTAACTTCTAATCACCTGAAAGAAAGGTTGACGAAGGAGCTTGAGAAAAACTTAGCTTTAAGGGTGGAGCCTACTGCAGATGCCAATACATTTTTGGTGTTCGGAAGAGGAATCCTTCACCTTTCCGTACTTATCGAAACGATGAGACGAGAAGGGTATGAGATGACCATCGGTCAGCCGCAGGTTATTTTAAAGGAAATTGACGGCGTTAAATGTGAGCCTTACGAAAGCATGGTGGTTGATGTTCCAGAAGAGTACGCTTCAAGAGTGATCGATTTGGCAACACAACGAAAAGGTGATCTTCACATCATGGAGACCAAAGGCGAAATGCAACACATGGAATTTGAAATTCCTTCCAGAGGATTGATCGGTTTGCGTTCGCAAATGTTGACTGCAACGGCAGGTGAAGCGATTATGGCACACCGTTTTGTCGATTACAAGCCTTTCAAAGGCTCTATTCCGGGAAGAAATAATGGTGTTCTGATCAGCAAAACTCAAGGTCCTGCCACGGAATATTCTATCGCAAAATTACAGGACAGAGGTAAATTTTTCGTTGATCCGGGTGAGGAAATTTATGCAGGAATGATCATTGGTGAACAAAATAAACCCGGCGATTTAGTCGTAAATATCGTAGAAGCCAAACAGCTGAACAACATGCGGGCTTCCGGTAAAGATAAAGATACCGGCGTGGCACCAAAGATTTTGTTCTCTCTGGAAGAATGTATGGAATACATTCAGGCAGATGAAGCCATCGAAGTAACACCGAACTTCATCAGAATGCGGAAAAAAGTACTCTCCGAAGAAGACAGAAAACGCACAGAAAGAATGGCAAAATCCGAATAATCTCCGGATCATTCAGAAATCAAAATAATAAAACCGTTTCGTAGTGAAGCGGTTTTTTTGTGTATAAAAACCTGAGACATTCAATTGTAAATTCTCCACCACCTAAACGGAATATATCCGATGAGCTGTTGTTTTTTTTTACATTCAAGGCTGCTAACAATGATGTAAGAGATTCATTTCTGATCCATAGCACTGTATCTGCTCGAAAGAATATTTTACAGACTTGATGAGCCATTTGAAAATTAAATAAAGGCCTTGATATTTTCAAAATCCGTCGAAGACGACGAACAAAATCAAGAAGTGTGGTTTAAGATCATCATGAAATTTCCTCAGATATATCCATGTTTAAATGCCATGGAAATGATTTCAGAACTGTTTTTACATTGCGCTTTATGCAGGATGTTTTTGCGGTGGGTTCGCACCGTGTGCCTGGAGATGTGAAGTTTTTCTGAAATTTCCTCGGTAGTATGACCTTTGGCTAACAATGCTACTACCTCAATTTCTCTTTTGGAGAGTCCGCATATTTGAGGAGATGCGGTGAGTGATTGTCTCGACTGCATCTGGTGGAAATCGTTCCTTCCGCCAACTCCTGAAACCACCACGTAATAATTGTTCTTCCCCGTCAGGTGCTGAATATTTGTGTGAATATTTACAGCTTCCAATAACCGTCCTTCCTCAGATTTAAGGGTGTGTAGCGACTGATGATGGAACATTTCATACGCTCCCGAAGCCGTCCGCATTCGGAAACAGTAACTGGATTTAAGATGCATCATGTGCTGAAAACCGATTTCCATGATCTTCTCGATGGTCATCAGTTCGGCTTCCTGCACAAAACTGATATCGTCCGGATGAATGAGGTCAATAATCTCTCCTAGGTGCTGCGGTGGTGTACGCAAACCGTGCATGGTTACCAAATTAGGATGGTGGTTGCTAAGCGTGCTGTCCTTTATGTGCAGTGTGTAGAAGTAATGTTGACCAACAGTAAAGACTTCAGCGATAATCTTTTTAATTGAAGGCAGTTTGTAAACAGAGGTTTCATGTTCCATGAAGCCGGAATACGATTCCCATATTTTCAGAAGCGGATGGTTTTTAGTAGACATAATTAAAATTTTATGATGTCTTATTGTGGTAAAAGTAAATGAAAATAATAAATACCACAAAAGAGGTATTGTTCTTATTGCTAATTTATTATAAATTTGGTGTTATGCAACCAATAGATACTGGAAATTTTTTTACCTTTCTTCTTTGTTGCTTAAATTAAAAACCATGAAAAATTACCTCACCCTTTTCTCCGTAATATGCTGTTTTTTACTTACTTACGCCCAGCAACCGAAAGAAGGCCTGTATCAGTCTGCCGATGGTGCGTATCATTTCAGCCTGAAGAACCTAAGCGATTCGTCGATTGAAGTCACAGAAACCAATATGACTTCTGTTTATAACAAAAGCGGCAATGCCTACCAGCACTCGATCCCAAAATATGCACACTTTATGATGCGCGTCATCAGTCCTACAGAAATGGTAGCTTTTAAAACCAACACGAATCAGGAAACCAAATACACCTGGATCGGCAATACGACCCTGTCGGAAGAAGACTGTCCTTTAGCCGAAAAGTATCAGACTTTGGCCGAGGATGATTCCAACCCTGAAGTTCAAGCCTATAGTTTTTGCGCAGCTGCCGCGATGATGAAGTGTTCCTATACTCCTCAAGGATTTGCAGCCTATGCCGCTACTATGGTGAAAACCATGAAACTGATCATCGTGGATGCAACCAAATGTCCATGTACTGATGTAATTCCGCAAAGCATTTGGAATGCCAATTAAAAGCACCATATGATCACAGATGTAAATCCTTATCAATTCACTTTTAATGTATCCGAAGCTATTCTATTAAAGGGGGTTGGGTGCGTTAATATACTTACATTTATCATATCACTTTGCAGTTATGAATTTTAAAAAGTGATAGAAATAATTACTAATGCTTTGGTTATCAGCTAATAAGAATATTAATAATAGCAATCATGCCAAAATCTTTATTATATATACTCATGCTTTGCATGCCAATTATTTTCTCTGCACAGAAAATCAGAACAGAGATCAACAGAGATAATTTTGGAAAGGGAAATGTAGTTTGGGTAGAAACTTGGGAAAAAATTAATCACAATACTGAGGCCTACAAAATGGTTACGTATGACCCAAGTAGTAACAGCACGAGAATTTGGGGAATAACCACCTACACGCTTGTAAATGGCAAAAAGGAAGGGCGATATGAAGTACTAGACGGCTTTGGTAAAGATTATTTGTTGATACCTACTATAACTATTCCGACGGCAAGCGGCTCGTAATATGCTTTATGGAATTTTTTAAGTTCTTCTATTTGGTTGTCTTTAATGTCTGTGATATTGAAAACGAAAAATGGTTTTTCGTCCATCTTGTTTGGCTCCACTGACTTTAGAGAAGAAAATCGAGTCGACAAAGGTTTGTTTTCTATTTTGCTACAGATTCCGTGTGTTTTTTTACGATGGTTTCAAAAAAATCAATATCGAAAGGTTTGGCCAGATAGTCGTTGGCTCCGGCTTCTGCAGCCAGTTCTTCGATGTTGCTGTTGGCAGAAAAATAAACGACGGGAATGTCTTTAAGTTGCTCATTCGCTTTCAAAAGTCGCGTAGCTTCGACACCGCTGATATCTGGAAGCCAGTTATCCATGAAAATCAAATCAGGCATATAATCGGCTACTTGGTCTTCAATCCCGTTGGTTGTGGGAGAGGTTTTCACTTCACAGCCCAAATCTTCGAGGATTTCCGTGCACATCTCCAGGATTTCGAGGTTGTCATCAAAAATAAAAACTTTCTTTTGCATGTTGTTGTTCATCATTATGTGTTGAGATTGTTGATATAGGAAGCCATTTCTTCGGTATCGAGAATGGCATCGGTTTCTACATGTTCTATTGCATATTCGGGCATGAAACTCACCGCTGCGGAAGTTGGTTTTTGAACAATGACGGTGCCCTCTTTTTGTTTTACTTTTTGCAGCCCGGAAGTACCGTCATTATTGGCACCGGAAAGCAATAAACAGACCAGATTTTTCCTATACACCTGAGCTGCGCTTTCAAAAACAACATCAATAGAAGGGCGGGAGAAATTCACTTTTTCCGAAGCATCGAGCGAGAAAGTCCTGTTATTTTCGATGAGTACATGATAATTGGGCGGTGCAATATACACCGTTGTTGGCCGAATCGTTTCCTTTTCTTCAATTTCTTTTACCGGAAGCTGGGTTTTTGCAGAAAGCAGATCGGTGAGGATACTGTCTTTTCCGGGTTTGCGGTGCATCACAATGATGACAGGAAATGAAAGCTCAGGATTCAGTTCCGGCAATACTTTCAAAAGTACATCCAGACTGCCTGCGGAACCTCCTATTACCAATGCTTCACATGCTTTCATATCAATGAATTTTGCGCCAAATTTTTACACCTTTCAGGCGTTCATAGTTTTTGGAAACGCGGGAGAAATCTAACGTTTCCTTTGTTCCTAATGCCAGATATCCAAATTGCTGAAGGCTGCCGTCAAAAAGCTCGAAGACTTTATCCTGCAGTGGCCGGTCGAAATAAATCACCACATTGCGGCAAAGAATCAGCTGAAATTCGTTAAATGAATGATCTGTGACCAGATTATGAGTGGAGAAAATAATATTGGATTTCAACTCATCATTCAGTTTGCCCAGAGAATAATTGGCGGTATAATAATCTGAAAAATTGGCGCTTCCACCTGCAGCGATATAATTTTCAGTATACAGTTTTATTTTGCTCAGCGGAATCATGGCCTGAGCAGCGTTTTCAAGCACAGCACTGTTGATGTCGGTAGCGTAAATCAGAGATTTGTGAAGCAGATTGAGTTCCTTCAGAAAAATCGCGATGGAGTAGGCTTCTTCCCCGGTGCTGCATCCCGCAATCCAGATTCTGATAAAAGGGTATGTGCCCAGACGTGGCAGAATTTCTGTTCTCAGTGTTTTGTGAAACTCAGGATCGCGGAACATTTCAGTCACATTGATGGTGATCTGCTCCAGAAAACGGTTGAAATAACCCGGCTCAGTTCTGATTTTATAACGGTATTCTGCAAAACTTACAAAACCATCCAGCTCATAAAGCCGCACAATTCTCCGTTTCAGCGAAGCCCGTGAATATCCCGTGAAATCATAACCATAGATTTCAAGAATATCGGAAAGCAGGGTTTCTATATGTTCGTCATTACGCTCAGAATTCACTTTATTTCATTAAATCATTAAGAAGAATCAAAAGCTCGTCCACATTTACCGGTTTCGAAAGATAACCGTCTGCACCGGCGGCCATACATTTTTCCCGGTCTCCCATCATGGCCTGTGCTGTAATAGCGATAACAGGAATTCCTGATAGTTTTTCGTCATTTTTAATTTGCGCAATGGCTTCATATCCGTCCATCTGAGGCATCATCATATCCATCAGCACGACACTGATGTTTTTATTTTCTGCCAGCATTTCCAGTCCTTCTCTTGCGCTTAGTGCAGCGATACAGTTGTATTTTCTGGCTTTCAGAACAGCACTGAGTGCAAATATATTTTTGTTGTCATCATCAATGATGAGAATTTCTTTTTCGTTCTTCATACACTGGTATTTTAAGTTTTATCGTACAGCCAAACCCTTAGTAAAGAAATGAGCTGGTCGATATCAACAGGTTTTGAAATATAATCTGAAGCTCCTGCGGTGATGCATTTTTCGCGGTCGCCCATCATCGCTTTGGAAGTAACGGCCAAGATAGGAAGATTTCTGAACTGCGCATTGCTCCGGATTTCCATAATGGTTTCATAACCATCCATTTCAGGCATCATCATATCCATTAAAACCACATCTATGTCCGGATTTTTATTCAGAATATCGAGTGCTTCTTTACCATCCATTGCCGGTAATATTTTCATACCGTGACCTTCCAGTGCTTTTGTGAGGGAAAATATATTTCGCACATCATCATCGGCAATCAATACCGTTTTATCTTTCAGGATATTCCGCAATTCTCCTCCAAACTCGGAACCTGATTTTCTTTCATTCTTTTTCTTGTTTTTTTCTTCTACGAGATGAAGGAAAAGTCCGGCTTCATCCAGAATCCGCTGATAGGAATAGGCGGTTTTTACAACGATAGAATCCGCATATTTTTTAATTCTGTTTTCTTCACCTTTAGAAAGGTTTTTTCCTGTGAATACGATGATCGGAAGCTGTTCAAGTCCTTCGGTTTGCTTAATAGTTTCCAGGGTTTCATACGCTGTCCGGTCAGGAACGCCCATATCCAAGATTACACAATCAATTTCTTTTTTATGTAAGGAGTCGATACTGTCCGAAATATTCCCGGCAACATCGGTTACGATGTTATTGGCGGACAAGAAATAACTTAAGGCTTTGGCGTGCTGTTCGTTTTCTTCTACAATCAGCACTTTCTTTGGCGAACGCGTCAGAACATCCTCAAGTTTTGTAAATATTTCCTGCATCTGCTCCAAGGCAAAAGGTTTGTCGATAAAATCTACGGCACCGCGCAGCAGACTTTCCTGTTTGAATTTCATGGAAGACATGATGTGCACGGGAATCGGTTTCGTATCAGGGTCGGATTTTAGTGCTTCCATCACTTGCCAACCGTCCATTACGGGCAATTGAATATCGAGCAGAATCGCAAGGGGTTGATATTGCTGAGCCATTTCAATACCGCTATCGCCGCGTACGGCAACGAGTACTTTGTACCCTTTAGTTCTGGAATAATCGAGAAGAATTTTGGCAAAAGCTGTATCGTCTTCTATAATCAGAATCACTTTATCTCCTTCCTGAATATCATCCCGGTCATCCTCAACAGGAGGCGGAATTCTGTCTGAAATAAATCTTTTCGGCTGTTCAGAGGTATCTTGAATAGGAATCTGGGAAAGGGAATTTTTTGAGTCATCGTGAAAAGCGATTTTTTCAGCATGAGGATTCACCGGAATAATAAGCGTGAATTCGCTTCCTTCGCCAACGGTGCTTTTCAGCTGAATTTCTCCACCCAGCAATCTTGCCAATTCGCGGCTGATGGAAAGCCCCAATCCGGTGCCTCCATATTTACGCTGCGTAGAACCATCCGCTTGTTGGAACGCTTCAAAAACCATTCTGATTTTATTCTTAGGAATCCCGATTCCGGTATCGATCACTTTGAAATGTACTTCCTGTTGTTTTTCATCACCGGAAATATGTAGCGTAATACTTCCGTGAGAAGTAAACTTGATCGCATTAGACAGAAGGTTTTTCAGAATTTGTTCGATACGGAGTTTATCTGTATGAATTATCGGTGCCGTTCCCGGATCTGTTATCACATGAAGATCCAACTTTTTTTCTTTAGTTAAAGGCAAAAACAGTTGATGCATATCAGAAGTGATTTCTTCTACAGGAATGTCTTCCATTTCCAAGGTCATTTTTCCGGCTTCAATCTTAGAAAGATCCAATATTTCGTCGATAAGAGTCAGTAATCCCTGCCCTGAACTTTGCATTACCTCTGCATATTCTATATATTGAGGATCGAGATCTTCGCTTTCTGTCATCAGTCTGGATAGCAGTAAAATAGAATTCAGAGGAGTACGAAGTTCATGCGACATGTTCGCCAAAAATTCCGACTTGTATTTGGTGCTTTGTTCTAAGTCGAGGGATTTCTGCTGAATCTCAATATTTCGCTGTTCGATAAGCGCGTTTTTTTCTTCGAGAAGACTGGTTCTTTCTTCCAATTCCTGATTGCTCTGGAGGAGCTCTTCCTGCTGCACCCGCAATTCTTCTTCCGAAGCCAGAAGTTTCTGCGATTGTACCTCTAATTCTTCATTGATGTTTTCCAGTTCTGTATGCTGGGTTTGCAGTTCTTCCGATTGCGCCTGTGTTTCTTCCAGTAATTCCTGAAGTTTAATTCTGTTGAGCGTGCTGTGGAAAGCCAAGCCGATACTTCCGGCTGCTGATGATAAAAATTCCAGCTGTTGTGGAGTATATTCATCCATCGAGCCCAGTTCTAGCACACCGATAGGAATGGAGTGCCGCGTAATAGGAATCGCAAAAATAGTTTTGGGTTTGGTTTGTCCGCTGGCATAACTGATGGTCATTTCATGATCAGGAATCTGCTGCAACAGAATTTCCTTTCCAGTAAGGAATGCTTCACCAACAATTCCTTCGCCAATTTTCAGAATTTTCTTTTTATCGGATGCTAGCGCATAACTTCCGGCCAGATGCAGATGGTTGTCTTCCTGCAGCAAATAAATAGCGGCAACACGGCTTTCGGTATTTTGGGTAACATGATCTAAAATATCTCGGGCTAGGTCTTCAGTACTTTTTTCGCCCATCATGCGGTCGTTCAGTTTTGCAATGGTCGAACTAAGCCATTCTTTATTCTCAAGAATATCAAAAGAAGTCTTCAGCGACTGTGACATCCGAAGAAGAGGATCGGCTACATTGCCAAGGCTTTCATGGATTTTTTGATCTGCCAGAATATTATAATCTCCATTAGAAATCTTCGTGGCTACTTTTTCTATCGCGATCAGGCGGTTTTCTGTTTCTTCATTTTTCAGTTCCAGTTCTTGGGTAAGTTTGCTTTTTTCATTATAATCCTGAGAAATCCTTCGGAAGAAAATAAGGGTAATGGTAATGGCTAGTAAAGCAGAAAGCACGATAAGCATGGGAGTGTAAGAAGCGAAGGTATCCATTTTCTCGGTGCGCTGTTTCAGCACTTGTTGCTCTTCGTTCTGCATCGTGGTAATAGTATTCCGGATGTCATCCATGTATTTTTTTCCTTGCAGCAGATTTTCGCTTGTCACCGGATTTCTATTTTTCTTATAGTTCAGGTTTTCATCAAGAATTTTAAGCCTTGTTTCTGCTGCAGCCTGTAAGAGTTCCATATTTTTGGACTGGGCGGAAGTTTGGCTCACTTCTGAATAAAGTACATCAAGACTTTTGCTTATTTTATCTTTGGTTTGATAATAAGGATCCAAAAATCGTTCATCACCAGTAAGGATGTATCCCCGCTGTGCCGATTCAGCATCAGCCACCTGAGAGTATATTTCATCCAGATTATTGATTATTTGATTACTATGGCGAACCATCGCAGAACTGTCGATCAGATTATTGATGCTGATGAAGGAAGCCAGGGAACTCATAAATAAAAGGAGCAACGATATTCCCAGCCCGTATAACAGATTATTCTTAAAATTCATAGTTGAGTGTGTTAATTTTGATCCTTTTCAGGAGATGATGTTGGGATATAAAAATAAAACTCCGAACCTTCGCCGAAAGTGCTTTTTACTCCGATTTTCCCATGATGTCTTTCGATAATTTCTTTGCAGATATACAACCCTATTCCCAATCCCTGAAAACGTTCGGACGTTTCTTCGATTCTGTAAAATTTGTCAAAAATAGATTTCTGATGTTCTTCCGCCATTCCGATTCCAAAATCTTTTACCGAAAAATATACATCATTTCCACATTTTGTGGATGTTACATGAAGTTCTTCACTGTCCGGAGAATATTTGATGGCGTTGGTAATAAAGTTGATGAGCACCTGTTCTATGCGCATTTCATCACCATAAATTTCAGTGCCTACATTTCCTTTCCTGATGATTTTAACCTGAGGATTTGCCTGTTGCATTTCCTCCAGAAGCTGGTCTAAAAGGGGGTCTACGGAAAAATATTTCATATTAAACTTCAGTTTGCCACTTTCTATTTTTGAAATATCCAATAAATCTGCAACCAACAGGCTCAGTTTCTCTACTTGATTCTGCACCTTTTGCAGACGGATTTTCGCAGTGCTGAGATCATTTTTATCCAAACTGCGTTCCAAAAGCTGGATGTATCCATTGATGGTTGTCAGCGGAGTTTTCAGCTCATGACTGGCGATACTGATAAACTCATCTTTTTTTCTTTCAGCCTCTTTCCGGAACTCTATTTCTTCCCGAAGCGCGGTTTGCATTTCGTTCAGTGCACGGCTTTGTTCATAGATGCGATAAAAGGTTTTTACTTTCAGCAGAAGGATGTTCATATCCACAGGTTTGCTGATGTAGTCCAATCCGCCAGAGGAATATCCTTTGGTAATGAGGTGAACATTAGCGCTGGCTGCGGAAAGAAAAATGATAGCGGTTTCTTTGGCTCTGCTGTATCCTGAAATGGCTTCAGCTACTTCAAAGCCGTCCATTCCCGGCATTTGAACATCCAAAATAATAAGAACGTAAGATTTTTTCAGAATTTTTCTTAAGGCTTCCTCTCCGGACGATGCCGTATCTACTTCGAAATCATTTTTCTCTAGTACTTTCTTTAAGGATATAATATTTTCGGGAGCATCATCTACAATCAGAATCATAGAAAAACAGTTTATAAATTGAGTGAACAACCAAAGATAAACATTTTGGGTGGAACTGCAAAGGTTCACTATGTTATGTTTTTTAATAACAAAACTAAATTTCTATGCTTAATTAATTGTTTAATTAATTTTTCTTTTATACTTTTGTTGTGCAATGATGTATAAGGTTGTGTAATTATGGAAAAGCTATTTAATATCAAACAAGCTGCTGAAATTTTAAATGTTAGCACAGAAACATTAAGAAGATGGGATAATAGTGGGAAGTTTAAAAGTATCAGACACCCAATAAACAATTATAGAGTTTACTCCGACGAACAATTGTCAGGTTTAGTGCAGGAAATGAATGTAGAGTATAATTCTCTTGAGAAACATACTGAGATTCCTGTTCTTTTTCAAACTCAATTTGGGAAGTTATACAATTATGATGCTATTAAGTTTTTAAAGCAATTAGAATCCAATTCGGTAGATTTAATTTTTGCAGACCCTCCTTATAATATTAAAAAGGCTGAGTGGGATACATTCTCCAGCCAGAAAGAATATGTTCAATGGAGTTTAGAATGGATCACTGAAGCTCACCGAGTGTTGAAAGACACTGGATCGTTATATGTTTGTGGTTTTTCTGAAATTTTAGCTGATATAAAATGGGCAGCTTCACCATTATTTGCTGGATGCAAGTGGTTAGTTTGGTTTTATAGGAATAAAGCAAACTTAGGTAATGATTGGGGGAGATCTCATGAAAGTATTTTACATTTTAGAAAATCCAGAAATTTTGTATTTAATATAGATGAAGCGCGAATTCCCTATAATGAACATACCCTTAAGTATCCACAAAGAAAACAAGCTGATTCTTCACAATATAGTCACGGAAAAAGTAGAAGTGACATTTGGGAACCTAATCCTTTAGGTGCCAAACCAAAGGATGTAATAGAAATTCCTACGATCTCAAATGGTTCTTGGGAAAGATTTGATCATTTGACACAGAAACCCGTGGAACTTTTGAGCAAAATTATTCTGTCTTCCAGCAATGTTGGAGATTTAGTTTTAGATCCTTTTGGGGGTTCAGGAACAACTTTTGCCGTAGCAGAAGCATTCAAGAGAAACTGGATAGGTACTGAACTAGAACTCCAATATTGTGATATAATTAAAAATCGTCTTAGTGATTCTGAACACATAAATAAAATTATGAGTCAAAAAGAAGAGTTGAATGCTATAAACCGAAGAAAAAAATTAAGAGGATAATAGCTTTTTATAATCTTCAACTAATAAATCAGAAAAGCGTTTCATATGATCCGAATAAGGCTTCTTTAGTGCATTAGGTGGCGGATCTAAATAATATACACCTTCTAATTTTGTTAAGAATTTCGTATAAACCATAAATAATCCAGAAACGAGCGTAAAACTAATGTTGTTAGTAGACTTTCTTTGTACGTCATTCAGAAAAATTCCTATTACTTTCTGTGGATGATTAACAAACCGTTCCAATAAAATTTTATCAATAAACATCTTCCCTAACCTGTCTTTGGATGTTGTTTTCACAGATACAACAACTTCTCTTTCATCTAATGAATTTGCTGTGGATAGAACTTTCTCATGAGGAGATAAAATTAAGTCATTTTCGCATTTGTAAATTTTCGAACCTTCCTCAGTATCATAAGGAATTTGGATTACGATTTTTTTATTTACGACCTCCAATTCAGTAAATATTGATTTAATTAGTTCTTCAAATCTATTGCCTACATGCTTCCGAGCACTATTTTCGCTTACGAGTAAATCAAATCCAGCTCCAATAGATTGTTGAATAGTATATAAGGTGCTGTCAATACATTTTTTATCTTCTTCTAAAATGAGTTCATCTTTTCTAATTTTATTTAATATAGTTTTTAAATTTTCAAAGCGTTCTTTAAATATTTCAGGTTGATTAATGAATAGTTTATTGTTGATGGGTCTAATGAATTTAATTGTTCCTGCTATCTCTGATGAGTAGATTGTGTAATCGTTCTTGATTTCAGATTTGCTAACTACATTTGGTAAGTAATTTAAAACCCTTATTGCAATTTCCCCAAATTGATCGAGATTTTGTTTTTGTGTTTGTAAATCTTGGTCTAAGGGTATTGTCATTCTTTATTAAATTAATGATTGGATTATTTGCCTTTCAAATATACATAAGTTTCTCATTAAAAATATGAAAAATCAATTTCATAACGATTTAAACATTATAAAGATCTCATCGTACCAGCATTTTATCGGTAGCGTTTTTACTTAGGGTTTCGGTTTTGCCTTTGTGTTCTACCTGCATCGATTGGTCAAAATTTTCAATTCTCAGAATAGTAAGTTCAGAATCCAGATGAATGGTGCGCTCGTTCAGGTAATTCAGGAGGCTATCATCGGAAAAGGTAACAGCTTTGAAGGTTACGGTTTCGCCCGCGTTGCAGTCGCTGAGTTTTTTTACATCCTGAGCGATAATATTTCCATCCTTATCGGGAATTGGTTCTCCATGAGGATCAAGTGTTGGAAAATTCAGGATTTCATCCATTTTATCAAAAAACATTTTGGAATGTACATGTTCCAGTTGCTCGGCAATTTCATGGACATTTTCCCAGCCGAAGTTCATTTTTTCCACCAGAAACATTTCGGTAAGACGGTGTTTCCGCACGATTAAAGCGGCTTCTTTCATTCCTTTTTCAGAGATGATGAGTGGTTTGTAATTTTCATAAATTACCCAGTTTTTCTCCGCAAACTTCTTCATCATGTTATTCACGGTGGGCATTTTTACATTTAAAAATTTACTGAGATCGTTCACCGTTACCTTGTATTCCGAATCGGCAAGGTGAAAAAGTGCTTTCAGATAATTCTCTTCTGTTAAAGTATTTCTCAAAATGTTAGAAGGTTTAGCAATACAAATCTAACAAAAAATAAATGGAGTTTTTGTGAAAACGGGCAATAGACTTAGAACGTTGATTTATTTATATTAAAATTTTCACGTTCAGCGGCTTGTATTATAAATAAATTGATTATTTTTGCACCACTTTTTTGTGGACCAGGTTTGGAAAAGTAAAACATTCATATTTAACATCTTCCGTATTTTTTATTTCCACAAATAGACGATAGAAAAGAAGGAATACAAATTTAGATTTTATGTCTGAAACTAAAGACACGGTTCTTTTGAACCAAAACGTAGCACCTGAACAATTTGACTGGGATTCTTTCGAATCCGGGCTGGATGCTGAGGCCAGAAAAGAAAAAAGCGATCTGGAAGAAATTTACAAAGGATCTCTGAACAACCTGGATGACAATGATGTCTTGGTAGGAAAAGTGGTAAGACTTACCGACAAAGAAGCCATCGTGGACATCAACTTCAAGTCTGAAGGTGTGATTTCTCTGAACGAATTCCGTTACAACAGCGGCCTGAAAGTAGGCGACGAAGTAGAAGTAATGGTGGACAAAAGAGAAGACAAAACCGGACAACTGCAGCTTTCCCACAGAAAAGCGAGAACGCTGAAAGCTTGGGACAAGGTAAACGAACTTCACGAAACAGGTGAAATCGTGAACGGTTTTGTAAAATCCAGAACCAAAGGAGGTATGATCGTAGATATCCACGGTATCGAAGCGTTCCTTCCGGGTTCTCAAATTGATGTGAAACCAATCAAAGATTACGATCAATACGTAGGAAAAACAATGGAATTCAAGGTGGTGAAAATCAATCCTGAATTTAAAAACGTTGTTGTTTCTCATAAAGCGCTTATTGAAGCAGATCTTGAAGGACAGAAGAGAGAGATCATTGGTCAGTTAGAAAAAGGACAGGTTCTGGAAGGAACTGTGAAGAATATCACTTCTTATGGTGTATTCGTTGACCTTGGTGGTGTAGACGGATTAGTACACATTACCGACCTTTCCTGGAGCAGAGTAAACCATCCTTCAGAAGTGCTGGAAGATGGACAAACGGTGAAAGTGGTTATCCTTGATTTCGATGACGAAAAAACAAGAATCCAGTTGGGTATGAAGCAGCTTGATGCTCATCCATGGGATGCCCTTTCTGCCGATATGAAAATTGGCGATAAAGTAACCGGAAAGGTAGTGGTTCTTGCAGATTATGGTGCGTTTGTTGAAATCGCTCCTGGTGTAGAAGGACTTATTCACGTTTCTGAAATGTCTTGGTCTACTCACTTGAGAAGTGCCGGAGATTTCGTAAAAGTAGGCGACGAAGTAGAAGCTGAAGTACTGACTCTGGACAGAGAAGAAAGAAAAATTTCCTTGGGTATCAAGCAATTGACTAAAGATCCTTGGGAAAATATCGAAGCTAAATATCCTGTTGGTTCACAACATTCCGGAACCGTAAGAAACTTTACCAATTTTGGTGTTTTCGTAGAACTGGAAGAAGGTATCGACGGATTAATCTATATTTCTGATCTTTCCTGGACTAAGAAAATCAAGCATCCTTCCGAATTCTGCAACGTAGGCGATAAGCTGGATGTTGTAGTATTGGAACTGGATACTGCTGCCAGAAGACTTTCTTTGGGACACAAGCAACTTCAGGAAAATCCATGGGATAAATTTGAAACCAAATATGCCGAAGGAACGGTACATGAAGGTAAAGCTACAGATGTTTTCGATAAAGGAGCTCAGGTTCAGTTCGAAGATGCTGAAGTAGAAGCTTTCTGCCCTTCAAGATTATTGGAAAAAGAAGACGGTTCCAAAATCAAAAAAGGTGAAGATGCTCAGTTTAAGGTGATTGAATTCAACAAAGAATTCAAGAGAGTAGTAGTTTCTCACACCGGAATTTTCCGCGACGAGGAAAGAAGAAACATGAAAGATGCTTCTTCCAAACCATCTGCTTCATCAGGCGAAGAAAAAACCACTCTTGGTGATATGGACGTCTTAGCAGAACTGAAAAAGAAAATGGAAGGCGGAAACTAATCCCGACTTGCATTCATCATAAAGCCACTTCGAAAGGAGTGGTTTTTTGTTTTCGTTAAATTAAAAAGTGTAATTTAGATTCACATTTTTTTATCATGAAGAAAATTGTTCTGTCTATTGCTTTGCTTTTAGTTTCGGGAATAACTACCGCACAAGATTATCGTCAACTGTTGAAAGAGTTCCTGAAACAAAATCAGGAACAGCATTTCAGCAGATCCGGATTGTCGGATTTTACGGTGGATAATGAAGATTATTCTGAATCGATGAAAGCTTCTGTGTTGAAATTACAGCAAACTTTACATGGAATCCCAGTGTTTAATGGCGTAGCTACAGCGTTGATAAAAGAGGGTAAAGTAAGCTATTTTGCTGATAATTTTGTGAAAGAAGTGAGAACAATGGTTTCTCCGCAACCCGAAGTGGATGTAGAATCTGCTTTTCAAAAAGCGCTGAAAATAAAACAAATTTCTGATCACAATCCGTTTGAAATTCTTCTTTTTCATGAAAAAACATCTTCGCTTCAGCATCCTGCAAAATTCCGGCTTACTTATTTTTTAGAAAATCAGGAACTGAAACTGGGCTACGAATTTCATTTTCATGAACCGCAATCTTCCAATTACTGGAATATGATTGTGGATGCCAATACGGGAACCTTGCTTTACGAACAGAATCTGACACTCTCTTGTAATTTTCATAATCACAACCAGAATATCACAGAAAAAATTACTGCGAATAAAAAAGAAAATAAAAGCAATGTTCTCAAATCTGCTGACCAGGCGGCGTACCGTGTATTTCCAATTCCCATAGAAAGCCCGAATTTTGGAAACCGCTTTTTGGTGACCAATCCTTGGTTTGCTGACGCTTCTCCGCAGGGTTGGCATTCCGTGGGGAATACTGTCTTCACGATCACCAGAGGAAATAATGTATATGCTTATGAAGATCAAAATGCTAAAGATAGTCCCGGATTTTCGCCCGATGGAGGATCGGCAAGAGTTTTTGATTTTCCTTTGAACTTGGATCAGCCACCTAATAATCATCTTTCAGCTTCAGTAACGCAGCTTTTTTATAGCATCAATAAATCTCATGATATTTTTTATCGGCTGGGCTTTACGGAAACAGCGAGAAATTTTCAGAACAATAATTTTGGAAAAGGAGGACTGGGAAATGATGAGGTGTTAGCGGAATCTCAGGATTTATCGGATCAGAATAATTCTACTTTTTATACACCTCCGGAAGGAACAAATCCCCGAATGCAGATGTTTCTCTGGAGTTCGCAACTCATTCAGCGGCTGTTTTATAATCAGCCCGTTTCTGCTGCGGTTCGGCAACCCGTTTCGAGGCCTGCAGCTTTTGGATCGGCACTTACTCCAACTGGAATTACAGGTGATGTGGCGATTGCTCCCGTGCTGGACGCCTGTTCTCCTTTTGCTCCCGGAATTTTAACGGGAAAAATTGGCCTTGCTGAAAGAGGAAATTGCAATTTTACTGAAAAAGTTAAAAACATGCAGAATGCAGGCGCAATAGCCGCAGTAATCTACAACGCAGCTTCTTCTACGGATCTAGTCAACATGGGCGGAACAGACACCAGTATTACCATTCCTTCTGTGTTAATTGAACATTCTGAAGGAGAATTTATTAAAAATACGATCAGTTCGGGACAAACCGTAAATATTACTTTAAAAGAAGACTCAGGAAATATCAAATGGGTGGACGGCAGTTTTGATAACGGAATTATAATTCATGAGTATGGTCATGGTATTACCAATCGCCTCACCGGCAACGGATATTCCTGCCTCAATAAAAATATTTCGAAAGAACAAATGGGCGAAGGTTGGTCAGATTTCTTTGCGTTGATGCTCACCAATCAACCGGGTGCTGCTGCCAGTGTTCCGAGATCCATCGGATCTTTTGCAGTGAGTCAAAATGCGGACGGCATTGGAATACGCCCGGCAGAATATTCTCCGGATTTCAGTATCAATAATTACACCTATGGAAAAACCAACGGAATGGAATTTATGGATGAGGGTAAAATGGTGCCCGATGTACATTCTATTGGTTTTGTCTGGGCTACTATCCTCTGGGATTTACACTGGAAATTTGTTGAGAAATATGGGTATTCTGCCGATGTGATGGCCGATAATTCTAATGGAAGTACGAGAGTTTTGCAAACGGTGTTGGATGCGCTGAAACTTCAGGAATGCAATCCGAATTTTATTTCCGGAAGAGATGCGGTGATTGCTGCTGACATCGCTTCCACCAATGGGGAAAACCGCTGCATGATCTGGGAAACGTTTGCCAGAAGGGGAGTAGGAGCAAAAGCTTCCGCAGGTTTAAAAGCGGATATTAACGATCAGACAGAAGATTTTTCTGTTCCCGCAGAATGCGGAAATACCGCACTCCTTTCAGAAACCGAACTGAAACTGTATCCGAATCCTGCCGGAGAACGCTATTATATTCGTTTTCCGCTCAGCATGTTTGGCAAAGTTTTTATCGAAATTTATGACGCTGCAGGAAGGCGGGTTCAGTCTGAAGAAAGACTCGTTGTGCAGATGCAGCAGGAATTTTCAACCGGCCAACTCACTAAAGGCTTGTATTACCTGAAAATAAAAGCCAATGGAAAAGAGAAAACATTGAAACTTTTGGTAGCGAGATAATCATAAATATGAAAAAACCACCTGAAAGTTTCGGGTGGTTTTCTATTGTTGTTGTCTGAATTCTTATTTCTTTTTGAAAGGAACGTCTTTAATTCTCGCTTTCTTACCTCTAAGATCTCTGAAATAGAAGATTCTCGCTCTTCTTACTTTTCCTCTTCTGTCTACTTCGATCTTTTGCAACGCAGGCATATTGATTGGGAAAACTCTTTCTACTCCAACATCACCACTCATTTTTCTGATGGTGAACATTTTAGTAGCGCCTGTTCCTCTCACCTGAATCACAGTTCCTTTGAAGAACTGAGTTCTCGTTTTGCTGCCTTCTCTAATTTCTGTGTAAACGGTGATGGTGTCACCCGCTTTGAATTCCGGGAATTCTTTTTTAGCAATGTACTTGTCTTGTACGTACTTTAATAAATCCATTATTATTAAATAAAAATAAATTGAAGCTAAACAACATTCACGTCCTTCGTCAGAGGTTGATTAACAGGTTGCAAAAATATAACAAAATTTACAAACAGCCAACTTTTAATTACATTTTTAAAAAGGAAAACAAGGGGTAAAAATCAGCAGATGAACTGCATAACAGATTCGTGTACTTTTCCAAATCCCGAGTTCGGTATTCCATAAAAATTCATTAATTTCATCCCTTTAAATTTTACCTTTAAAATGATAGACAAACGTGTAAAAAATGCAAAGGAAGCCATTCAGGGGATCGAAAGCGGAATGACTTTAATGTTGGGCGGCTTCGGCCTTTGCGGGATTCCAGAGAATTCCATTAATGCATTGGTTGAAAGCAATATTACTGACCTTACCTGTATTTCCAATAATGCCGGAGTCGACGACTTCGGTCTCGGGCTGTTGTTGCAGAAAAGACAAATTAAGAAAATGATCGCTTCGTATGTAGGTGAAAATGCTGAATTTGAAAGACAAATGCTTTCCGGTGAACTGGATGTGGAACTGACACCACAGGGAACTTTAGCTGAGAAATGCCGAGCTGCGCAAGCCGGAATTCCTGCTTTTTATACACCAACCGGGTATGGAACCGAAGTAGCCGAAGGAAAAGAAGAAAGAGAATTCCATGGAAAAATGCACATTTTGGAGCACGCTTACGAAGCAGAATTTTCCATTGTGAAAGCCTGGAAAGGAGATTATACAGGAAACCTGATCTTCAGAGGAACAGCCCGTAATTTTAACTTACCTATGGCAGGAGCCGCAAAAATTACCATAGCCGAAGTAGAAGAACTGGTGGAACCGGGAATGCTGGATCCCAATGAAATCCACATTCCGGGAATTATGGTGCAACGCATTTTCCAAGGCGAGAAATATGAAAAAAGAATTGAACGGGTAACGACAAGAAAAAGAGGAGACTGATGTTAACAAAAGAACAAATAGCAAAAAGGATTTCGAAAGAAGTAAAGGACGGATATTACGTGAACTTAGGCATCGGAATTCCGACGTTGGTCGCCAATTATGTTCCCGAAAACCTTTCGGTAGATTTCCAGAGTGAAAACGGAGTTTTGGGAATGGGCCCTTTTCCGTATGAAGGCGAGGAGGATGCCGATCTCATTAATGCCGGCAAACAAACGATCACCACGCTTCCGGGTGCTTCTTTTTTCGATTCGGCTTTCAGTTTTGGGATGATCCGAAGCCAGAAAGTGGATCTCACGATACTTGGAGCCATGGAAGTTACCGAAGAAGGCGATATCGCCAGCTGGAAAATTCCCGGGAAAATGGTGAAAGGAATGGGCGGTGCTATGGATTTGGTGGCTTCTGCACAGAATATTATTGTCGCCATGATGCACACCAACAAGGCCGGTGAAAGTAAAATACTGAAAAAATGTACCCTTCCGCTTACGGGAGTAAAATGTGTAAAAAAAATAGTCACCGATCTCGCCGTGATGGAAATTACCGAAAACGGACTGAAACTTCTGGAAAGAGCGCCCGGTGTTTCCGTGGAAGATATTGTAAAAGCCACAGAAGCTACGCTGATTATTGATGGGGAAATCCCCGAAATGGTGATTGATTAAAACCAATCAATCTTCCGAAATGAAAACACTCTTTTATATATTTCTGGGCGGCGGAGCAGGAAGTGTCTTGCGTTTTCTGATTTCCGGCTATACCCAGAAATGGTGGGTGTATAATAGTTTTCCGATGGGAACTTTTCTGGTCAATGTGCTGGGATGTTTTCTCATCGGAATTTTTTCAACTTCTTTTTTGAAAAATGACAGCCTTCGATTCTTCTTAATTTCAGGTTTTTGTGGCGGTTTCACTACTTTTTCAGCGTTATCAGCAGAAAGCTTTTCTCTTTGGCAAAGTGCAAATTACACCATTTTGTTGCTCTACATTTTACTCAGTATTCTGGCCGGAATAGCGGCTGTCATGTTGGGAATGAAAATAAGCTCCTGATGATGGAATCTGTATCAGAAATGACAAATTCTCCGGGCAGTTAATTTTTTAATTCTGCAAACATTATTTGAATTCTGTTGAATAATCAGTTCAGATCACCATTTAGTTTTTGTTCGAGTTTGCTGTTTCTCATTCCGTAAAAGAAATAAATCAGCAGTCCGATGGCAAACCAAATTCCAAACCATAACCAGTTGTTGTGCGTCATTCCGGTCAGAAGATAAAGGCAGGAAGTTAATCCCAATAACGGAATCAAACTCAGGTTTCTGGTAACTGAAAAATAGCACAGCACGACATTAATCAACAAATAAATACATACGGATAAGCGGAATTCGCCTTCCAAAGGATCGCTCCAATGAGTAAGTTGATGAAAAAAATCTGGCTGCCAGTAATAAAACCCTGCTACCACCGTGAAAAATAGCGGTGCGAAAATGTATTTGGAATTAATATACGGCATGTGAAATCTACCTTTCAGTTTCTGTTTTCTGGGCATCAGTAAGATTCCGCCGTTTACTAAAACAAAAGCGAAAATGGTTCCGATGCTGGTGAAATCCAGAATAAAAGATTTGTCTGTAAAAAGAATGGGAACTCCCACAGCGATTCCTGTGATAATGGTGGCAAATCCCGGTGTTTTGTATTTTTCATGAATCGTGGAAAAACGTTTTGGCAAAAGGCCATCGCGGCTCATCGCATACCAAATTCGGGGTTGTCCCATTTGAAAAACCAACAATACAGTCGTAATGGCGAGAATTGCCGTCACGGAAACGATGAATTCCATCCACGGAAGATTGCTGTTTTCAGGAGCGAAAATAAATGAAAGCGGATCGCCGATACCGTCGAACTTTTTGTAATCTACCATGCCTGTTAATATCAGGGTGAGGGCAATGTAAACCAATGTGCTTATTACCAGAGAAATGATCATTCCTCTCGGTAAATTTTTCTTTGGATTTTTGGTTTCTTCCGCAAGTACACTGAGCGCATCAAACCCAATATAAGCGAAGAAAACCCCTGAAACTGCAGCCATGACACCTGAAAAACCGTTCGGTATAAAAGAAGGAATTCCTTCGCGGTTCAGCGGTGACCAGTTGTCTGTATTGATATAAAACGCACCAATTCCAATGATGAGGAGAATTACAGCGATTTTTAAAATGACCAGAATATTGTTGAAATTCTTGCTTTCTTTGATGCCAATATAAACTAATACGGTAATCAAAATATTGATAATTAATGCCGGAATATCCGCAATAAATTTCAATCCACCCACGATGGGAGCTGTAGTCCATGCATTGATTAGTTCTCTGTTTTCAGAACCGTTTTCAAAAGCTTTTCTGGCTTCCGGATAACTGGTAGAAAGATAATCCGGCACATGCATTCCCAGCCTTTCCAAAAAACTGGTAAAATAATCGCTCCAGGAAAAAGCGACATAAATATTTCCGAAAGAATATTCCATAATCAGCGCCCAACCGATGATCCAGGCCATCAGTTCTCCGAAACTCGCATAAGCATACGTGTAAGCTGAGCCTGCAACCGGAATTCTGCTGGCAAATTCTGCATAAGAAAGTGCAGTAAATCCACATGCAACTCCGCAAATAATATAAAGGGAAATAACACCGGGACCGCCACGGAAAATAGCTTCTCCCAGACTGCTGAAACTTCCTGCGCCGATGATGGCCGCCAAACCAAAAAAAACAATGTCCCAAACTCCTAACACGCGGTTCAAAGAGGTGGGCTTGTCGGATTCGCTGTAAATTTTCTTTCTGAAAAGTTGATTCATATCTTTAATTGAGGAAAAACAAATGTAATCATTTCAGAAAAATGATGATATTTCCCATCTGTTTTTTCTTAATTTAAGGTTAAGTTTTAACAAAAAATAGCACATCGTTTGAAGTTATCCACATTTCCACATGATCAAAGATACTTGTCCACATCATAAGTTTTCAATATTTTTGTTAATAAATAATCCACTTTCTAAACTCAGAAAATGAATTCAAAAAAAATCTTAACAACTGCTGTTGTTTTCTATTTTGGTGTTGCCCAGGCACAGCATTCACACTATTTCAGCGACCGCAGTCCATATACGTTTGAGCTTGCAGAAAACCTTTATCAGACCAAGGTGTACAATGCTTCGCAACACGAATATTCTCAGCAATATTTTTATAAAAGTCAACTTTCAAAATCGAAAAAAGAAGCGGCGCAGTTTTTTGATAATGTCATCGGCGTTATTCTCCAGAAAAACCATGCTGAAGACGGCTTGGCAGCTTTCATCAAAGAATATCCCAATTCTGCTTATTTTGCCCAGGCCAATCTTCCGTTGGCAGATTATTATCTTGCCCAAAAAGATTTTGACAAAGCGTTGAAAACTTTAGAGAAAGTGAATCAGTACCAACTTTCACGACAGGAAAACACGGATTATATCCTGAAACTGGGGTATGCAAAATTCATGGCCGGCGACAGTAAAGGTGCGATTCGCGCTTTGGAAGAAGCTTATTTGAATGGTGATCCGCAAAATAAAAATGATGTCGCTTATATGTTGGGGCATCTGTATTATGCTGACAGACAGAATGAAGCAGCTTTTCAGTATTTTGATAGTATTAAAGAAGATTCTAAATTTTCCAGACTCGTCCGTCCGTATTACGTGCAAATGTATTATAACGAAAAAGAGTATGATGCAGCGATTCGTGAAGGAAATGCATTATTGAATACTGATATTTCCGAAGCGTATAAAGCGGAAGTTCACAAAATTATTGGCGAAAGTTATTTCATGAAAGGAAATTATACTGAAGCGTATCCTCATTTAAAATCATTCCTTGAGAGCAGGCCAGATGCAGGCGAAAGCGACTTATATCAAATGGGTTTTGTCGCGGCGCAACTCGGAAAGTATGACGAAGCAGTTTCGTATTATAACCAATTGATTAACAGTAGTTCTGAGTTGTCTCAAAACGCGTATTACCAACTCGGAAATGCTTATTTACAAACCGGGAAAAAACAGGAAGCTCTATCCGCATTTCGTTCAGCTTATCAAATGCAATACGATGCCCATGTTCAGAAACTGGCTCATGAACAATATGCCAAAGTGAGTTACGATGTCGGGAATCCTTTTGAAAGTGCTCCCAAAGTAATTCAAGGATTTATTGACCGATATCCCGCCGATGAAAAAACACCGGAAATAAGGAAATTGCTGGTAAAATCCTACCTTTATTCAGGGGATTACAGAGAAACACTCGCTGCAATAGATAAACTTCAGAATTCTACTGCGGAAACGGATAAAATAGACCAGGAAGTTTCTTTTTTATTAGGAACCGAGGAATTTAACAAAGGAAATTTCGATGCTGCAGAAAAGTATTTTCTGAGAAGCCTGGAATTTAATCTTAATAAAGAATTTCATAACAGAGCAGTTTATTGGCTTGGACAAACGTATTATCAGAAAGAAAATTTCCCTTCGGCAATCGCCCGTTTTGAAAGCCTGATGAATGTTTCAGCTTTTCCTGAAAAACAGCAGCTGCATTATGATTTAGGATACGCCTATTTTAAATCGAAAAAGTTCGATAAATCAAAACAACATTTCCAAAGCTATCTTCAGAATCCGAAACCTGAGTTCAGGAATGACGCTCAGTTGAGACTTGCAGATTCCTATTATGCCGAAAACCAGCTTGCTGAAGCAATTGCTTTGTACGATACTGCTGAAACCGCAAGTGATTATACGGTTTTTCAAAAAGGAATGGCACTTGGATTTCAGGGAAATAACAGCGCTAAAATAACCACCCTCAAAAATCTGATTTCTAAATTTCCTGACTCTGAATATGTTGATGATGCTCAATATGAAATTGCCGTTGCTTATTCTTCAGATGAAGATTTTTCCAATGCCGCGGATTTTTTCTCAAAAGTAATTAAAAGCAGCAGAGACCAGGATTTGGTAGCGGATGCTCAAATTTATAGAGCACAGTTGTACATCGATCAGAATCAGGACGCTAAAGCTCTGGCAGAACTGCGAACTTTAGGAAATCAGTATAAAAATTCTGCTTATGCCTCAAAAGTGGTTCAGGCTTCCAGGCCGATATTCGTTAAAAACGGAGATATAGCCGGATATGAAGATTTTGCCCGAAGTTTAGGAGTGAAAATTGAAGCTTCTGAAATTGATGAGATCAATCTTGTCTCTGCAAAACAATTGTATATCCAGAAAAATTACAATGCAGCGATTCCGCTTTATGAAAAATATCTGAGTCAGAATCCGACCGGAGAAGGAATGTATCAGGCGCAATTTGAATTGGGAGAAAGTTATTTTCATAACAAAAATTTCACAAAAGCATTGCTTGTTTTACAGGATGTTGCGGCGGTTCAAAATGATTATCAACAGGAATCTAAAACCAGAATTGCCCAGATTTACCTGAATCAGAATAATACTGCTGAAGCCAAAAAAATTCTGGAAACCCTCACTTCATCTACGCAGGTGAACATCAGGAATTTTGCCAACACAGAACTGATGAAGATTTATGCCGAAGAGAAAAATTTCACACAGGCAGAGAAATTTGCTGATCTGGTACTTGCCAATTCAAAAAATGCGGCCGCAATTCTGGAAAGTGCAAAATCGATAAAGGCGAGAAGCCTGATGAACAGCGGAAAAGATAAAGAGGCGCAAACCGCTTATGCTGCACTGGAGAAATCTGCGAATCCTGAAGTTGCCGCCGAAGCGTTGTTTGCAAAAGCTTTTTATCAAAATAAATCCAAATCCTACAAAGCTTCCAACGAAACTATTTTCAGGCTCGCCAATAATTATGCGTCCGAAGAATATTGGGGTGCAAAAGCGCTCGTAGTAATGGCTAAAAATTACTTGGGACTGAAAGACAATTATCAGGCAAGTTATACCGTGGATCAACTGATTGCCAATTATAGTGATTTTCCCGACGTCGTAGCAGAAGCTAGGGAAGTGAAAAAACAAATCAAATAAAAACAATTCAATTTCGACACAGAAACCTGAACTCGTTATGAGCAAAAATATTCAAAAAACATGGGTACTGGGAATGGTACTTTCTTCAGCAGCTTTATTTTCTCAGATTAAAGAAGAAAAACTGATCCTGGATAAGAAACGGGAACCCGAAGTAAAGAAAATAGAAAAGAAAAAAACTTCTGTTGAAACCATCAAGAATTATCCGCCCGAAGAAAAGTCGCAAAATCCCGTTCAATATCAGATTACCAACGTTCCTGCGCTTTCGGATTTTCAAACTTCTACCATTCAGGGAGAGGATATTACTCCAAAAATAGAGGCCAACCAATACCACAATTATGCACGGTTCGGGATGGGAAACTACGGGAAAGTGCTTCTGGACGGTTATGCAACGTATCAACTGAATCCGCAAACGGAAATCGGGTTGGATGCGCATGTTCTTTCCACGCACGGTTTAAAGAATGAATATCCCTGGAACAGCCGGTCTTCACAAGCAGATCTTAGCGCATTCATGAATGCTTATACCAATTCCGGAAAAATAAATGTAACGGCAGGTTTTGGGTCTCAGGATTATAACTATTACGGAATTTACGCCTTAAAACCCGCTCCGGATACCGTCCTGAAACAGCAAGTCCAAAATTTTTCCCTGAACGGATTTTATGACCATTATTCCAATAAAATTCTCAACAGTGCTCAGGTGAAAACGGGTATTCTGAATGATCATTTTAATGCAAAAGAAAGTGTGGCTTCAGTAAAAGTAAATCTGTCGCAACATGAAATGAAATTTCCTTTGCCGGATGTAACTCTGAATGCAGATTTGGGAGTTGGGTTCGAGTCGGTAAATTCCCGTTTCGATTTATTGGAACAACATGAATCCAATTATTTCGAAGGAATTCTGGAGCCTAAAATAACTTTTTTCCGTGGAAAATCTTATCTGATGATTGGTTCAGGATTCAGCTTCTTGGGTGTAGAGCAAAATAATAATCTGTTGACAGACAGATTAAAAGAAAATAAAACCTATTGGTTCCCGAAAGCAGAAGTATTGTTTGCCAGTTCACCTTTAGCGAATTTATATCTGGGTGTTGATGGAGGTTTACAACATAATTCCTATACAGAAATGCTTCACAGAAATCCGTTTTTGGTTTCGGATCAGGAAGTTTTACCAACAGAAACAAAATACCGTTTGTATTTCGGAATCAAAGGCGATGTGAATGAGCATGTGAAATACGATGTTTCCGCAGGTTTTTCAGAAGTCAGAAATATTATGTTCTTCAAGGCGAACGGACTTTTTGATCACATCAATACCCTGAACCGTTCAGCTTACAACTATGCCAATACTTTTTCAGCAGTGTACGACAACGGATCTGTGAATGAAGTGAAAGCTTCTGTTCAGTATTTTCCTTTGCAAAATCTGTCTCTGAATGCAGCGATGAATTATAATTTTTACCGTCTGGATAATCAAGATAAAATATATAATATTCCGGAGTTCAATGCAGAATTTGGCGGACAGTACCGACTTTTGGATCAGAAACTTCTGCTCGGTTTCAAAGCGTTTTTCATCAGCGAAAGAACCACGAATTCATTTTCTTATACCGAAGATCCGATTGCCGGAATTTTTATTCCGGAAGAAAATACAGCAGAACGGCTTTCCGGTTATGCGGATTTTAATCTTTCTGCAGAGTACAAATTTCATAAAAATTTCAGTGTTTTTGCCATTGGAAATAATCTTACCAATGCACAATACCAAAGTTATAAAGGATATAAAGTTCTCGGCGCGCAGGTTTTAGCCGGAGTAAAAGTATCTTTCTAATTTAAAATTTATTCTTTCAAATAAAGACATTTCGGAATCCTGAGATGTCTTTTTTTTGAAGTGGAAATAGCGTATTTTTGTCAATAAAACTCAGCATAATGGAAAATATTTTTGATGCTAAAGTTGCACAGAATTATATTGACAGGATCAACCAACTAACAGCGGAAACGCAGCGAAAATGGGGATCTATGAGCGTTGATCAGATGTTGGCGCATTGCAATGTGGCATACGAAACCATTTATGAACCTCAAAGGCATCAGAAACCAAAACCGTTTACAGCTTTGTTATTAAAATGGTTTGTAAAACCCGGAGTTGTCAGCGAAAAAGCGTATAGACAAAGTATTCCCACAGCACCGATGTTCGTCATTAGATCTGGGAAAAATTTTGAAGACGAAAAAAAGAGGCTGATTGGTTATATTCAGAAAACGCAGCAGTTGGGAAGTGAAGCTTTTGATGGAAAACCATCTCATTCATTCGGGAAACTCAGTGCAAAACAATGGAATAATATGCTGGCAAAACACCTGAATCATCATCTGGCGCAGTTTGGAGTTTAAGTTTAATTTTTCTGAATTAATTCTTTCTCATAAAAATAGTTTTTATTTCAATCGAAACGGTTTTCCATAAACTGTTGATCTTAACCTATATCAATGTGTGTTTTCGTTCAGAGCTGTACCTTTGTCCTTAAAATCACACGATATGAAAACAACACTTCATAAATCCCAAACCAGAGGTTACGCCGATCACGGTTGGCTGAAAAGCCATCACACCTTCAGTTTTGCCAATTATTACAACCCGGAACGAATGAATTTTGGCGTTCTCCGCGTATTGAATGATGATACCGTCGCTTCCGGAATGGGTTTCGGAACGCATCCACACCGGGATATGGAAATTGTTTCTATTCCGCTGGAAGGCGATTTGGAACACAAAGATTCACTCGGAACTTCGGCTGTAATTCGCAAAGGAGAAATTCAGGTAATGAGTGCCGGAACCGGTGTTATGCACAGCGAATACAACAAAAATAAAGATGAGAAGGTGAAATTTCTTCAAATCTGGATTGTTCCTAACAAGAAAAATGTAACGCCTCGCTATGATCAGATTGACATTGAAAAAGAGAAGAAAATTAATGATTTTCAGCAAATCCTTTCACCCAATCCTGAGGATGAAGGCGTTTGGATTCATCAGGATGCCTGGTTTCATATGGCCCGTTTTGAAAAAGAATTCAGTAAAACCTATTCGTTGAAGAAAAACGGAAACGGTGTCTATGTTTTTGTCCTTTCCGGAAGAGTCAGAGTTGGAGATATCGAACTTTCCGCCAGAGATGGATTAGGCATAGAAGAGGTCAACAGTTTTACGCTGGAAGCTTTGGAAAAATCCGAAATACTTTTGATGGAAGTACCGATGGAATTGTAAAAAATATACACTACATTTAATTTTAAACTTTGCCAAAACCCCAAACTTTGGCAAAGTTGTATTTAATTTTATTTTATGAAAATATTGGCTTTTGCGGGAAGCAACTCGGAGGTTTCCATCAATAAAAAATTAGTCACTTTTGCGGCTTCTTTTTTTTCGGAACATGAAGTAGAAATCATTGATTTGAACCATTACGAAATGCCCATTTACAAAAATGAAAGAGAAATAGAAAACAGAATTCCGCAGTTGGCATTTGATTTTGCAGAAAAAATAGACGAATCAGATCTTCTTTTGATTTCCTTGGCCGAACACAACGGAAGTTATTCTACAGCTTTTAAGAATATTTACGATTGGGTTTCCAGAATAAAAGCCAGAAAAGCATACGGCGGAAAACCTGTATTTCTTATGGCTGCTGCGCCGGGAAGAAGAGGCGGGGCGAGTGTTCTGGCTGCAGCTACAGCACGCTTCCCTTTTGATGGAGCCACGATTTTGGAAACATTTTCGTTGCCTTTTTTTAATGAAAATTTTAGTAAAAGAGATGGAATTTCAAACGAAGAAAAACGCGCCGAATTACAAGCAAAGTCTGCAACAGTACTCCAGCATTTTCAGTGATTAAGCGAGAATTCTAAATCAGTTTCTTACAGCTGCAATCAGTTTTTTTCCTACTGAAAAGAGAGGAACCATCAGTAATCCGGCTATCGTTCCGAACAGAAGTTGTTTTAACATTTGATTCCAATTCGGTAGAAGGTCATGCAGGAATTTGATATTATGGTCAAAAATACCGCCTGAAACCAACAGTAAAGCAATGGTTCCGATAACGGCTAAAGATTTGATAACGATAGGCAGGGCTTTCACAAGGATTTCACCCAGCGTGTTCAGAAATCCTTTATTACCGGATTTCTGCATTAGTCTGTATCCGGCATCATCCATTCGCACAATTAGCGCAACAATTCCGTAAACACCAACGGTAGCAATAATGGCAACAATGGAAACCGTGATGATTTGAATGGTCAACGGTTGATTCAAAACACTTCCCAAAGCGATAATGACGATTTCAATTGAAAGAATAAAATCGGTGAGTACAGCAGATTTTATTTTTGCTTTTTCAGCAGCTTCATCATTTTTTATTTCGGCAACAACTTCTTGCCCTTTTTTGTCGCGGTGAAAAAGAAATTCAATAATTTTTTCCACACCTTCAAAAGCCAGATAAAAACCACCCAAAACCAGAATAATCGTGATGGCAGGAGGATACAAAGCCTGAAGCAGAAACGCTACAGGAACGATGATGAGCTTATTGATAAATGAACCTTTCATAATGGCTATCAATACAGGGATTTCCCTCGACGATAAAAAACCGGTAGCTTTTTCTGCATTCACAGCCAGATCATCACCCAAAATTCCCGCTGTTTTTCGGGTTGCCAGTTTAGCAGTAACTGCTACATCATCCATCAACGCAGCAATATCATCCAGTACAGCAAAAATTCCTGAGGCCATATCAATTTATTTTTATGGGACAAAAGTAATTATTTCACAATTGATTTTCTAAAAAACCTACAGCTATCGTGATATTGATTTTTAAGTATGTTAAAAATGTTGTAATTTCGCAGAACAAATTTTGTGAAAGTTGAAAATGCAGAAATTACATTCTCCGAAAGCGTTTTTCCAACCAAATGGAAATGTAATTTACGCTGAAAAATAATGAAAAAGCCGACGTTTAGAAATACTGTCGGCTTTTTTCTTTCCCTTAGGAATCAAATTCTTTCCTGAACGAGAAAGAATAAAAAAATTTGAAATAAATCTGAAAGAAAATGAGCAATACGTACAAATCCGCCGGCGTGGATAAGGAAGAAGGATACAAAACGGTGGACAAAATAAAATCTGCCGTAGCGGAAACCCATAATAAAAATGTTTTGAATAACCTGGGAAGTTTTGGCGCATTCTATGAAATTGCCGGTTATAAAAATCCGGTTTTGGTGTCCGGAACCGATGGAGTAGGAACCAAACTGAAAGTAGCTTTGGATACCAAAAATTACGATTCTATCGGGATCGACTGTTTCGCCATGTGTGCCAACGATATCGTTTGTCACGGTGCAAAACCTCTTTTCTTTTTAGATTATCTGGCTTGCGGAAAACTGGATGCCGATATTGCTGCAGAAATTGTCATGGGAATGGTGAAGGCCTGCAAAGACAACGAATGTGCGCTTATTGGTGGTGAAACTGCCGAAATGCCGGGAATGTACCAGCCCGGAGATTATGATGTAGCCGGTTTCTGCGTTGGAATTGTGGAAAAAGATGAAGTGATTGACGGTTCTAAAATTAAAAAAGGCGATAAAATTATTGCTTTGCCCAGCTCAGGATTCCACAGCAACGGATTTTCTTTGGTGAGAAAAATTTTCCCCAATTTTAATGAAGAGTTTGAAGGAAAACCGATTCACGAAACTCTTTTAATTCCTACCAAACTGTATTATCAGGACATCAAAAAACTGATGGAGAACATTGAAGTCAGCGGAATCGCCCACATTACAGGCGGCGGGCTAATCGAAAATGTTCCGCGAATTATTCCGGAAGGACTTTCTGCAAAGATCACAGAATCTGATATTAAAGTTCCGAATATTATGCTGGAATTGGAAAAACGCGGTAATATCGACCGTATGGAAATGCACGGCACGTTCAATATGGGCGTTGGAATGACGGTGGTGATCGATGAAAAATTTGTTGATCAGGTTCGTAAGTTAATTCCTGACGCGTATCTCATCGGAGAAATCGTGGAAGATGATGAAAAAATTCAGTTAGTGTAATTCTAAAACTATTGGGATTTCCATCGGTTTAATATGAAGAAAATTGTTGTTTTGATTAGTGGTTCGGGAACCAATCTTCAGCGGATTATCGACTGTATCCAAAGCGGTGAAATTACGGATGCCCAGATATCCCTCGTTGTTGCAGATCGCGAATGTTACGGGCTTCAGCGTGCGAAAGATGCAGGAATTCCAAACCGGATGATCAAGCGCGGATCTTCGTTTTCTGAAAATCTAGAAAAATTAATTCCCGAAAATACAGATCTCATTGTTCTTGCGGGATTTTTGTCCATTTTAAGTGACCGGTTTTGTGAAAAATATCAGGGAAAAATCATCAATATTCATCCGGCATTGCTGCCAAAATTTGGTGGTTTCGGTATGTGGGGAATGAATGTTCATCAGGCTGTTCTGGAAGCGGGAGAGAAGGAAAGTGGCGCCTCAGTTCATTATGTGACGTCTGGAATAGATGAAGGCGAAATTATTCTTCAGGGAAAAGTACATGTTGATGAAAATGATACCGCGGAAACTCTCGCTGCCAGAGTTCATCAGGTGGAATATGAGATTTTTCCGAAAGCGATAATTAAAGTGTTGGGAATTCCCCTCTAAAAAGAGGGGTGTCCGCCTTAGCGGACGGGGTGTGTACTCAGAAATAATATGGATAAACTTTCGACATAATGGAAAAGTTACCCTTAACTCATATCGATGGAATTGAAATATTTCGAAGAAAGATTGATGTATTACCCAAAAATAAAGATCTTTTGTCAAAAGCAAGAAGTCGGCGCAAAGGATATGTGTTGTCAGAAGTGATTTTTTGGAAACAAGTAAGAAACGGATCATTCCATCAAGTAGATTTTGATAGGCAGCGAATTATTGGAAATTATATAGTAGATTTTTACATAAAATCATTAGGTGTCGTCATTGAAATAGATGGATCAAGCCACGATTTTAAGGAAAATTATGATGATGGAAGAGAACAATATTTAGAATCTCTGAATTTAGTGGTTTATAAAATTTCAGATTACAGAGTTAAACATGATTTATTAAATGTGATGAAAGAACTTAAAGAGTTTATCATGAAGAATTTTTCATCATCAGTTTAACACCCCGCCTGCGGCACCCCTCTTTCAAAAGAGGGGAATCACACAAACAATAATTTATAAAAAGTAAAAATAAAATGTCGAAGAAAAGAGCATTGATCAGTGTTTCCGATAAAAACGGATTAACTGATTTCGCTAAGTTTTTAGAAAGAAAAAATTACGAACTTATCTCTACAGGAGGAACTTTTAAACATCTGAAAGAAGCCGGACTGCATCCAATCCAGATTGACGAAGTAACCAACTTTCCGGAAATGCTGGACGGAAGAGTAAAAACGCTTCATCCGAACGTTCACGGAGGCCTTTTGGCAGTGCGTTCCAATGAAGAACACATGAAAACCGTTCAGGAGCATGAAATTGGTTTGATCGATATGGTGATCGTGAATCTGTACCCATTTTTTGAAAATGTTAATAAAGATATCTCGCTGGAAGAAAAAGTAGAGTTTATCGATATTGGCGGGCCTTCCATGTTGCGTTCAGCAGCTAAAAACTTTGACAGCGTTACAGTAATTACCGACGTGGAAGATTACGAAAAAGTGCAAAAAGAAATGGCTGAAAATGGCGATACTGTTTTAGAAACCAGAAAAAAGCTGGCCGGAAAAGTGTTCAACCTTACTTCAGCTTACGATGCTGCGATTTCGAGAATGCTTTTAGACGAAGAATTCCCAACCTATCTGAATGCATCCTATAAAAAAGTTGCTGATCTGAGATATGGGGAAAACCCTCATCAAAAGGCAGCGTATTACATTTCGACTTTTGAAAACGGAGCGATGAAGGATTTTGAACAGTTGGGCGGTAAAGAATTGTCTTTCAATAATCTCCGAGATATGGATTTATGTTGGAAAGTTGTTCAGGAATTTAAAAGTGAAATGGCTTGTTGCGCTGTGAAGCATTCGACACCTTGTGGCGTTGCCATCGGAACAACAGCTTTGGAAACCTACAAAAAGACTTTTGAATGCGATCCGGTTTCCATTTTTGGCGGAATCGTCGCCATGAATTATAAAGTGGATGCGGGAACAGCAGAAGAATTGAACAAAACATTTCTGGAGATCGTTATGGCGCCGGATTTCGACGAGGACTCATTAGAAATTCTGAACCAAAAGAAAAATTTAAGAGTTATTAAAATCAAAAATCCCGTTTCAGACCAACATACCTGGGTAAAAACGGATGGTGGAATGCTGGTTCAGGACAATGATTCACAATTTTCAGAAGATATAAAAGTGGTAACGGAAATAAAACCTACTACTGAACAGGAAAAAGCACTACTTTTTGCGCAGAGAGTAGTAAAATATGTAAAATCCAATGCCATCGTGGTTTCCAACGGAATTCAGGCTTTGGGAATCGGTGGCGGTCAGGTCAATAGGATTTGGGCTACACAACAGGCGATAGAGCGAGCAAAGCAGAAATTCAGCGGTGATCTGGTTTTGGCTTCCGATGCGTTTTTCCCCTTCCGGGATGTAGTAGATTTTTGCGCACAGCAGGGAATTAAAGCCATCATACAACCCGGCGGCAGCATGAAAGATCAGGATTCGGTGGATGCAGCCAATGAACATCAGATTCCGATGCTGATGACCGGAATGCGCCATTTTCTGCATTGATTTTGCTGAAAAGGACATGTTGAGAAACAAACTCTTCTTGTTATTCGCTTCATAAATCATTAAATTTGTACATTAAATATCAAAAGAACATCATGAGAATATTGATCATAGGAAATGGTGGCAGGGAAGCCGCTTTCGGGAAAAAACTCGCAGAAGACAGCAGAGTTACCCAACTGTATTTTGCCAAAGGCAATGCCACTACGGAGAAATTGGGAAGAAATATTTCACTTACAGACAACCAGGAACTGGTGAATTTTGCCATTGACGAAGCAATAGATCTTACTATTGTAGGGCCGGAAGCATTTCTGGTAAGCGGAATTGTGGACGATTTCCGAAAAGCTGGTTTAAGGATTTTTGGTCCTGAAAAGAAAGTAGCGAAACTGGAAGGAAGTAAAGCCTATTCAAAAAAATTCATGCAGGAATACGGAGTGAAAACTGCCGAAGCCAATATTTTCACCTCTTACGTGGAAGCCAGAAATTTCCTTGAAAAACAGAAATTTCCTTTGATCATCAAAGCTTCCGGGCTTGCACAAGGAAAAGGAGTGGTTCTCGCCAATAATAAAGATGAGGCCATGAAAACCATTCACGATTTCATGATTGCCAAAATTTACGGAGATGCCGGAATAGAAGTGGTTATCGAAGAATATTTGAGAGGATTTGAAGCATCCATTATTTGTTTTTCCAATGGGAAAGAACTCTATCCTTGCATTGCTGCGAAAGATTATAAAAAAGCTGGAAACGGCAACAAAGGTTCCAATACCGGCGGAATGGGAAGTGTGGCACCGAGCCCGGAATTCTCGGAAAAACATTTTGAGGATTTCAGAACCAATATTCTTGAACCAACGGTCAACGGGTTGAAAGATCAGTATTTAATGTTCAGAGGATTTATCTTTTTCGGACTGATGGTGACGGACAAAGGCTGCCATTTGCTGGAATATAATATGCGTTCCGGCGATCCTGAAACGCAGGTGATTCTTCCGCTTCTGGAAAATAATCTCTTAGATACAATCAATAATTGTATTGACGGTAATGATATTGAATTGAAATTTAAAGATGAAAAAGCGGTTTGTTTGGTAATGGCTTCTGGTGGTTATCCCGGAAAATATGATACCGGTTTTGAAATTCGAAATCTAGACAAAACAGAAGATGTAACCGTTTATTTGTCAGGAGCTTCCACTAAGGCAGGCACGGTATATACAACTGGTGGGCGAGTGGTGAATCTTGTGGCAACAGCTTCAACTTTCGGTGAAGCCCGTGAAAAGGTGTATGCTGCCGCTAATATTATCCATTTCGACTACGCATTTTACAGAGAAGATATCGCAGATTTTTAAATCGATGAAAGCGTGTATCATGCACGCTTTTATTTTTTTCAATGCTGTTTTACATCTGACGGCAATTTTCAGCAATAGTATTTATTTAACTTATAATTTATAAAAAAGTATGACCAATGGTATCGTGATATTGGATTTTGGTTCGCAATACAATCAGCTCATCGGGCGCAGAATTCGGGAAATGGAAGTGTATTCCGAAATTGTCCCGTACAATACTCCTTTGGAAGAAATTCTCTCCAAAAAACCTGCAGGAATTATTTTATCCGGAGGACCCAGTTCTGTGAATGCAGCGGATGCCCATCTTGTGGATCGGAAACTTTTTGATGCAGGAATTCCTATTTTAGGCATTTGTTACGGAATGCAGCTCACCGCACATCTTCTTGGCGGAAAAGTAACCAAAGGACACAAAGGCGAGTATGGGAAATCCGAGCTTGAAATCTTGCGAAGTAATCCTTTGCTGACTGGAGTTTCTAGAAAATCTAAAGTATGGATGAGCCATTTCGATGAAGTTGAAGAAGTTCCGGAAGGATTTGAGGTTTCTGCAAAAAGCGGTGTTATCGCAGCCATGGCCAATGAGAAAAAAAATATTTTCACCCTCCAGTTTCACCCTGAAGTAACGCATACGGAAGAAGGAACAAAGATTCTTGAAAACTTTGTCCATAACATTTGTAAGGCTGAAAAAAACTGGAAACTTGCTGGCTATATAGAAAGAACTATTGCAGAAATACGCGAAAAAGTGGGTGATGAGAAAGTGATTTTAGGCCTTTCAGGCGGAGTGGATTCTTCGGTTGCAGCCGTGCTTATTCATAAAGCTATTGGCGATCAACTAACTTGTATTTTCGTAGACACCGGACTTCTGAGAAAGGATGAAGGCCGGAAAGTAATGGAAAACTACGGCGAACATTTCCACATGAAAATTGATATGGTGGACGCATCCGAAAGATTCCTTAGCAAATTGAAAGGAATTTCTGATCCTGAGGAAAAAAGAAAGGCCATCGGAAATGAATTTATTGCTGTTTTTGATGAAGAGTCCCACAAGTTTGAAGGTGCGAAATTTCTGGCTCAGGGAACTATTTATCCGGATGTTATCGAAAGCCAGTCAGTGAAAGGACCTTCTGCAGTAATTAAATCGCATCATAACGTAGGCGGACTTCCGGAAAACATGAAAATGAAACTGCTGGAACCGTTGCGTGAACTTTTTAAAGATGAAGTGAGAAAAGTAGGAGAGGAACTGGGTATTCCGCATCATTTAGTGTACCGTCATCCTTTTCCGGGTCCTGGTTTGGGAATCAGGATATTAGGCGAAGTGGATGCTGAGAAAGTGAAAATTCTCCAGGAAGCTGATGATATTTTCATAGAAGAACTGTATAAAAATAATTTATACGAAAAGGTTTCTCAGGCTTTTGTGGTGTTGCTTCCCGTGAAATCTGTAGGAGTGATGGGCGATGAAAGAACGTATGAATATACAGCGGTGGTGCGTTCCGCAAATACTATCGATTTTATGACAGCAGAATTCAGTAAGCTGCCTTGGGAATTTCTGGAGCATGTTTCCAGCAGAATTATCAATGAAGTACGCGGTATCAACAGGGTTGCCTATGATATTTCCAGCAAACCACCTGCAACGATAGAGTGGGAATAAATATAACTGAGATCTAATTAAAAATAAAGCCGCTTCATTCGTGAAACGGCTTTTATTTTTATTGAAAATAAAATTATTGGGTAATGGCTCTGCCGATCACCAGTCTCTGGATTTCAGAGGTGCCTTCTCCGATAGTACACAATTTACTGTCGCGGTAATATTTCTCTGCAGGAAAATCCTTGGTATATCCGTAACCACCGAAGATCTGCACTGCATTGTTGGCGATTCTGACACAAGCTTCCGAAGCGTATAGTTTAGCCATAGCGCCTTCTTTTGTCATTTTTTCTTTTGCATTTTTCAGCGTAGAAGCTCTTTGAATCAGAAGTTCAGCAGCATCAATTTCTGTTGCCATATCGGCCAGCATAAAATTAATTGCCTGAAAACTGGAAATGGCTTTTCCAAACTGATGTCTTTCCTGAGCATATTTCAAAGCTGCCTTGTAGGCACCACGAGCAATTCCCAGAGAAAGTGCCGCGATGGAGATTCTACCTCCGTCCAGGATTTTCATGGCTTGTTTAAAACCTTCCCCTACTTCTCCGAGTCGGTGGCTGTCCGGAACCCTCACCTGATCAAAAATAAGTTCGGCCGTTTCCGAAGCTCTCATCCCGAGTTTATTCTCCTTTTTTCCGGATGTAAAACCAGGCATTCCTTTTTCAAGGACAAATGCTGTAGAATTATTTTTTGCGCCTTTCTCTGCCGTGCGGGTCATTACCACAGCAATATCACCGGAAATAGCGTGAGTAATGAAGTTTTTTGCTCCGTTGATGATCCAATCATCCCCATCTTTCATGGCGGTAGTACTCATACCTCCGGAATCTGAACCGGTATTGTGTTCTGTAAGTCCCCATGCTCCGATCACCTGGCCGGATGCCAGCTTTGGAAGCCACTTATTTCTTTGCTCTTCATTTCCGAACTCATAGATGTGATTGGTACACAGGGAATTGTGTGCTGCGAGGGAAAGGCCTATAGAAGGATCTACCTGAGAAATTTCGTCTAATATCGCAACATATTCGTGATATCCAAGTCCGGAACCTCCATACTTTTCTGGTATAACAACGCCCATAAAGCCCATTTCACCCAGTTTATGAAAGAGTTCCACAGGAAAAGTCTGGCTTTCATCCCAATCCATAATGTGAGGACGGATATTTTTCTCTGCAAAATCTTTTGCCGTATCGGCAATCATCTTAATATCGTGGTTCATAAATTTTGTTTGCCCAAAGATAGAGAAAATGAAAAGATTATGAAAAAGGAATTTGATCAGTATGGAAATTATAATGAATGCAAAATATTATCTCGGCTGTGATTATGTTTTACAAAAACAAGCTATTTTTTGTTGACAAATGAATAGTAATTGTTATATCAGTTTTATTGTCGTCTTCATTTTCGATGTCATTATCTGCCCAAAGTAGTGTGTCGTTCATCGTTCGAATATAAAAATAATCTGTTAGTCAATCCAAAATAATAATATCTGACTGGATCTTCTTACTTATTTGTTCCGATATTTTTTAAACTCAGTTACTCACCTTTACATTTTCCAAACATGCTTTGATTCTTTTCATTGCTTCCCGAAGTTCTTTTTCAGATGCCGCATAAGAAAAACGGATACATTCCGGGCTTCCGAAAGATACACCTCCTACACTCCCAACATGCGCCTGATCCAGCAGAAACATGGCGAAATCATCAGAGTCATTGATTTTCACTCCGTTTAATGTTTTTCCAAGATAAAAGGAAATGTCTGGGAAAAAATAAAAAGCAGATTTGGGCAAAAGAACTTTGAAACCGGGAATTTCACGGATCAGTTCATAAACTATATCTCTTCTTTTTTTAAATTCGTCAATCATATAACGGAATTCAGAAGGATCGGTTTTCAATCCGGTCACCGAAGCTTTTTGAGCCACAGTATTGGCACCGCTCGTCATTTGACCCTGAATTTTTTCGCATGCTTTGGCCAGCCATTCAGGGCATGCTGAGTAGCCAATTCTCCATCCCGTCATCGCAAAACCTTTAGACATTCCATTGATGACGGCCACTTGCTCGTAAATTTCCGGAAAAGCGGCGATGGATTTTGTCGTCGTTTCATAATTGATAAATTCATATATCTCGTCTGAAATCACTGTAATCTGCGGATGTTTCGCTATCACTTCAGCCAAAGATTTTAGTTCGTTGTAAGTATAATAACTTCCGGACGGATTGCAGGGTGAACTGTAAAGCAACGCTTTGGTTCGGGGCGTGATGGCTTCTTCCAGCTGTTCGGCAGTCATTTTAAAATCATTATAGAAAGAAGTTTTTACAAAAACTGAAGTTCCGCCCATCATTTTCACCATTTCATCGTAACTCACCCAATAGGGAACAGGAAGAATTACCTCATCACCATCGTTGATAATCGCAGCCAAAACATTCAGTATGGCTTGTTTGGCCCCGTTAGAAACGCAAATCTGATTGGGCTGATAACGAAGGCCGTTGTCACGTTCCAGTTTTTCACAGATGGCTTCTCTCAGTTCTAAAAAACCTGAAACCGGAGAATAATGGCTAAAGTTCTGATGAATGGCTTCTATCGCGGAAGTTTTGATGGGTTCCGGTACATCGAAATCCGGTTCGCCCAAGGTTAGGCTGATAACATCAAGTCCCTGTGAGCGCATTTCGCGCGCTTTATTGCTCATAACGAAAGTCTGCGAATATCCTAAGCGTTGGAGGCGGTCTGATAATTTGTTCATAACATTCTTGGTAAACGAACAAAGATACTATTTTGATCAAAATATTTGGGATTACATCTTAGGAAAAGTACTTTTGCAATAATATATTACGATGTCAACAGCACTTATTTTAAAATATTTTCCTGAACTTTCAGATCTTCAAAAAGAACAATTTGCCCATTTAGAAACAGTCTATCGGGAATGGAATGAGAAGATCAACGTTATCTCCCGCAAGGATATGGATTCTTTATATGAAAAGCATATTCTTCATTCGTTGGGAATTGCTAAAGTAATGGCATTCGAACCGGGCACGAAGGTTCTGGATGTGGGAACAGGAGGTGGTTTTCCCGGAATTCCGCTGGCCATTTTATTTCCGGAAGCTCATTTTACCCTGATTGACTCAATTGGTAAAAAAATCACTGTGGTAAAAGCCGTTTCAGAAGAAATTGGACTTCAGAATATAGAAGCCGTTCATGGCAGAGCTGAACAGTTGAAACAGAAGTTTCATTTTGTGGTAAGCCGCGCAGTCACACAAATGCCGGAGTTTCTGCGTTGGATGAAAGGAAAATTTGAAAAGGAACAATTTAATTCCCGACACAATGGTGTGTTATATCTGAAAGGCGGCGATCTTGCCGAGGAACTCGCAGGATTACGGTGTGAGATCTTTCAGTTGAAATATTTCTTCGAGGAGGAATTTTTTGAAACCAAAAAAGTAGTATATTTATCAAAAGGAAATTTTCATTCTTAGTTTTTCAGCACAGCCGTTTCATCAATGAAGTTTTTAGATAAAATAATTACCGAACTATTAGCCGGACACCCTGATTTATCAGGGTTTACTATTGTTATTCCCGGTAAAAGGCCTGCGGTTTTTATTAAAAAAATACTGGCTGAAAAACAATATTCCGGTTTTCTGCCCACCTTTTGTACGATTGAAGAATTGATCGCCGAAATCTCCGGAAAGCAGCCTGTTCAGGGCATTGCACTTTGGCTAATGGCTTATGATTCCTATCAGCAGCTTGATTTATCGCCAAAAGATGATTTTGCTTCTTTTTTGAAATGGTTTCCCACAGTACAGAAGGATTGGGATGATATGCTGAAATTCTCAGACGATGATCGGGCGATCTTGGAATTTATGTTTGATGAAGAACGGATCAAAAACTGGGCGCAAAATCTGGGTGAGGATGAAGAGGTTCCCCGGAAAAAATTCCTGAATTTTTGGAAGAATATGAATGTTTTTCTTCCATTTTTAAAAAAACAATTGCATGCCAAAAATCTCGCTACCGCGGGAATGATTCATGAAGCGGCAAGAAATCAGATAAATTCCTTCGCTGATCAATATAAAAACCGGCTCGTGTTCTGTGGTTTTAATGCTTTTACTCCCGTGGAAGAGCAGTTGGTTCGGCAGTTTCTGCAACGGGACAAAGCTCAGATTTATTTTCACGGAGACCGTTATTATACCGAAGACGAACGGCAGGAAGCCGGAATATTTTTGAGAAAATACCAAACTTGGAAAGAGTTCAATAAAAGCAGGAAATTCCGATGGATTGAAGATGATTTTTCGAAACCGAAACAGATTAAAGTGTATGAGGTTTCCGGAAATGTGAGCCAGGCGCAGTTACTCCCGAATATTCTGAATTCTTTGCAGAATGTTTTAGGAACCGAACTTTCGGATACCGCCGTCGTTTTGTTGGACGAACATCTGCTGCCTGCTGCGCTGGATTCATTGAGCACCGTGGAACAGCTGAATATCACTATGGGTTTCCCACTGAAAAACATGGCATTCAGCAATGCGGTAAAGCATATTTTCCATCTGCAGAAACAACTTGCAAAAAGAGCCAATTCATATTATTATAACGATGTGCTGCCGATTCTGGAAGAGCTTCCTAATACTTCGGAAGAGCTAAAAACGGTGGCGACATTCAAATCATTAATTGAAGAACGAAATATTGTCTATTTTTCTGAATCATTTTTGAAGTCTGCGTTAGATTCACTTTCTTATTTTCCTTTACTCATCAAGGCTGAGAGCAGTGATCTTTTTTTGAAGCAGATTTATAATTTCTGTTACGATTTGAAGTTCAGAGAACTGGATGATCTTCAATTTGAAAATATCGCCCATTTTGAAAAGACTTTTAAAATCATCAAAAATCAAACGGCATCCTATCAGTTTGATATCACCATTGAAACCTTAGAAGTATTGGTGAATCAGGTTATTTCATCTGAAACTATAGATTTTCAGGGCGAACCTTTGCAAGGATTACAGTTGATGGGGCTTTTGGAAACCCGACTTTTGAATTTTAAAAATGTGATTATGCTTTCCGTAAATGAAGGAAAACTGCCGCTCGGAAATACCCAAAATACTTATCTTCCTTATGATGTCCGGCAGCATTTCGGTCTGCATACTTTTCTTGAAAACGACAGCATTTATGCTTATCATTTTTACCGTTTGATTCAGGAATCGGATTCGGTACATCTGCTCTTCAATGCGCTGAGTTCCGGAGTGAATACAGGCGAAAAAAGCCGCTTCATTACGCAACTGGAATTTGAAGACCAGTTTCATAGCATTGAACATACAATAATTGAAAATTTATCTGCTTCTGTTGAAGCGCAGCCGATAGAAATAGAAAAAACACCAAAAGTAACGGAACGCCTTCACGAATGGAAAAATCGCGTTTCCGCTACCCATCTCACCAGTTATCTTTACAATCCGATTGATTTTTATCTGAATAAAGTGTTGGAAACCAGAGCTGTCAATGAAATTGAGGAGCAGCTTTCGGTTAAAAATTATGGTAATTTAGTTCATTATGCGCTACAGATTATTTATGATACCATAACAGGAAAAGTGCTGACATCCGAAGATTTGAATATTTCTGATGATAGAATAAAGGAAGCGATGAATCAATCCATTGCTCAGCTCAAACATCAACCGGAATTTTATGAAAGAGGGATTAATTTTATTCATAAATCGATTGCCGAAAGAGTTGTGAAAAATATTATTTCCTACGACCGGAATCTTGTGCTGGAAGGACATTCGCTGAAAATTATCGCCTTGGAAAGAAAGTTTGAAGAGGTAGATTTTTATCTGGATGAAGCGCGATTGGAAAAAGTTTCGTTTTATGGATTCATCGATAGGATTGATGAACTGGACGGAGTTCTGAGAGTCATTGATTATAAAACAGCGAAAACCAAAGACCTGACGCTCAGCATTGATGAGAAAAATATCGATGAATATCTGATGAATGATTTAAAAAAACAAGCACTTCAACTTTGCATTTATCAGTATGTGTTGGGACAGCTTCCTGAATTTGCCGGTAAATATACAGAAACCGCAATCTGGAGTCTCACGGAAGTGAACAAAGGTGCTGTTAGCCTTCAATTTACGAAAGGAAGTCTGGAGGATGCGATGGTGAGTATCAGGAATCTTATTCTGGAAATTCTAAATCCTGAAGTTCCGTTTACAGAAAAAATAAGGCCGGTTTTCGACTAATCTAAAAAGCCCAAACAGGAGATAACAGCATTTTTATATCAATATTAATTAACGTAAATTTACAGCATAATAGATTTTGTATGAAGAAAATTCAGATGGTTGATTTGCAGAGTCAGTACTATAAAATAAAGCCAGATGTGGATAATGCAATGCTGAGTGTGATGCACTCTGCGGCTTTTATCAACGGCCCGGAAGTGAAAAGTTTTCAGCAGGAATTGGAAACTTATCTGGATGTACCCCATGTCATTCCGTGCGGAAACGGAACCGATGCACTTCAAATCGCCCTGATGGCGCTAGACCTGAAAGAAGGAGATGAAGTGATCACAGCAGATTTTACATTCGCTGCTACCGTGGAAGTTATTCATTTGCTGAAATTAAAAGCCGTTTTAGTAGATGTTGATTATGACACTTTCACGATCGATACTGAGAAACTGAAAGCAGCTATTACACCGAAAACCAAAGCCATCATTCCTGTTCATCTTTTCGGTCAGTGTGCGCCAATGGAAGAAATTCTGAAGATCGCAAAAACCCATAATTTATACGTAATAGAAGACAACGCTCAGGCCATTGGTGCCGATTATACGTTCTCTGACGGTTCTGTGAAGAAATCCGGAACCATGGGAACCATCGGAACAACTTCTTTTTTTCCCTCGAAAAATCTGGGCTGTTACGGAGATGGCGGCGCAATTTTCACTCATGATGATCACTTGGCGCATAAAATCCGCGGTATTGTAAATCATGGAATGTATGAACGCTATTATCACGATGAAGTAGGAGTGAACTCCCGCTTGGACAGTCTTCAGGCGACGGTGTTGAGAAAAAAACTTCCGCTTTTGGATTCTTATAATGAAGCTCGAAGAAAAGCTGCAGACTTTTACGATGAAGCACTTTCAGGGCATCCCCAGATTTTAATTCCTAAAAGAGCTGAAAATTCTACTCATGTATTCCATCAGTATACGCTCAGGATTTTGAACGGAAAAAGAAATGCTCTTCGTGATTTCCTCGCAGAAAAAGAAATTCCAGCCATGATTTATTATCCTGTGGCACTTCGCAAGCAGAAAGCCTATTATCAGGAAAGCAACGACGCAGATTTCAAAAATACGGACCAGCTTCTGGAAGAGGTTATTTCTCTTCCGATGCACACTGAACTGGATGATGAACAACTGAAGTACATCAGCGATGCAGTTCTCGAATTTATGAATATGGAATCTTAAACAAATAAATCTTCGATACGAAATATTTCAATTATTATTTAAAACGATAATAAATTTCAAACAATTTATCATAAATTTTGTGTTGATTGTTGTTTAATCCACAAATTATTATTAGTTTTGAATCTGTAGCTTCTTATACATGTCCGAATGGCGATAAAGTAGAAGTACATTTTTTTTTCAATTTTTTTTATTTTTTTTGGAGTGCCTGACCCCGTTTAGGCACTGCTTTTTTTGTAGATTTGTGAAAATTAATTTCTATGGCAATATTGGTAACCGGAGGATTGGGCTACATAGGTTCTCACACCGTAGTTGAACTTTTGAATAATGGATTTGAAGTCGTTATCGTGGATGATCTTTCCAATTCTGAACGGTTTATTCTGGACAATATCAAGGAGATTTCCGGAAAATCACCGGTTTTTTACCCTTTTGATTTGAAAAGAAGAGCACTCCTGAGCCAGGTTTTGGATGCACATTCCATAGAAGGATGTATCAATTTTGCAGCTTTCAAAGCCGTAGGAGAGAGTCAGGAGAAACCTGTAGATTATTACGAAAACAATCTTTTTACCCTAATCAATCTGCTTCAGGAATTTAAAGAAAGAAATATTTCCAACTTTATTTTCAGTTCATCTTGCACCGTTTACGGACAGGCAGATGAAATGCCCATTGATGAAAACACCCCGATGAAACGTCCCGAAAGCAGCTATGGGAAAACCAAACAAATGGGAGAGGAAATGCTGATGGACTTTGCTAATGCTCATCAGAAAAGAGTTTCTTTGCTCCGGTATTTTAATCCCATTGGCGCACATTCATCCGCGAAATTGGGAGAACTTCCCATTGGAGTTCCCAATAATCTGGTGCCGTATGTAACGCAAACTGGTGCCGGAATCAGGGAAAAACTTTCCATTTGGGGCGCAGATTATCCCACGCCCGACGGAACAGCAATCCGAGATTATATTTATGTAGTGGATCTGGCCAAAGCTCATGTTGCTGCATTAAAAAAACTGCTTTCCGAAAAAAACGAAATGGTAATTGATATTTATAATCTTGGAACAGGAAAAGGATCATCGGTTCTGGAAGTGGTGCATGCTTTTGAAAAAGCCAATAATGTAAAAGTTCCTTACCAGATTTGTGATAGAAGAGCAGGCGATATTACCATTGCTTATGCCAATGCGGACAAAGCAGAACGGGAATTGAACTGGAAAGCAAATACTTCGCTGGAAGAAGCACTGAGAACCACTTGGGAATGGCAGAAATATCTGGAATCTCGGAAAGTTCACGAAAATGCATAAACCGATTTAAATCAAAAATAACTAAACTTTTAAATTTATTTTCTATGAAAAAACTTTTATTCATGAGTGCGGTAGTTGCTTTCAGCACCGCTCATGCACAATCTGCAGGATTGGAAGGAACCACTTACATTACAGGACAAGCCATGGTTTCTACCTCTAAAGACAACAATACCGGAGCTACAGCTACTGAGTTTTCGGTGGTACCGATGATGGGACATTTTATTACACCGACTGTCGTTATTGGTGCAGGTCTGGGTTACCAGGGAAGCACAATGTCTATTGATACGGATATGTTAGGATTTCCTGCTTCTGCAAAACTGACCAGTTCTGCTTTTGTGGTGATGCCTTTTGTGAGAAAATATTGGGATCTTGGAACAAAATTGTACATCTTCGGACAACTGGACGTTCCTTTGGAATTCGGAACAGTGAAAACTGAAGCGAATGCTGCTCCTCTTGGTTCATTTTCTTCGGAAGATAACTATACTGCCTATGGTATCAACATTAGGCCGGGATTGGATTATATGATCAACAATAACTGGACTGTAGAAGCGACTATCGGAGCAATTGGGTACAACAGCGTAAATCCTAAAGATGGCGAAAGCATGGACAATTTTACCTTCGGTGTAAATCTGAATCAAGTTACTTTTGGAGTAAAATATCTTTTTAAATAACTGAAATGTATTTCATAAAAAAAGCGGCTCTTTTTTAAATTGAGCCGCTTTTTGTTGTATTTCCTGATTTTATCGCATTGTTTTAAACGATTATTCATCCTCATACTGTTCCAGATAATAGCTGAAACTGAAACCTTCCACCTCGTCTTCTGCTTCTTCCAAAGTGATAAGTACCTCTTCAAAATCTTCCAGTTGATCCACTCTCATGTTGACAAATTCTAAATGAAGCGGCAACTCCAAGTGTCCTGAAATAACGTCGTACAGCGCATCCAGATTGTTCCCGAAATGTTCAGGAAGTTGTATTTTTTCTTTCAGCTGAAGGTAAAAATCCTCAACGTCGCCAATATCTGTAAAATCGATATATATTGTTTTCATAAGATGAAAGTGATTTTCTGTTATTGTTTATCAAAACTTTTGTAATGATCCTTAGTGAGCCATATTTCGCCGGAATCCGTATATACGATACGGTCAGCATTCCGCTTCCCGCAACGGTAATTTACATCTGCTTCGTAATATATTTTTTCGGCAGGAAGTTTTTTTTCTCTGTTTCCAAAACGGTCGCCACCAATAGCTTTTCCCGGAAGAACATCGCAGAGATTGCCTTTTTCAGGAATCCATCCCTGAGTTCTTGCTTCAGCTTTTGTGAGGTAATAATCGGGCAGTTGATGATGTTTTTTCACATAATTGATAACCGTCGAATCTTTGGTAAGTTCGTCAATAGCAGCATGAGAAATGGAAGTTTCCGAAATTTCAATGGGTTTTGCAGAGAGGGCAGTTGCTGTTTCTTTCGGTTCCGATTGATACTGTGTGTAGGCAAACATCAGCAGAATTCCGATAAGTCCGCCGATGAGAAAGAAAAAGAAAATTTTAATTTTTTCAGAATTCATACGAAATGGTTTCAGGATTCAGTGCTTTTCCATTCTTCAGGAATTTCACACACCGGAATCGGGGAAATTTTATGCTGAGTAGCCTTGTGCATTTTAGAGAATATTCTGTATACCTCAAGATCACGACCAGTATAGTCGGCTGCAGTTTTCGTTCCCCATTCTTTTTGAATTTTTTCCAATTCAGGATAACTTGCTCCGATCTGCTGTTCATCTGTTCTTGCCGTATCCCAAAGTCCGTCTGCGGGTATCGCATTGCGAATACTTTCAGCCAGATTTAAAGCATTGGCCAAAGCGTACACTTCAGTTTTATAAAGATCCGCAATGGGAGAAATGTCAACGCCACCATCACCGTATTTGGTGAAAAATCCAATTCCAAAATCCTCTACTTTATTCCCCGTTCCGCATACCAACAGGTCATTGGTTTGCGCATAATAATATAAAGAAAGCATCCGAAGCCGGCTTCTGGTGTTCGCCAAAGCAAGCTGTTGATTGGAATTTTGATTTTCAGGAACATCAAACGTATTTTCAAGTTCCTCAAATGTTGCTGTGAGATCTACCCGCTGCGCTTTTGCATTGGGAAAACGCTGAGTAATGAAATTCATATGTTCCCATGCTCTGCTGATTTCGTCCTGTGTTTGTCGGATGGGCAATTCCAACATGAGAAGTTCGAGATCTGTCATCGCACAAAGTGTCGAAACCACAGCCGAATCTACGCCTCCCGATACTCCGATAATATATCCTTTCGCTCCCGCATTGTTAGCATAATCGCGGAGCCATTGTACAATGTGATGAATGATTTTTTCTGACTGCATACTATTTTCTTAAGGTGAGGAAGCAAAGGCTTCATTTAATTTTCCTTATTTTTGTGCTTCTAAACAGGATGTAAAAATAATGAAGTTTTTTAAATTATTCATGCTTGCAGTTGCCGTAGCTTTCGCCATCACTTCATGCCAGAAAGAAAAAGAAAATATCTGGGATATAAAGGTGGAAACTCCCGCCGAAAAAGTGCCGATTACCGATATTTCCAAAGAATTTTTTGATGCCAATATTCCTATTGAGCAGTTTAAAGAAAAATATCCGTGGTTTCAGGGTTCTGTAAAAGATGAAGATTTTATTAAAAGAAAAAATAATCCCGAAGAAATAAAGCTTTACAAAGAAGCTGCTTCCAAAACAGATCTTAATAAATTGGCCACGGATCTTACTGAACTTTTTGCCAGAATAAGACATTATTTCCCAAATTTTAAAGATCCTAAAGTGTACACTTTTTCTTCCAGCACACAGATGTATGAAGAACCCGTGATTTACGATCCGCAACAGGGATATTTGTTTATAGATATTTCGGGATTTATGGGTGAAAAAAGCGAATACTATAAAGGAATTGAAGAGTATTTCAAAGTTTCGATGAATCAGGAAAATATACTTCCTAAAATCTCAGAAGCGATTGCGTTTTCTGCTGTTTCCTATGACCGGAATTCTCAGAAGTTCATTGATTTAATGGTTTTTTACGGAAAAGTAATGATGCTTCAGGATGCGTTTATTCCGCAACTTCCGGATCATCTCAAAATGAATATCAGTGAAAAACAAATGGCCTGGAACAAAGCTAATGAGCAAAATATATGGGATTATTTCGTGGAAAATGATTATCTCTTTAGTGCAGATCCGCGACTTTCGGAGCGATTTATTGCGCCAGGGCCGTTTTCTAAATTTTATACCGAAGCCGATAAAGAATCGTCGCCACAAGTTGGGATTTTCACGGGATGGCAGATTTGCAGAAATTTTTTCGATAAAAATAAAGAAACTTCTTTGCAGGAATTTCTAAACATGAGTGCAGGAGATATTTTTAATCAGTCTGCCTATAAACCTACTCTTTAAAATAAAATATGCGTACAACAAAGATACAACTGGATGTGGAACTGGATGATAATCACGTTCCTGAAACGATGACCTGGCATGCCGAAGACGGCGGAATAGAAAATCAACCTACCAAAGCTACTGTGATGGCAGTTTGGGATGATGCTGCAAAAGAAGCACTCCGCATTGATTTATGGACGAAAGATATGCCTGTTGATCACATGAAAATGTTTCTGCATCAGATCTTGCTTTCGCTCAGTAATACCTATGAAAAAGCGACCGGAGAGGAAGATGTAGCCGACTGGATGGAAATGATGGCCGAAGAATTTGCGGTAAAAGCAGCCATTAAAATGTAAAATTTAACCTCCTTTGTTCTTTATCATTAATTAAAAAATTACACATTATGAAATTTAATACGAAAGTGATCCATGGCGGACAACAACATGAGCCTCATACGGGTTCTGTTAATGTTCCTGTTTTTCTTACTTCTACCTTCGCACAGCGCACTCCCGGTGAACTGAAAGCGGGTTATGAATATTCGAGAGCAGCCAATCCTACGCGACAAGCCTTGGAAGATGCCCTTGCAAGCATAGAAAACGGAGCTACAGGTTTGGCGTTCGGATCAGGTTTGGCAGCTATGGATGCTGTTTTAAAATTCCTGAATCCCGGTGATGAAGTGATTGCAGTAGACGATCTTTACGGCGGATCCTACAGGCTTTTCACCAGATTATATGAAAAATATGACCTCAAATTTACCTTTGTCAGTTTTGATGATGTTTCCAAAATTGCTGATGTTATTACAGATAAAACAAAATTGATATGGCTGGAAACGCCAACCAATCCTTTGATGAAACTGGTAGACATCAAAGCAGTGGCTGATCTTATAAAAGGAAAAGATATTCTGTTGGCAGTAGATAATACTTTTGCTTCCCCATATATTCAGCGGCCTATAGATTTGGGTGCGGATATTGTGATGCATTCGGCAACAAAATATTTGGGCGGTCATTCCGACGTTATTGCCGGAGCTTTAATCACCAAAACCAAAGAATTGGGCGACGCTTTGCATTTTATTCAGTTTGCCAGCGGGGGTATTTTAGGACCTCACGATTCGTATCTCGTGTTGAGAGGAATTAAAACCTTATCGCTCAGAATGCAAAGACATTCAGAAAATGGAATAGAAGTCGCAAAATATCTTGAGCAGCATCCTTCTGTGGAAAAGGTTTTTTATCCTGGATTGCCTTCCCATCCTCAGTATGAATTGGCTAAAAAACAAATGAAAGAAAATGGCGGAATGGTTTCCTTTACTTTTAAATCGGGAAAGAAAGAAGATGCTGTAAAGTTGCTTGAAAACCTTAAAGTATTTACCCTTGCTGAAAGCCTGGGAGGTGTAGAATCGCTTGCCAATCATCCGGCTACCATGACGCATGCTTCTATTCCGGCAGAAAAACGTGCTGAACTCGGTATTACTGATGATCTCGTCCGTTTGAGTGTAGGAATTGAAGATTTGGAAGACCTCATTTCTGATTTGGAAAAAGCTTTTTCATCAATTTAATAATTGTAGGATTATCCACTTTATTGAGAGATTTTAAGTCAAAACACAGTATATATTTCTCCGAATATGGATCATATTGTTGAAATTCTGAAATCCGGCGGAACCTTGTTGTATCCTACCGATACCATTTGGGGAATAGGCTGCGATGCAACGAATGTGGAAGCTATTAAAAAGATTTTTGAAATAAAAAAACGGGATGCCTCCAAATCAATGATTGTTCTGGTAGAAAGCGAGCAGCGTCTTCAGAATATTGTGGATGTGCCAGAAATGGCTTGGCAAATCATGGATCTTTCGGATAAACCCGTAACCATCGTTTATGATCATCCTAAAGGAATTCCAGATGAACTTCTGGCGGAAGATGGAAGTATTGGAATACGGTTGGTAAAGGATAATTTTTGCAAAAAATTGATTTCAAAACTTAATAAACCTTTAGTATCTACATCGGCAAATTTCAGCGGAGAAAAAAGTCCGATGAAATTTTCCGACATCAATCCTGAAATTATTCAGCAAGTGGATTACGCTGTGGAAGAACAGCGCGACCGAATCTCTGAGTTTTCGGGTTCTTCTGTCATCAGAATCTGGCCGGACAACCGCATAAAAATTTTAAGAGAATAAGAGAGTGATCCGATTCGTATCTTTACACACCACAACACTTACAACAACGCTTGTTGGTTACGTTTATTTTAGCCCATGCACATCAATTTAATTCAAAATAAAAATTACAGACTTTTCAAAGTTATTTCTGAAACAGCCTTCCTGCATGGACAGTCCGTCTATATCATCGGCGGCTATGTTCGGGATTTATTGATGGAAAGAGCCACACCTTCAGATATTGATTTTGTGACCGAAGGTTCAGGAATTGAACTCGCCCAAAATATTGCCAAAACCCTCAGTCCAACACTGAAAGTTTCCATTTTCAAAACCTATGGCACAGCGATGTTTCGTTACCATGATCTGGAACTGGAATTTGTCGGAGCGCGAAAAGAAAGTTATTCCGAAGAAAGCAGAAATCCTGAAGTAGAATCGGGAACATTGCGAGAAGATCAACTTCGTCGGGATTTCACCATAAATGCGATGGCCATTTCTTTGAATAAAGAAAATTTCGGAATGTTGGTAGATCCTTTTGAAGGAAAACAAGATCTCGAAAATAAAATCCTCAGAACTCCATTGGAACCTCATCAAACGTATTCCGACGATCCGTTGCGAATGATGCGCGCCATCCGGTTTGCCACCACATTGAATTTTCGTGTTGATGAACCTTCGCTGGCTGCCATTCGACAGGAAGCCGGCCGTATTAAAATTGTTTCCATGGAGCGGATTATGGTGGAATTTAACAAAATAATGCTTTCGCAAAAACCATCATCAGGTTTAAAACTGATGGAACAAACCGGCCTTTTAAAACTGATTATTCCTGAACTTACTGCATTGAAAGGCATTGAAGAAGTGGAAGGGCAAACGCATAAAGACAATTTTTATCACACTTTGGAAGTGGTGGATAATATTTCTCTTCATACGGAAAACCTCTGGCTTCGCTGGGCTGCATTGCTTCACGACATTGGAAAAGCTCCAACCAAGAAATTTGCAGAAGGAACAGGCTGGACTTTTCACGGGCACGAATTTTTAGGTTCCAAAATGGTAAAAAATCTCTTTCAACGGCTGAAACTTCCTTTGGGCCAGGATATGAAATATGTACAGAAAATGGTGAAACTTTCTTCACGGCCAATTGCGCTCGTTACAGATGATGCATCAGATTCCGCATTGAGACGTTTGCTGTATGATGCCGGAGAAGATCTGGAAGATTTGTTTACACTTTGTAAAGCAGATATTACCACGAAAAACGCGAAAAAACAGCAACATTTTAAGAAGAATTTTGATTATGTGGCTGCCAAAATTAAAGAAGTGGAAGCTAAAGATCATATCCGGAACTTTCAACCGCCTGTTTCCGGTGAAGAATTGATGGAACTTTTCGGACTGAAACCTGGACGTGAAATTGGTGTTTTGAAAGAAAGTGTAAAAGAAGCAATTTTGGAAGGAAAGATTTCTAATAGCAAGGAAGAAGCTTTGCATTTTGTCCTTTCCGAAGCCAGAAAACTGGGTCTTTCTCCCGCTTGATCTGTTTTTATTTTAAGAATTATTTAACCTTTATCTTAGGAAGATTCTGTCATAATTTGCTTATTTTTGATAAAAATAAAATAGTATGGCACATATTCAATTACACGGCAATGACGTTCAAACCGTGGGAAATCTTCCTGAAGTAGGAAGCTCGATCAAAGATTTTGCATTGGTAGACACCGATCTGAATGTGAAAACAAAAGACGATTTTAAAGGAAAAAAGAAAATATTCAGCATTTTCCCAAGCGTAGATACCGGCGTTTGTGCTGCTGCAGCCAGAAAGTTTAATGAAAAAGCGGCGGATTTGCCGGATACAGTAGTGATTAATGTTTCCAAAGATCTTCCGTTTGCACTCAAGAGATTTTGTGCTGCCGAAGGTTTGGATCATGTGGAAACACTTTCCGATTTCAGAGGAACTTTTGGAGATGATTTCGGTGTCGGCATCAGCGACAGCCCGATGAAAGGGCTTCTCAGCCGTGCGATTATTGTAACAGATGAGGAAGGAAAAGTGCTTTACACAGAGCAGGTTCCGGAAATTACTGAAGAACCCGATTACGATGCTGCTTTACAAGCTTTGAAATAATAAAACTAGAAATTTATAAATTAAAAAAGCGCAATTGAGTTTGCGTTTTTTTGATTTTGAAATAATGAAACGCTCAGGATCTGCAAACCTACCGCTCCATTACGGATATGTTCCACAATGGTTGTACGAACGGATGTCCAAACTCGGAATTTCCATTGTCGAGGTAATTCTGGCAGATTATGGCAAAAATGAAATCATCAGAAGGATGAGTGATCCTTTCTGGTTTCAGAGTCTGGGTGCAGTGATGGGAATGGATTGGCATTCTTCGGGAGTCACTACTTCGGTGATGGGTGCGTTAAAACGAGCCATCAATCCGCATTCGCGTGAACTCGGAATTTACATTGCCGGTGGAAAAGGAAAATTTTCCCTGGAAACGCCTTCCGAACTTTTAAAAATTGCAGAAACAACCGGCCTCAACGGATCAGAATTGGTTCGCGCCAGTAAATTATCAGCAAAAGTGGATAATACGGCCATTCAGGATGGTTATCAATTGTACACCCACAATTTTATGGTGAACGATGAAGGAAATTGGGCAGTGATCCAACAGGGGATGAATGTTAAAAGTAAAACAGCGCGTCGGTACCATTGGCATTCTGAAAATATTAAAAGTTTTGTCGAAGAGCCTCACACAGGGATTTGTGGAATTCATCAGGGAATTATTCTGGATCTTACTGCAAAATCTGCAAGCCAAAACAGAAACGGCATTCTGAATATTTCCCATGAAAGTCCTGAAGCAATGATGAAGGAAGTTTCACTCATTCTCCCTGCTCATCATGACATTCGTGCATCTGATTTGAACTTGAAAAGACTGGGCGCCACTTTAGCCATGACCCGCGAAATGCAGCCGGAAAATTTTGAAGAACTGCTGTTGTTAAAAGGGGTCGGGCCACGAACGATGCAAAGTCTGGCGTTGGTTTCGGAAGTGATTCACGGTGCACCGTCAAGATTTCAGGATCCTGCGAGATTTTCCTTTGCTCATGGCGGAAAAGACGGGCATCCGTTTCCCGTTCCTACCAAAATATATGATGAAACGATCGAAATTCTGAGATCAGGAATTCAAAAATCTAAATTGGAACATTCTGATAAATTGGTGGCCATCAAGAAACTTCATGAAATCAATGTACGATTAGAGGAAAATTTTGAACCCGATTTTGATGTTCAGGATGTCATTGAGGAAGAACGAAAAAACTCGTGGAAGTACGGAGGAAAAACAGTTTTCGGAGATGCAAAACCACCGAGAAATCTTCCCGGAAACGGCGGTATTCAGCTGTCTCTTTTCTGAATCGTAAAAAACAGAGCCTTAGATTGATATATTTTTTTTAAATTTAATCGCCGAATTATCATTCAACAAACATATTATAAACTATGAAACTAAACCCTTACCTTAATTTTGACGGTAACGCCGAAGAAGCCATGACTTTTTATAAAAAAGTTTTCAGGGTAGATTTTGCCGGCAATGGCATGATGAAAATGCGCGATTTGCCAGATGCGGATAAAATTCCTGCTGAGCTTCACGACCGTGTGATGCATGTTTCGTTGCCTTTGGGCGATGAATTTCTGATGGCGTCGGATACCATGCCGGGAATGGGTTTTGCTTACCAACAAGGAAATAACAGCTATATTTGCATTTCCCCAGACACCAAAGATGAAGCAGACCGCCTTTTTCAGGAACTCTCTGAAGGTGGAAAAGTAGAAATGCCGATCTCACAGGAATTTTACGGTTACTTCGGAAGTTTTACAGATCGGTTTGGCACACCTTGGATGATTCATTTTGAAGAAAATTCAACGTTTTAAAAAATTATGGAAAATATTATACTCAATACCACTATTTTGAAACCTGTACACGAAGTATGGGAATATTATACGCAACCTGAACATATTAAAAAATGGAACATTACCAATGAAAATTGGGTTTGTCCGAGAGCAGAGAATGACCTTCGGACCGGAGGAAGATTTAATTATAGAATGGAAACAAAAGACGGTAGTTATGGGTTCGATTATGCAGGAACTTTTGATGAAGTCATTCCTCAGCAAAAACTTAGTTATACGCTTGATGACGGCAGAAAAGCAGAAGTAATTTTCAATAAAGTGGATGAAACAACTACCGAAGTTTTTCTGGATATAGAAGCGGAAACCAAAAATCCGGTGGAAATGCAGAAAAATGGGCTCGATAAAATTCTTCACAGTTTCGAATTGTATTCTGAAAATCAAAACAGTAAATAACTATTTGATTTTCAGGTAATCTAAAAATATATAAAATGGAAACAGTAAAATCAGAAATACGACTGCTCGCACCTGTAGAAAAAGTATGGACTTATTTCTCGGAACCTCACCACGTTCAGAAATGGTTTTTTGCTATCAAAGATTGGCGGTGTGCCAGAGCATTGAATGAACTCCGCGAAGGAGGGAATTTCAGCTACCGAATGGAAAACAAAGATGGCAGTCATGGTTATGATTTTGTAGGCACCATCGACTCGGTAATTCCCATGGAAAAAATCTTATCAACTTTGGATGACGGCAGAAACTTGGAATTTCATTTCGAAAAAAAAGACGATACCACCACACATTTCATCATGATTTTTGATCCGGAAACGAAAAATACCCGCGAATCGCAGAAACGTTTCTGGGATATTGTGCTTTCCAATTTTGAAAAATATGTAGAAAACTCACGATAATGTCAATTTATCAATCTTAACTTAAAACTTATTTAAAATGGCTACCATATCATACGAAATAGAAATTGCTGCTCCAGCAGAAAAAATATGGAACATTCTATGGGATAAAAGTTCATATAGCCAGTGGACGCGTTTTTTTTCCGAAGGTTCGCAGTACACGTCTGATTGGAAAGTTGGAGGCAGAACTCTTTTCTTAGATAGCAGCGGAAAAAATGGAATGATTTCCACCATCGATAGCTTGAATGAACCCTACGAAGTAGTCTTTCAGCATATTGGATTTCTTGAGAATGGCGAAGAAGTTTTCAATACCCGGGAGATTGCAGAGTGGAGCGGCGCTCATGAGAAATATTTTCTCACAGAATTTGACGGATATACCAAGTTGGCAGGTGAATTACAAACCACTCCGGAATATGAGGAACCTATGTTAGAAGGTTTCGAAAAAGGTTTTGCAGTTGTAAAAGAACTTGCGGAACAGGCATAAGCATTTCAACCAAAAAAGACTACAGGAAGGCAAGCGCTTTCCTTTTTTTTGTCGTTGAAATCCCCGATTTTTAGAAAGAAAATGTGAAAAATTCCCGATATTTGCAAATGGTGAATCACCCAAAGGAGATAGTTCCCCTTTTTTAAATTTCAAAATTAAAGAATGAAAATTTCAAACAGCTGGCTGAAAGATTATCTGAAAACTGACCTGAAATCCGAAAAAACCGGAGAATACCTTACCGATATCGGACTGGAAGTAGAAGGTATTGAAAAATATGAAACCATAAAAGGCGGGCTGGAAGGCATCATTGTAGGAAAAATTCTTACTTGTGAACAGCATCCCAATGCGGATAAACTAAAAAAAACCACCGTAGATACAGGAAACGGAATCATTCTGAACATCATTTGCGGCGCACCCAACGTAGCTGCAGGACAAACGGTACCTGTGGCGACAGTCGGCACGAAAATCTACAGCAAGGACGGAAGTTTTTTCGAAATAAAAGAAGCAAAAATTCGTGGTGAGCAATCTCAGGGAATGATTTGTTCCGAAGATGAACTCGGGCTGAGTGATCATGCAGAAGGTATTATGGTTTTGGAAGAAAGCATTTTTACAGTCGGAACTCCTTTGGCAGAATATTTTGAAATCGTTCAGGATGATGTTTTTGAAATCGGGCTCACTCCCAATAGAACCGATGCGATGTCGCATTACGGTGTAGCACGAGACCTGAATGCCTTCATGTCAACCCATGGAATTTCCTGTGATTTTGAGAAGATAGAAGCTAAAGACTTGCGTTTTGAAGGAAATTCAGAATTTAGTATTGAAGTGGAAGACAGTGGGTTGTGTCCCCGATATGTGGGAGCTGTCATTCATGATGTTCAGATAAAAGAATCGCCCGCCTGGCTACAGAATCGTCTGAAAGCTATTGGTTTGGCACCCGTGAACAATGTGGTGGATATTACCAATTTTATTCTTCATGGATTAGGACAACCATTGCATGCTTTTGATGCGGTTAAAATATCTGGAAATAAAGTTAAAATCGGACTCAGCAAAGCCGGAGAAAAATTTAAAACGCTCGACGGCACAGAACGTACCTTGAATGGTTCTGAACTGATGATAAAAGACGGAGATAATTCACCGCTCTGTATTGCAGGCGTTTTCGGTGGTGCTCTTTCCGGAGTTTCAGAAACTACAAAAAATATTTTTCTGGAAAGCGCCTATTTTAATCCTGTTTCAGTACGTAAAACAGCTAAACTTCACGGATTAAGTACCGATGCTTCATTCCGTTTTGAAAGAGGGGTTGATCCAAATATCACCAAAACAGCCATCACGCATGCCATTGAACTGATCACTAAAATCACCGGCGGAAAGCTGGCAGAACCATTGCTGGAACATTATCCTATTAAAATAGAAGATCATTACATCATTCTCCGGTTTTCAAAAATAGAACAGATTCTTGGAACCAAAATTCATATTGAAACTGTCAAAAGTATTCTGAAATCGCTAGAAATTACCGTATTAAATACGATTGCGAACGGACTTGAAATTTCGGTTCCGGCGTATCGCGCAGATGTCACCCGCGAAATTGATGTCATTGAGGAAATCCTGAGAATTTATGGATATAATAAAATTGAATCTCAGCACAAAATGGCTTTTACTCCCGTGAAATTAACGCCTGAAGATCAGGATGAACTTGAAAATTCATGGGCGAGAACGCTTCAGGGAAATGGTTTTTTTGAAGTGATGAATAATTCACTGACCTCATTGGCGGATCCTACCAATGCTGTGAAACTTCTGAATCCGCTGAGCAGCGATCTTGCTTTTATGAGAACTTCAATGCTGGAAGGCCTCTTGGAAAATGCGGCATATAATATCAATCGGAAATCACCGGATTTGAAGTTTTTTGAACTGGGTAAAATTTATCATAAAAAGGAAAATTATCTGGAGAGAAAACAATTGGCATTGCTGATTACCGGTAGAGAAAAAGCGGAAAACTGGCTTCAGCCAAAATCTTCTACAGATTTCTATTATCTGAAAGGTTATGTAAAACTGCTTCTGGACAGATTGGGAATTGAAATTGAAGAAAATTCGCTTGAAGATTCCCGATTTTCAGATGCGCTTGAAATGTCTTCTGAAGGCAAAACCATTGTAAAAATGGGTAAAGTTTCTAAGAAACTGGCACAGCATTTCGATGTGGATCAGGATTGTTTCTATGCAGAAATCGAGCTGGAAACGGCACAGAAACTTCGTGCAAAAGGAAATTTTAAATTCAAAGAGATTCCGAAATTCAACAAACTCAGGAGAGATCTGGCGTTATTGGTGGATAAGGAAATCAGTTATTCAGCTTTGCGAAGTGCAGCCCGAAAGAACCCGTCGCCATATCTGAAATCAGTTCAGCTTTTCGATGTGTATGAGGGCGAAAAACTTCCTGTAGGAAAGAAATCGTATGCCATGAGTTTTGAACTACTGAATGAAGAAAAGACCCTTGGGGAAAAAGAAATTTCTGAAGTAATGAATTCGCTTATTCACCAGTTCCAAAAGGAATTTGGTGCAGAACTTCGCGGATAAAGTTGCGATGATCGAAATATTGTCTTCAGTTCATCGTTTTTAAACAAAGTTTAAATTATTAAAAAAATGAAAAAATATATTTTTGCCGCTATGGCTTCTGCCGTTTTGTATTCCTGTGGAGCAGTAAGCACTCAAAATCAACCTGTTCTGGCCAATACACAATGGCAACTTTCGGATCAGGTAAAAGGAAATCAGCCAACTCTTGTTTTTGAAAATACAAGGGTGAGCGGTAACGGTGGTTGCAACAATTATTTCGGTGATCTTCAGGCAGATCCTGCAACGGGGAGTTTTTCTGTTAAAGGCATCGGAGCAACCAAAAAAATGTGTGAAAATATAGCAGGAGAAACCACTTATTTCAATATGCTTCCTAAAGCAAACCGTTATAGAATCTCAGGATCTACACTCGAATTGTATCAGAATGATCTCTTGCTGCTGAAATTCAGTAAAATAAAATAATGTCTAAAAGGTTTTTCTTCTTTTAACCTAAACAAAAACGCTCCAATTGATTTTTGGAGCGCCGTTTTTTTATTTTTTTTGGTTTGCTTAATACGATCCTTTTTCTACAAAATGGGCGGCAATTCTTTCAGTAAGAGCTACCACATTTGGAGTATTGGTATATTTTGTAAATCTTCTCAGCCCGGAAAGCATCATTCGTTGCTCATCTCCTTCGGCAAACGAAACAATTCCTTCTTTTGCTGCTGTAATAATGGCTTCGGTCGCTTTATAAAGGTTCAGTTGCGCCATCGCAGCTTCTACAGAATCTGCAGAAAAATGTTTTTCCGCTCTTAGAATTGCGGATTCAGCCATAAAGATCTGATTCAGAATTTCCGAAGCGTTCAGCAAAAGATGCTGCTGTTTTTCGATTTCGGTCATATATTTTTGAAGTGCAGCTCCGGAAACCATCAGAAACACTTTTTTCAGATTGGCAATCAGGGCTTTTTCTTCTGACATAAATTCAGAATAATCCGGAATTTCGAAAGAGGGGATTCCCATCAGTTCTTTTGAAATGGCCATCGCAGGAGTCAGAAGATCCAATTGTCCTTTCATCGCACGTTTGATGAGCATTCCGACTGCTAAAAGACGGTTGATTTCATTGGTTCCTTCATAAATACGTCCGATTCGGGCATCTCTCCAGGCAGCTTCCATTGGCGTATCTTCGCTGAATCCCATCCCACCATAAATCTGAATTCCTTCATCTGCAGTATGCTGTGTTAAGTCTGACACAAAAACCTTCAGAATAGACGCTTCCACGGCATATTCTTCAACGCCTTTCAGTTCTGCCTGCTGATGATTCATACCAGCGGCAACCAATTCTGAAATTTTATCTTCTACATCTTTAGCCACACGATAGGAACCGGCTTCAGAAACAAAAATTCCGGTCGCCATTTCTGCTATTTTTTTGCGGATAGCGCCAAAAGTAGAAATGGAAACACCGAACTGTTTTCTTTCGTTTGCGTACTGTACAGAATGATTGAAAATTCTACGCTGTCCGTCCAGATTTGCCGCAGCAAGTTTGATTCGTCCGACGTTTAATGCGTTCAAGGCGATTTTGAAACCATTGTTTCTTTCTCCCAGAAGATTCTCAACCGGTACTTTCATGTCATTGAAGAAAACCTGTCGGGTAGAAGAGGAGCGGATTCCCAGCTTGTGTTCTTCTTCGCCGAAAGAAAGCCCTTCAGTTCCTGTTTTTTCTACAATAAAAGCGGTGATGTTTTTATCGTCATCAATTTTGGCAAAAACAATGAAAATCTCTGCAAAACCTGCATTTGAAATCCACATTTTCTGTCCGTTGATAATGTAATGTTCTCCGTCTTCGGAAAGTTTTGCTCGAGTTTTTCCTGAATTGGCATCTGAACCGGCATCGGGTTCAGTAAGGCAATACGCACCAAATTTAGCTCCTGTAGCCAGATCCGGAAGGTATTTTTTCTTTTGATCTTCGGTTCCGTACAGCAAAATCGGTAGTGTTCCGATTCCGGTGTGTGCACCGTAAGCTGTCGCAAGAGATCCGTTGGCACCGGAAACAATATCGCAGGCCAGCATGGTGGAAACGAAACCCATTCCCAAACCACCGTATTCTTCAGGAACGGCTACACCCAGCAGTCCGAGTTCGCCAAGCTGACGCATTTTTTCCTCGGTCAGTTGGTAATCTTTTTTTTCAAATCTCTCGTGATGAGGGATTACTTCTCTGTCGATAAATTCTCTGGCCGAATCACGAAGCATTTTTTGTTCTTCGGAAAAGTCTTCTACCGTGAAGATGTCTTTGGCTGGAGTTTCGGTAATTAAGAAATCACCTCCAATTAATGTGCTCATATATTTATTCGTTTATTTTAAGTGTTATCTACCTTTTAAAGCAATTCAAAAATACTCGCAGCTCCCTGTCCCGTTCCTACGCACATGGTCACCATTCCGTATTTGTTGCCGCGTTTTTTCATTTCATCCAGAAGCTGAACGGTCAGTTTGGTTCCGGTGCAGCCTAATGGGTGTCCCAGTGCAATCGCTCCTCCGTTCACGTTAAGAATTTCTTTATTCAGATCCAGTTCTTTTTGGATAGCAACTGATTGTGACGCAAATGCTTCATTCATTTCAATAAGTTCGATATCTTTCAGTTGCATTCCCGCCTGTTTCAATGCTTTCGGAATGGCATACACTGGGCCCATTCCCATGATGCGGGGTTCCAATCCTGCAGCAGCGTAAGAAACGAGTCGCGCTTCAGGTTCTAGACCTAATTCTTTTACCATTTCTTCGCTCATCACGATAACGAAAGCGGCACCATCAGACATTTGTGAAGAATTTCCTGCTGTAACCGAACCTCCATTGGCAAAAACTGGGCGAAGTTTGGCCAAACCTTCTAAACTGGTATCTTTTCTTGGACCTTCATCCACAGAAAAATCGAATTTTTTCGTCTGCATTTTCTGGTTTTCATCCAGGAAATTATATTCTACTGGAATCGGTACAATTTGATTTTTAAACCTTCCTTCTTCATTGGCTTTCAGCGCTTTCATGTGAGAATCAAATGCAAACTGATCCTGCTCTTCTCTGGAAATTTTATACTGATTGGCCACCGCTTCAGCAGTGTAACCCATTCCCCAATAATAATCGGGATTGGACTTTGCAATTTCCGTTTCGGGAACGGGTTTGTAACCACCCATCGGGATATAACTCATGGATTCGGTACCGCCTGCAATAATACAATCGGCCATTCCCGCCTGAATTTTTGCGGATGCAATGGCTATCGCTTCAGAACCTGAAGCACAATAACGGTTCACCGTAACGCCCGGAACTTTATCGGTATGAAGTCCCATTAATGAAATCAATCGGGCAACATTTAGTCCCTGTTCTGCTTCGGGCATTGCGTTTCCAACGATCAAATCGTCAATTCTGTTTTTATCGAGCTGTGGAACATCTGCCATTAATTTTTCAATAACAGTTGCCGCCATTACATCAGGGCGCGTAAAACGGAGTGAGCCTTTCGGTGCTTTTCCGACTGCTGTTCTGTATCCTTTTATGATATATGCTTGTCTCATATTTTTTTGTATTATTTAAAATTAATTTTTGGTTTCGGCTCGTAGAGGCCGGCTGTTAATAGTCTTTGTGGGATTTTAAAGGGGAGCTCCGTAGGAGCGACCTGTTAATTATCTTCAATCCATTCAAACAAATATTCGGAATTATAATCAATATTAAATTTTTCCAGAAAATCCAGGTATTCAGTTTTGAACGATTTAGTTTTATGATGTTCTTCCTGATTTAAAATATATTTCACTACCAAATCTACATTACTCTTAGAATAGGAAAATGCCCCATAACCTTCCTGCCAGTTGAATTTGTTGTTCATCCATTTTTTATCATTGATGAATTTTGAAGATCCAGCTTTTATATCTCTGACTAAATCTGAAATTAAGATAGTAGGTTGCACACTTACCAGCATATGTATATGATCAGGCATAGCAAATACAGCAAATAATTTTTGACCTCTATGTTGAACAATTCCTGTAATAAATTTATGTAATTCTTCTCTGTTTTCTGCCGGAATAAGGTTTTGCCTTCCTTTCACTGAGAAAACAATTTGGATAAAAATCTGTGTATAGGTTTTGGGCATAAAATTAACAGGTCGCCACTACGTGGCTCATAAAAGGAGTTTTATTAAATTGCTATTAACAGGTCGCTCCTCCGGAGCTTTTCTAATTCCTCAATGGTTTTCCTTTTTGCAACATGTATTGAATTCTCTCCAAAGTTTTTCTCTCGCCCGTAAGGGAAAGGAACGTTTCTCTTTCTAAGTTCAATAAATATTGTTCAGATACTAATGTGGGTTCGGATAGATTTCCGCCCACCATAACATAACCGAGTTTGTCGGCAATTTTTTTGTCATGTTCAGAAATGTAATTTCCGGCAAGCATTTGATCGGTTCCCACATAGAACATTCCTAAAGCATCTTTGCCAAGCACGGTAACTTTCTGTTCAATAGGTTGGGTGTATCCTTGCTCCGCGAGCAGTTTTGCGACTTTCTTAGCTTCCGCAATCTGACGGTTCTTATCAACCACCACGATATCTTTGTACTGTTCTAAAATTCCCATATCGTAAGCTTCATAGGCAGAAGTGGCTACTTTACCCATGGCGATATTCATGAAAGCATCCCGCAGACGGTTGGTTTTCACGTCGTCTTTTTCAAATTCTCTAGAAGTTCTTAAGGTCATTTCCTTTGTTCCGCCACCGCCGGGAATTACGCCAACACCGGTTTCTACCAATCCGATATAAGTTTCTGCAGCAGCTACAACACGGTCGGCATGCATCGTCATTTCACAACCGCCGCCCAGGGTCATGCCAAAAGGCGCAACGACAACAGGAATGGAAGAGTAGCGAACCCGCATCATGGATTTCTGGAAATAGCCAATCGCCATGTTAAGGTCATCCCAATCCTGGTCAATCGCCATCATCAGAATCATTGCTAAATTCGCTCCCACAGAAAAATTACTTCCCTGGTTTCCAACAACCAGCCCGTCGTATTCCTTTTCTGCAAGATCGATGGCTCGGTTTAAACCATCCAAAACACCGCCGCCCATAGAGTTCATTTTGGAACGGATTTCAAAGTTGATAATTCCGTCGCCCAGATACTGAATAGCCGATTCCGAATTGTTCCAAAGGGTTTTATCTTTTCTGATATTGTCGAGAATAATGAAAGCATCCTGTCCGGGAATATCTGAGTACTCGGTCTTGGTTTGATCAAAGAAAATTCTGTGTCCTTTTTCGTTCACTTTGTAGAAAGATTCCACATTTCTCACCCAATCTGAAACCTCGTATCCTGCATCTTTTGCGAGCTCAATTCCTTTTTGAATACCGATGGCATCCCAGATTTCGAAGGGGCCGTTTTCCCAGCCAAAACCTGCACGCATAGCGTCATCTATTTTGTACACTTCGTCGGAAATTTCCGGAACTTTATGCGATACGTAGGCGAAAAGTGCTCCCAATGAATTTCTGTACAATTCTCCCGCCTTATCTTTTCCGCCAATTAACACCTTAAACCTGTCGATAGGTTTATCGATATTTTTTGTCAGTTCAAGAGTTGGAAAACTGGATTTACCCTGAAGTTCATACTCCATGGTATCCAGGTTAAGGCCATGAATTTCGGATTTTCCTTCAGCATTTTTTATTTTTTTATAAAAGCCTTGTTCTGTTTTTGAACCAAGCCATTTGTTGTCCACCATTTTTTGGATGTAGTCCGGCAATTCGAAAACATTATTAAAATTATTGGCTTCCACACCGCTTCCGTGAACGCCTTTTGCCACCATCACCAAAGTGTCCAAGCCCACAACATCTGCGGTTCTGAAAGTGGCAGATTTCGGACGGCCAATAACGGGACCGGTTAATTTATCAATATCTGTCACACTCAGGCCTAATTCTTTTACTTCGTGAAGCAGATTCATCATCGAAAAAACACCGATTCTATTGGCGATAAATGCAGGAGTATCTTTTGCAAGAACCGTGGTTTTTCCTAAGAATTTAGCACCATAATCCATATAGAACTGTGCGATTTCAGGGTCTGTATCTTTTGTTGGAATCACTTCCAGAAGGGGCAGATATCTTACCGGATTAAAGAAGTGTGTTCCGGCGAAATGTTTTTTGAAATCTTCGGTTCGCCCTTCTACCAGCATATTAATCGGAATACCGGAAGTATTGGAGGTAACCAAGGTTCCCGGAGTTCTGAATTGTTCTATTTTCTCATACACCTGTTTTTTGATGTCGAGTCTTTCAACAACGACTTCAATAATCCAGTCAGTATTTTTGATTTTTGGTAAGTCATCATCAAAATTCCCTATGCTGATTCTGTCGGCAAATTTCGGAGTGTAAAGCAAAGCCGGGCTCGCTTTTTTCAGTTTTGCAAAGTTTTCGGAAGCAATTCTGTTTCGTACGGCTTTGTCGTCTTTGGTAAGATTTTTTTTCTGCTCCGCTTCGGTGAGTTCAAAAGGAACGATATCCAGCAAGAGCACTTCTACGCCAATATTGGCAAAATGCGCTGCGATACCTGAACCCATGATCCCGGAACCGAGAACGGTAACGTGTTTGATCCGTCTTTTCATATTACTTATTTTTTCTTGTTGAGTTCATTAGCGGTTTTTAGGATGATATCCATTACTTCCTTGAAAATTTCGAGTTTTTCAGGAGATACTTTATCGATCACGGCTTTATTAAAATTCACCACGACATCCTTTGAAATATTCCTGTGTTTCAATCCTTTTTCAGTTAGCTTTATGATCACTTCACGCTTGTCTGAAGTTGTTTTTTCTTTATAGATATACCCATTATCCTCGAGAATTTTAATAATCCTAGTGAGCGAAGTTGGTTCGATGGCCATCTTCGGACCAAGATTGGTACTTCGGGTACCTTCTTTGGGGTCAATTTTTAATAAAGTTAAGGCCTGAACTGCTGTGCTGTCGTATTCAGAAGCCATTTCAGAATACATCTTTGAAACTGATATCCAGGTTGATTTTAAGAGTAAATCAATGTTATCCACCTTTTCTGTATTATTCTTTTCCATTATCTAAATTAGTTTGCATAATCATCAAAGATAGAAATTATTATGCATGCATAGTATATTTATTTTGTTAATATTTTGTTAATTGTTGTACATCAGCATGATTAACGGTATGAATAGCATACTGCCGGGTATATAAAGAGAACAGATTTAGATAGACTTTAAGACCTTTTCCGAAGGAAGTGAATGATTTCTTCAAATGAACGGCACTGGTGTACAAACTCAGAAGTGGAAATTTCCCAGAAAGGGTTTTTGTAGGAAAACTGGAAACTGGAAAGGTCTTTTTTAAAATTTTTCTGAAGTGCGGAATAAAGAAACTCTTTTTCCAAAAGAGGTGCTGAAATAACGGGCGGAATGAAATATTGATCCATATTGAACAAAAAAGGAGCCGCCAAATCCTGATGGGAAATCAATATATCTTCTGCAACACCGGCGTGAAGGGTATGATCTTTTATAAACCATATTTTGTCAGCAAATTCCTTTGCCAATCGCCAGTCATGAGAAGAAAACAGGACAAGTTTGTTATATTTCTCTGCAAAATCTCTCAGCAGTTTCAGGATGATAATTTTATTTTCTTCGTCCAAATGCGTGGTAGGTTCGTCCAGAATCATCACAGGTGCATTCTGAGCAAAAGCTCTTCCTATAAATGCTTTTTGAAGGTTTCCATCGGATAGTTTCTGTAAATTCCAGTCTTTATAAGGTTCCAGATTCAGATTTTGAATGATATGCTGAACCTCTTCTTTATCCTTTTTTTCAAGTTCAAAATAATAGGGATAATGCACATACTTTCCCAAAGATATCAAATCCTCCGTGGTATAATGTGCCGGAACCTGAGGTTTGGAAAATACCATCCCAATATATTTCGCAATTTCTTTGGTTGAAAATGTTTTTATATCTTTATTATCGATACGGATATTCCCTGAAAGTGCAGGAATCTGATGGAGAATCGTTCGGAATAAAGTTGTTTTTCCCACGCCGTTGTTCCCGATTATAAGGCAGACTTCCCCTAAAGACAAGGCAGCATCCGCATTCTTTATTAATGCAGATTGGTATCCAATAGTTATATTTTCTAATTCCAGAAACATGTCAGCGGCGGGATTTTATTAACATCAAAAGAATTACAGGAATACCGAAAAGAGAAGTAATTACGTTCAGCGGAAGCTGAATAAGTTCCGAAATGACAGAGAATAATTCCATAATGAAAATTCCTAAAAGCATATTCAGAATCCACTGATGCCACAGTTGTGCCGGATTCCAGATCATACGGCAGAAATGCGGAACTACAATCCCGATGAATAAAACTGGCCCTAAAAATGCCGTTACAGAAGCAGAAAGCAGGGAAGAAGAAATGATAATCAGATATTTAAGCTGTGTTAAATTAACCCCGAAACTCTGTGCGTATTGGATTCCCAGCGTATTTCCGATTAAAGGTTTGATCGTTCTGAAACTCACCATCAACCCGATGAATACAATAACAGACAGAATTATTAATTGATAATTGCTCACCTGTTGATTGGCACCGTAACTCCAGAGAATATAATTTTTCAGACTTTGATTGTCCGCATACAACTGCAAAAGTGCAACCACTGCACCTGCAAGCGCAGAAACCAGAAACCCAAAAATAATAAGAAATGATTTATCCTGAAACGTATTGGAAAAAGAAATCAGAACCAGCATCATCAGGACACTTCCTGTCACCGCTGCAATACTGATGAATCCGTTCTGCAGGAATTCAGGTAGAGCAAAATCATGAAAGAAAAAAATGTAAAAAGCCACACTCAGGCTTGCTACTGAGGTGATTCCGAGCACCGATGGTCCTGCTAATGGATTTTGAAAATATTCCTGAAGCAGAAATCCGGAAGTGGGAATGGAAATTCCTGCCAAAGCCATTACCAGAATCCTATTCATCCGGATTTGGGCAATCTGAGAATGGCCGCTGTCCGAAAAAAAATCTGACAGGGAAAGACTGATGAACCCAACATTCAGGTTCACCATAATAGTAATAACAGCTAAAATAACAATGGCTGCACAAAGAGGTTTAAATCCCGGTTTCAAATTGGTGTCAATGATCAGTTTGCCCTTTTCGAAATGCTACTTTCCATTTTTGTTGAAGCTGTTGATTTTTTCATCCAGCTGTTCTTTCGTCATCATACTCATGTATTCATCCGTCATGTTTTTCTTCCTCATAAAAGTAAACGGAATCCCGCTGCCATCCCAGCTTTCAAAATTTTTGGCAAAAAAGTCTTCGTTCAGAAGCGTTCCGTCCAAAAGAATAATATTCTCCGACAGTTCTTTTTCTTCGGCAAAATCCTTCACCTTTGTATCCCAGTCGCTTTTCTGATCAAGGCTGATGAAAGTAAATTTTACTGGCTGACCTTTCAGCTCCTCCATCTTTTCTTTAAAATGAGGGATTTCACGGATGCAAGGACCGCACCAAGTGGCGAAGAAATTGGTAACATACAACGTGTCATTCTCTTTCGCAGAAAGAAATTCTGTCACCTGTTCCGGAGAATATTCAATCGATTTAAAAGCTGAAACCGGAGGAGTATCTGCTGCCATACTGCTGTCGGTATCAGAAAATTCTGTGTCGGCAACGGTTTCTTTTTTAGTACAGGAGCCGAGCACAGCAACGGCAAACAGAGAGAGAAGGAATTTCTTCATAAATTTTTATTATTTTTGAATGAAATATGGAAAATCAAATACACCATGCAAGGCAGTACACATTTCACAGCCTAAAATTAGCGAAAAAGCAGCAGATCACCAAAAATACCTTTACATTAGCGTTTGAAATTCCTGCCGATCTCAGGAAGAATTTTCAGTTTGAAGCCGGCCAATATGTAGGGTTGAAATATTATCATCAGGGTAAACTGTACATTAAAGATTTTTCAATGACCAATGCTCCTCATGAAGAAGGCATCGTGTTGGGAATTAAAATCAATTCCGAAGAAAGTTCAGTACGTGAGCTGTTTGAACAATATTCTGAAGGCGATTTTATAGAAGTTTCGGAACCGAAAGGAAGATTTACGATTGTTTCTAAACCGCATGAGTTCAGAACCATCGTAGGTTTTGCTGCCGGAATTGGAATTACGCCATTGCTCAGCCATTTCAAACATATTTTACATACAGAACCGCGAACAAGGCTTTTTCTGTTTTACGGAAATAAAGACAGGGAAAGTGTCGCTTTCAAAGATGTTTTAGACGATTTGCAGAAACAGCACAGCGAAAGACTGGAAATTCATTATTTTTATTCCAGAGAAAAAATTGGTGATCGCTTATCAGAAGGGCGGCTGGATGAAAAAAAACTTCATCTTATCATCAATCAGATTTTGCATCTGGACGATACCGACGAAGAAAGCACGGTTTGGGATGCGGTGGACGAAGTCCTGATTTGCGGAAAAGGACCGATGATAAAGTCGATTGCCAATGCTTGTCATCAACACGGTATTCTCAAAAATAATATTCATTTTGAGCTTTTTGAAGAATATAATGAAGATATTTATCCTGTAGAAGTGGAATTTCCGTTGGTGGAAAATATTCGCGTTTCTTTCCGGTATAATGGAAAACAATATGAAACCATGTTGGAAAATAATAAAAATAAACTGCTGCAAAGCCTTTCTATACTGAAGTTTCCGGTACCTTTTTCCTGTAAATCGGGAATTTGTGGAAGCTGCGAATGTCGCCTTCAGGAAGGAAAAGTAGAACTGCTGGAAAATGAATATCTTACTGAAAATGAAGAGCAAAAAGGAAATATTTTGGCCTGTATGTCGTATGCTTTGACCGATACCATCAGATTAGATTTTGACAACGTTTGAGAAGACTCATCAACATAATAAAATCTTTTTTTGTGATCGCAGAAATCTGCGTTCTACTGATTATTTTGGCCAATATTTGGGTGTCTTCAGAAACGAACGGCAGAACTTTTAACAGAATTTCAAAGATTCCGCCACGGGAAACAGCGCTGGTTTTAGGCACTTCTCCCAGAATGGTTTCAGGAGCCGCAAATCCTTATTTTCTTAAAAGAATGGAAGCCGCTGCTTTGCTTTTTCATCATGGAAAAATTAAAAAAATTATTGTAAGCGGAGAAAAGAGCCAAGGTTATGATGAACCAGCCGCCATGAAGAGATTTTTGGTGTATCAGGAAGGTGTACCAGAAAATATTATTATTGAAGATCCGGAAGGTTTCAATACTCACAGAAGCATTTTGCGATGCAAAGAAGTGTATCACGAAAAGAATATTATCATTGTTTCGCAGGGTTTTCATAATCTGAGAGCACTGTTTTTTGCCAGAAATAACGGCATGGATGCGCTGGGGTTTGATGCACAGGATGTCCTGAAACCCGAGAGTTTTTATCGCAATCAGGCTCGGGAAATTCTCGCAAGAGTTTTAGCCGTGGTGTATTTCGTTTTCGGAATTTCTCCAGATTAGAAAGGATATCCGAAAGCAATGTTGATCGTAGGTTGCAACGGTTTTATTTTACTGATTCTCCAGCGTTCTCCATCAGGTTGGTTTGGATCATAAATTTTGTAGGCGAAATCTGCACGAAGCGTGATATAGGCAATATTCAGCCTGAGTCCGATGCCACTTCCTATTCCCATTTGTTTCCAGAATTTATTGAATTTGAAATCATCTCCAAATCCGGTATCTGTCAAACTCCAGATGTTTCCCATATCTGTAAAAACAGCGGTTTCATACAGGTTGGTAATGGGAATCCGATATTCTACACTGGTAGTGAGTTTCACGTTATCCATGGCAAACATTCTGATTCTTTCATCCAGCTGCGAATCTGCAGGACCCAAACCGCCGTAAGGCCTCCACGCCCGAATATCATTGGAACCACCATTAAAATAAGACCGGACAAAAGGCATTTGATTTGAATTTCCATAAGGAATTCCCAGGCCGATAAACTGTCTCAAAGCCAAGGTTTGATTGCCAAAAGTGAAGTATTTTCTGACATCAAAATCAAATTTTACAAATTGGGAAAACGGAACTTTAAAAATGGTTTTTTGTTCACCCGTCGTGATTCCCTGTTGCGAAGCATCTTTCACAAAAAGATCAAGAACATTTCCCGCTACTTCTATTTTTCCATTAAAATAGAAAGGATTCAGATATTCTTTTTTCCCGATTTCGTTATAAATAAAATTGTAAATAAAAGAGGAAATAAGTACATCCTGAGTCTGCCGGTCTTTGTTGATCAATGATTGCCGGAAACTGTTGTAATTGTTCAGCTCACCTCCGGAAAGACTGTTCACGTAGGCTTCATCTTTAATAATCATAGAAGAAAGCTCGTCTGACGAAATTTGTCCGTTCAGAAACTGTTGATACAACATCGGGGAATAATTCTGGAAAGCCTGATCTCTGAAAATCTGGTCTTTGGTGAAATATTCATAATATAAATCCTTGTTTCTTGTCAAACTGAGTTGGGTATTAAATAAGGTAAGCCGGTGCGAAACGATATCATTCACATTGGCTTGATACGAAAGTCCTGTATTGAAATTAATTCTTTCCAAACCGATATTTTTCTGAAAACCTACACCCAGATTAATGGATGAAGTAGGAGAGTACCGCTTCGGAATGAGTTTGTAATAATTGAAAGGCAACAATAATTTCGGGAAACTGAGCGCGGCATTGGCAGAAAATTCATGAGCCCAGGTTCTGCTTCCGGGATCTTTGGTATCCTGCACCAATCCCGTAATCCAGGAAACCGAAGTGTTAAGGTTTTGTGCACCGCCAAAAAGATTTCTCGTGGTGAGATCTACGGAAGGCGAAACTGCAATACTCATCAATTGGGAATAATTAATATCGCCGGAGATTTTCAGATCATACTTCGGAAGCGGAGCAAGATAATAACTAACGTCGATGATGCTGTCGCTTTGCTTGCGAAGTCCTTCCCGGTAAGAAATAATGCTGAAATTGTTCATCGCCTGAAAGTTTCGTCGGGTAAGATCCAGGTTTCTCTGGTCGTAAACCTCACCTTTTCTTAAAATAACCGGCCGCCACAATGTTCTGGTTTTGTATCGTTCATCCTGTTTAAAGAAATTGATTCCAAGTAAAGAATCTTTTTTAGCGGAAAGTGTATCAGCAATTTTATCTACTACAAAAACCCGTACATCGCCGATGGTGGCAACTTTGTAAGGAGAATCTAAAGAATCCTTATGAATTTCCATTGTTACCGGAACCTGCTTTCTGCTGTTCAGGGTATCTGCAGTGAAATAAATTTCCTGTCCGCTGTTATTAAATTCATAATATCCCTTTTCCCTCATCAGAGTATTGATTCTTTTCACTTCCTGTTCCAAAACGGTCTGATCCAGAATTTCGTTGGATCGTATCAGACTTTTATTCAAATCGATTTCATAGATATTTTTAATATTTGGATCAGGAATGTTATAATACGATTCGCTGATATAAGTAGGATCTTTGGGAGTAATCAGATAATTTACCTCGGCTTTTTTTGCAGCGGAATCCAGATCGTGGCTGTATTTTGTTTCGGCATCCCAATAGCCGCGGTACACCAGTCTTTTCCTGATGGAATTGGCGCTGGTTTCACTTTTCGACTGATCAAGAATCACCGGAGCCTGTCCTACAGTATGAAAAAAGCGGTTCCAGAAAAGATTTTTTCCGACATATTCTTCATGGCCGTACTTTATAAAAAGAGAATCCCTCAGTTTCTGATTTCTCATTTCGCTGGGATAGGTCATGTATTCGTTCAGAATGGTATCGTATTTCGGATTCGCCATATTGTACATCCAAAGTCCTAAGGGAAAAAGAAACAGCTGCTTGGAGTTCGGTTTTTGGGCTACATAATCGTGCAGTTCGTCCTCATACACTTTTTCATTTTCAAACCTGAAATTGTTTTTTACAAGCAAATATTCCCCGTCAGGAACTTTTTTAGTTGTACTACAGGCATAAAGCAAGAAAATTGCGGTTGCGAGAGATAGAAATATATGATATTTTTGAAAATATTTTCCTGAATGCTTACGGCTCATACAATAAAGATATTACAGTCTCTGGATAGAAAGAAGTTTCGCCAAAAATACAATTTGTTTCTCGTGGAAGGAAACAAAAATATACGGGAACTGTTCTCTTCAAAGTATAAAATTAATGAAATATTTTCTATAAATCCCACCGAACTGGACTTTCCGGAAGCTAATATATTGGAAATCAGCGATCGCGAACTGAAAAAAATAAGCTTTCTTCAGCACCCAAAAGATTCCGTTGCAGTTTGCGAAATAAAAGGAAATACTTTTTTGGAAAATTGCGCTATACAGCTTATTCTGGACGGAATTCAGGATCCAGGAAATATGGGAACCATCATCCGGCTTGCCGATTGGTTTGGAATTGAACAGATCATTTGCTCGGAAGATACGGTGGATTTCTACAATCCTAAAGTCATTCAGGCCAGCATGGGATCTTTCACAAGGGTTAATATTGTTTATCAAAATCTGAAAGAGGTTCTTGAAAACTCCACAAACGTCAACCTCGGAACAGATATGTCCGGCGAAAATATCTATACCTTTCCGTTTCCGGAAAAAATAAATTTGATTTTAGGTAACGAAGGCAACGGAATTCGCCCTGAAACTGAGCAACTTCTGCATCACAAAATCACCATTCCCCGGTTTGGAAATCATCAGTCTACCGAAAGCCTAAATGTTTCCATGGCAGCAGGAATTATTTTGGGACAGATCTTTTCAAAGAAATCATCCTAAAAGTCTTTTGATCCACTTCAATTTATTTTCTGAATACGGCGGATATTTTAAGTTCGGTTCGCCCCACCATTTGCGATGTAATACCGCTTTTTGATGTGAAAAAGTTTCAAAACTGAACCTGCCGTGATAATGGCCCATCCCTGAATTTCCCACACCTCCGAATGGAAGATGAGGGTTGCTCAGATGCATGATTACATCATTGATACAGCCGCCGCCAAAGGAAACGAGAGAAGTAAATAATTTCTTTTCGTCTTCATTGTTGGTGAAAAGATAAGCAGCGAGCGGCTTCTCTCTGCTCTGAATTTCGGTCAGAGCTTCGCGGAAATATGGATAGGTGAGAACAGGCAAAACAGGACCGAAAATCTCTTCTTCCATCATCTTGTCATCCCAAGAAATGTTGTGAAGAATGGTGGGTTCTATAAAGAGTCGGGAACGGTCATGATTTCCGCCGGTATAAATTTTTTCAGGATCGATGAGCTGAACCAGCCGGTCAAAGTTTTTTTCATTAATAATCCTTGTATAATGCTCGCTGTCAGGTTGGTAATTAAACTGCTGAATATAACTTCGGAGATATTCCACGAATTTATCTTTTATTTTTTCATTTACCAAGACATAATCCGGAGCAACGCAAGTCTGGCCGCCGTTCAGGAATTTTCCCCAGACAATTTTTTTGGCAGTGACTTCAAAATCAGCACTTTCGGTGACGATCGCAGGCGATTTTCCTCCCAGTTCCAGAACAACGGGCGTTAGGTGTTTTGCCGCCGCTTCATACACGATTTTTCCAACACGAGTACTTCCGGTAAAGAAAATCTTATCGAACTTGAGTTGGAGAATTTCAGTGGTTTCCTCCACGCCTCCCTGGGCAACATAGAGAAATTCGGGATCAAAATTTTCGTTGATGATTTTTGCCATAGCCACCATCGTGTTTTCTGCCACTTCGCTGGGTTTGATGATGCAGGTATTTCCCGCAGCAACAGCCGCCACCATAGGTGAAAGCGAAAGTTGATACGGATAATTCCAGGCTCCAATTACCAGAACATTTCCCAAAGGTTCAAAATAAATCCGGCTGCGCCCGGGAATATTCGCCAGGTTGGTCGCCACTTTTCGGGGTTTTGAGAGCCGTTTCAGATTTTTTAAAAAATACTCGATATCGTTTAAAACTAAAGAAATTTCAGTGGTAAAAGTGTCAAAAGGGGATTTTCCGAAATCCTGATGAATCGCATCATACAGCATTTCCTCATGCTCATGCAGTACAGATTTCAGTTTTTCAAGCTGCTGAATTCTGTAGCTCACATTTTTTGTTTTATGAGTAGCAAAGAAAACTTTTTGCTGATGCGGGATATGATGAATATTCATTACTTTTAAGTTTAGTAAGAGAGTGGATTTTCAGAAACAAATGTAACTGAAAAAAGGCTTTGCTTTAGGTTAAACATTTCAAAAATAGCGTTAAAAACTTTATAAAAATCATGGATTTTAAACATAAAACTTTGTTGGTCACCGGCGGCTGTTCGGGAATCGGGAAAATCATGGCAAGAAAAGGGTTGGAAAGAGGGGTTTCAAAACTGATCATTATTGATATTAATGAATCCGCGCTGGTGCAGACAAAATCGGAATTTTCACACTGGGAAAAAGAGATACTGATTTATCCCTGCGATCTTGCCGATGTTACCCAAATCCGTGAGGTTTCAGAAAAAATAAAGAATGAAGTAGGAAATGTCGATATTCTCATCAACAATGCAGGTGTGGTTACCGGAAAATATTTTCATGAATATACCCATGAAAATATAGAACAATCCATGCTGATCAATTCATGCGCACCGATGCATTTGACCCTGGAATTTCTTCCGGAAATGATGGTAAGAAATCATGGTGCTGTGTGTACAGTGGCGTCTTCAGCAGGGCTGATTTCGAATCCGAAAATGTCAGTATATGCTGCGTCAAAATGGGCTGCAGTAGGGTGGAGCGACAGTGTGCGGCTGGAAATGAAACAACTGGGAAAAAATATTTCCTTCACCACGATTATGCCTTTTTTCATCAATACGGGAATGTTCGATGGCGTGAAATCTAAAATTCTGCCGATGCTGGATCCTGAAAAAACATCAGAAAGCATCATCCGTGCTATAGAAAAGGAAAGGAAAATGCTCGCGATGCCGCTGCCGTATTGGTTTATCAGGTTTTCTCAGGGAATTCTTCCACTCTCCGTATTCGATTGGGTGATGAGCGATGTTCTGGGAATTTATGACACGATGAAGGAGTTTAAAGGAAGAGGTTGATTAAAGAAGAAATGGAAACAAAGTTTGCTGTCATTATTGTTTTTGCTCTGTTACTCATATTTTTAATATGGGGATTACACGCCAAGAGGAATTACTTGAAAAGCAGAGAGGGATCACCCGATGATCAGGGAGAAATTGTAGAACTATGGATCGCTATTGTTTTTTCAATTTTAGCAATCATATTCCTTTTGTTTTTTCAATAAAAAAAAACCGGCTCATACGAACCGGTTTTATCTTTAGTGACGGGAAAATATTAAGCTTCCTCAGTCTTGGTTTCTTCTGTAGCAACTGCTGGTTTTGCAGGTGCTTTCGGGGCCGGAGCTTCTACAGGAGCGTCAGAGATTACATCGAACTCATAATTGTATTCCACATCTCTGTGCAGTCTTACAAGCGCAGTGAATTTACCTGTTCTCTTAATATTGTTACCAGGGATTTTGATGTATTTTCTGTCGATTTCTACACCTGCTTTGGCCAGTTCTTCAGAAAGATTAGCATTGTTGATAGAACCGAAAAGCTTGTCGCCGGATCCTACTTTAGTAGCAATCATAAGCGGAGTTTTTTTCAATTGTTCTACTTTTGCCTGTGCATCAGCAACTAATTTTGCTTCTTCTTCTTTTCTGGACTCCAGAGTTGCAGCAAGGGTAGCTCTGTTTTTTGGTGTAGCCAGAGCAGCATATCCCTGTGGAATCAGGAAGTTTCTTGCGTATCCCGGTTTTACTTTTACAGTATCAAACTCAAGTCCTAAGTTTTCTACGTCTTTTTTTAGAATAATTTCCATTGTTGTCCTTTTTGTTTTAAAGTTAGGTGCGGTTTTTTCGCAACCAACAAATTAATAATGTTGTGAATCTAGATTTCGGTCTCGATTCTTTTAAGTCTTATTTCAGCATATCCGCCACATACGGCATCAGCGCAAGGTGTCTTGCTCTTTTGATAGCTGCGGATACTTTTCTTTGGTATTTCAAAGAAGTTCCTGTATATCTTCTTGGAAGAATTTTCCCTTGCTCGTTCACGAACTGAAGAAGGAAATCAGCATCTTTATAATCTACATGTTTGATTCCGTATTTTTTGAATCGGCAGTATTTTTTGTCTGTTTTTGTATTGATGTCAAGCGGAGTAAGGAATTTTACTTCAGATTCTCCACCGGCTGAGGCTTGTTTTGCCATTTCATCTATTGCCATTGTACTATTTTTTTTAAGGATTAAAGAAAGATTAAGCTCTTGCAGTTCTGTTTTTTGTTCTGCGGGTTACAGCATATTCCACTGCGTGTTTGTCCAGTTTTGTAGTCAGGTAACGGATCACTCTTTCGTCACGCTTGTACGCAAGTTCCAGATCTGCCACTACAGTACCTTCACCTTTGAATTCGATCAAAGTGTAAAATCCGTTCTTTTTCAGTTGAATAGGATAAGCCAGTTTCTTCAGTCCCCAATTTTCTTTGGCAACGATTTCGCAACCTTTTTCTTTTAAAAGGTCTTCAAATTTTTTCACTGCTTCCTCCACCTGTGCGTCAGATAGAACGGGAGTTAAAATGAAAACAGTTTCGTAATTGTGCATAATGTTAAAAAATTAATTAATTATTTCGAGGTGCAAAAATAGGCAATCATTCTGAAACTCACAATAAAAAAAGCTTTCGGTAATGAGAATTTGTTAAAATGAATTTTGCAGCGAAGTGAGGGAATGAAAGGGAGATTAGCGACGGTCACAGGTTTCGCATTTCTGCTTCTAAAACCATATGAAAAGGTTAACTTTCAAATTCCAGTTGATTTTCATGACCTAAACAATAACCAATTTAATCCTTATGGGTATTTTTTTAAGGGTGAATATCAAGCAAGCTTAGAAATCTGTATTCAAAACAATATGAGTGAATATTTAACAACTTCCCAACGTAAAAAACTAAAAAAATACCAATTGTATTCATTTCCTATAATAAGTAATCAATTATACTTAAAGAAATGAAAAATTAATTTTAGTGTGACCTACCAGTACAGAGCCGACGGCACCAAACTGAAAAAGAGTTTTATTTTGACAAGGGATAACGGGGCTTTATATTTCTCATCTACAGAATATCTGGATGGTTTTCATTATGTTTCTTCTACATGAGTTGTGGTGGGCATTTTATGAGGAATCCGGCAGTGCCTATGAGCCTGAGGCATTTGTGAATATGGTGAGCGCTATGGATTTGGAGAATGTACTGAAGTTTCCAATCGCAAAAAAAAATTATCGATCCATTGATTCTCAGTTCATAACCCTTTATAAAAAAAACCGCTCCAATACTATATTGAAACGGTTTTTCTGAAAACAAATTGATTATTTATTGGATACAAGATTCAATTCAAGATCAACATCCTGAGAAATCATCCAGTCTTTTGGATCACCTTCTGTACCGTAAGTCAATCCCCAATCCTGTCTGTTGATGGTGAATTTCGAAGCCAGACTCATCTGATTTTCTGTTATATCCACTTTTGCAGGAAACGTAACGTTTACCGTTTTGTCTTTTATCGTAAGATTTCCGCTCACGATTTTGTTGGCTCCTTCCGTTTTACTTTCGGTACCGGCAGCCAAATCTTCCACTTTGGTGATTTCAAATTTCACGGTAGGATATTTTTCAATATCGAAGAAATCTGCATTTTTAAGATGGGCATCCAGATCTGCGGAAGTTTTCCCGTCCGTGATCGCTGGATCAACTGATGCAGGATCTGTGAGTAAAGTAGTAAGATCAGAGATCAGCGTTCCGCCGGTCAACTGGCCGTTATCAACAGTAAAGTGGCCTGTAGTTTGTGTGGTTCCGAATCTTGGATTCAGCCCGCCTTTATGATAAGCAACCCATTTTACGGTGCTTCCTTCGGTGCTGACAGTGAGCGTGTCACCGTTTTGTGCACCCACTTCTTGCTCTGTTGCAGTTACTGCGTTATCGGTTTTTGATTCTTTACAGGAAACCGCAAAAAGCGTGGCTGATAATGCCAGAATAAATAATTTTTTCATTGTTTTAAATAGTTTAAAATATACAGGTGCAAAGCTACACCAAGGCGCACCGCTATGCGTTGATCTATGATAAGAAATGAGGAGATAATTTTTCAACCGAAAATGAGTCTGGCTGCTCTGATTTAATGTGCAGCAAAAGTTACATGGAACTTTCCAGCGATTTCTTTAAGGTGTCAAATTCAAACCTAAATCCTGTCGAAAGAAGTTTTTCATTGCTGACTTTGGAGCCTTCCAAAAGCATGACAGACATTTCCCCAAAGATCATTTTAATAATAAATGCCGGAGTGTTCGGAAGCCAGCTTTTCTTTCCGAAAGACTGAAGCAAAATTCTTGAAAATTCGTTCATCGTGATATGTTCAGAAGAAACGGCATTGTAAATTCCCGATATTTCGTTGTTGGCCAGAATAAAATCATACAACCGGATCACATCCCGCACATCCATCCACGGTAAAAATTGTTTGCCGTTTCCTAAAGAAACGTTGATGCCTAATCGCGCCAGAGGCGATAATTTCTGCAGCATGCCTCCGTCTTTTCCGATAATCACGCCCTTTCTTAAAATCACGGTTCGGATTCCTAAATTCTGGAACTGCATTGCAGTTTGCTCCCAGGATTGACAGACTTCAGCTAAAAAATCTTTGCCGGCAGCGGATTCTTCAGTGAAAATATTATCGGAAGTTACGGTACCATAATATCCGACAGCAGAGGAGGAAATGAAAGTTTTTATCTGAATATTATTGTGTTTTACAAAATTGTACAACAGATTGATCGATTTTATTCTACTGTCAACAATCTCTTTTTTTCTTCTATATGACCAGCGTTGTTCCCCAATGTTAGCACCGGTAAGATTGATGATTGTATCCACTTCTTCAAAAGCACTTTTATCTATAAACCCTGTATCAGTGTCCCATTGGAAATAGTGGAGCTGTGGTTTCGAACTGCGCCGTGGCTTTCTCGACAATGCATTCACAAAATATCCCTTTTCCAATAAAGAAGCAATCAGCTGTTGGCCAATAAAACCGGTAGCTCCGGCAATAAGAATTTTATTCATTTTCATACTCCTCAATATAGGAAATTATTATGGAAAGATAAGTTAGTAAAATACCGTCATTTAGATGCTTTATTATCAAAATTCGGTATCAAAATATAACTAACTTCATCCCGCATTCCGAAATACTGATACACCTACTGATACAGATTAAAATAAAAAATCCCTAACTCGCAATATTTCAGCATATTAGGGATTTTGAAAGTGGTTTCTCCAGAAACTTCCTTAGTGTATTTGTGTGGAGTTATAAGTAGTGTTTTTCTTTATTTATCGATGATTTTTAATAATATTATTATTGTGTGGAATAGGATGTATGTAGGTGGGTTTGAGCATCAAAGCACCATTTGTTTATAAATTGGTTATCACCTGTAAATCAATACCGCCAACTTTTTTTAAGTGATTTGCGGTTACCCCCAATAAACCTAGTATTGGTTGAGTAACATCCTGTTTTGAAATACTTGGTTGAACGATAAAAATTTCAAATTTTAAGGGTTTTAGTTTTGATAAAGCCAATAAATGTTCAACATCTTCAATCGTTCCTTTTCGTAATCGAGATTGTCCTTTTTTATTTTTCTTTTTTTCTCTTTTTAGCATTCTATCAAATATATCTTCATTTCTTTCCTTATGCCTCCATAAAAGTGATTTTTGAGCCTGTCCGCACACTTCATATAGGTTTTTGATTTCATTTGAAATTTTCCCATCTGATGCAAACTTCAAATGATGCATTTGAATTAATATTTGATTTTCCTCGTCCCTAATCAATAGGATGTCAGCAATTTCCCCGCTATTATCATCGTTAAAAATTATATCCCAGTCCTCTTTAATAAATCTTTCTATACAATAATATTGTATAGATTTCTCTTTCAAATTAACAAAACCCTCTGATTCACTCTTTATTTCTGTGTCACCCCATTCCCAATCTATTAACGAATCTTTTGGGTAATCAAAAATATCTTCTTTAAATACTACATAATCATTCCCCAACAGATATGAACCATTATGAAACCAAATTATTGGAGGATATTCATTGAAAAACTGTTCTAATTCTGCTTTCTTACTTCCGATAATAATTTTTGATGAAATAACTTTTGTAAGCTTTTCAGTATTAAATAAATATTCGATGTTTTCTCCATTCTCTTTTTTAGACAGCTTAATTTCAAAGAGAATTTTCTTGTCATCATCAGTATTTAATTCAAATTGTAGTTTTTGTGATGATTCATCTACAATTACATTTAATTCTGTGTTTGAAATATCATAAGATGAATTTCCATTTATTTCAAAATTCACTTTATTTTCAAATCTATACAAATCGGGATTCCAATCAACACTTATTGCAACTACTTTTGGTAATTCTGAAATCTTTTTAGGCTTAATTGTATTTTTAAGTAATATGTCATCTCCATCAATATCCTTGTTAGATAATTTCTTTCCAACTTTATCACACCAATTTGCGAAAGCATTGATAGTGCCTCTCGAGTAAGACCATATTCTCCCTTTTCTAGAAACTCCTATAGAAGTAATATTCCCATTCTCGAATCCACTCCCAAATAAATTATTATTTATTCCCGATTTTTCTTCAGAGATTGACAACCCTTCTGCAACACCTCTTCCATAGTATGATTGAAATGTAATATCTTTTCCAAGTCCTTTTCTCAATCCTAAGTTAAAAACTTTAAGTCTATCAATTTGATGAAGAGATTTGAAAACATCTTTGTCATTAATTAAAATGGCATCTTCACCAATTATGCTATAAGCCAAATCTCTATGTAAGCTCCCTTTTTCAGAAGAATTAATGAACAATAAATTATTTTTAGTTTCCCAATAAATTATATAAACGTCCCATTCAACATTATAGACATCTTTAGATTTACTCCAGTCCACGGGCTTTTTGCAACCCAATAAAATAACAATTACTTTTTTCTTTCTATTAATGTCAGAAAATTTATAATCATAGTTTTCATATCCTGGAATCCCTTCTTCAAAATTTGTAGGATTCCATTCGGTAGTATCATTTCTATATACAACTGTACTAAAAGCAGGTCTGATTTCTTGGAGCGGAATAATGAAATCTTCCAAATTATCAAATCCTTCCATAAATTCTTTTAAGTCAATTTGTTCTTCTGTTGCTTGTAAACTCAAATTCGGAAGAATTGAATTCCAATTAGATTCTCTTGTATAGAGAAGACCTAAAGCATCGTCAATTTTAGGTTGATACATATTTGCGATGAAAGATGCATTTCCTAGATTTTTATCCCTATTAGTTCTAGTAAATCTACCAGTAAATTGCAAGGTAATTGGCAAACTTTTTCTCACGTCATGGAATGCAGCAATCTTTAATTCTGGCAAATCAAAACCTTCCCCAAGCATATCAACACATACAATAATTTTATGTTTTCGCGCAATTATATTCTCTTTAACTTTTTTCAAATTTTCAACATCGGAATGAATAATTATGGGATTTAAATCTTTATATTTTTCATAATATTTGGTAAATACCTCGTTAGCTCTATTATGATTATTGCATCTTGCCATTAGTATATGGTCAAACCCTTTTTCCAAATCATCTTTCAATTTATTTACAGCAATCTCTGAAATTTTTAAATCCGCATCTTGTGTATCATACTCTCTAACAGGTATAAATTCAATTTTTTTAAAATAACCTTGTTGTTGTGCATCTTTTAATGAAAAATTGTAAATGAATTTTCCATCGAGGACTTGTCCATCATTACGATATGGAGTTGCAGTGAATTGAATTACTTTGTGCTTCTCAAAACTATTTATAAAGTTTTCCCAATTAGTAGCTTTTGAATGATGGGCTTCGTCCACAAAAAGGTGCGAAAATTCAGTGGAAAACATCCTTTTTTCTTCATCACTTCTCCCAGAGAGCAGAGACATAGTTGATACCACTACATTACATTTACTAATAAATTTCGCAAATTCCTTTGATGTTTTAAATCCAGAATTAATTACTCCCACAATTGGATACATAGCTTCATTGTTAACAATGCTTTCTCCATTTTTATCCTTAACTTTTAACCAACCCAAATCAAAAAATTTTTCAGATAATTGACTTCGTAATGGATCTGATGGGACAGTAACTAAAACCTTTTCACATTTATTAGCAATCAAAACAGATAGCATTGTTTCGGTTTTACCTGTCCCTGTAGGCAGAATAACATTTGCAATTTCAGATGCATTTGATAAATGACCTAAAATAGAATGTATTGCTCCCAATTGTGGAGTTCTTAATCCACTAATGTTATTTTCTAAGTCTTCCGATTTGAAATTGAATTTACCGTCCCAAGATTTAACTACTTCATCAGGTGTATAATTTTTTATTTTTGGATGTTTTATCCATCTGATAATTTCTATTTTACCATGCTTAACATTTCGTTCAGTAAAAGATTTCACTAATAAAATATGATCAATATCTTCTTCTGCATTTTTATCAGTAGTTAATAAATAAAAATTTTCATTCTTATCTTTGACATATAACTTATTTCTATTTCTGCTTTCAACTGATACTTCAACACTTTCTTTAGTAAGAATTAGTTGATTAATGTAATTATTTTTAGATGCTCCCTTAAAACTTACTACGGATGAATAGCCAGGTAAATTTAATATCATGACAATGTGATTTTTACAAATTTAACTAAAAAAGTCTCCCTAATAAAGAAGACTTTTCCACAATAAATATTATAAAACCTCAATAGTATTAATCACATTCGTAACCATACATGACTTTAGTCTTTCCGTTTGAGTTTTCTAATGAAACTGAAAAACATTCGTCGTCGCTTTCTCCCATATAGCCAAAATTTTGTTCTTCATAAAACTTAAAACCAATTTTTTTTAATTCATGCTTAATGTCTTTCAAATTTTTCGTAGAATAGTAGGAATAGCCCTCAATGCTATTAGTGTATGGGACATAAATAATTTCGCTTCCATCCTTTTTTGATTTTACAACTATATCATGCATGTCTTCTCTTTTCATTATTGTGTATTCAGAATTTTTTGAAGAAATTATTTTTTCAATAATTTTACTCTTTTCCTTGTTCAAAATTATATCTTTTGGATTAAGAATCTGGTCATCATTCCTAATCTGTGATTCTACTTTTGTTTTTTCAATCTTTTGTTTAGAAGCAATACTTTCTGTATTTATGGCTTCTAAATTAGTAGTATCATGATTTTCAGTCAATATTTTTCTAAAAGTACACCCTGCATAATCAAGCGTATTTTCATCAAGAATTCTAATTCCCATTCCAGCATTTCCACTAAATTTGTTTGAATTAAGATAAACAACACCGTTATCAATTTCATAATTTACTCGTTGTTCAACACCCATTATATTGAAATAACATTTCCCATTTCTAAATTCAAATCTTCCAATAATAGAACATCCCATTTCTCTCCCCATCTGAAAAATATTTTCATTGTTTGCTTTATTTGGAACATATTCGTAAATCCCATTTAACGAACTTCCATTATTACATGAAAATAAAATCATCAATACTAAAAATAAAATTATTTTTTTCATAGCAAAAAAATTGAATATTATAAAATATTTATCCCATAAGTATCCATAAGATAAAAAATCAACCAACAAACAATTGTAAAAATGATATTGTTTCTCAAAATTGGTTTTTTCTTTCGTTCACCTTCAAATTGAAGTTGAGCAAAACCTGGTGAAATTAAGATTCTGACTAGCATTACTACACCAAAAAAACCAAAAATAACTTTGAGCACAATTAATAAAAAAAATGGTATCATAAAAAAAGGCTTAAGACGTTATCTCTACCTGCCTTTGTGGGAGTCGAAGCCCAGTAATACATAGTAAAGCAACGCTCAAGCCCAGACTTGAGCATTTGCTTAACTTTTTCTGTATTACATTTGAGATTTTCGACTTTTCAAAGGCAGAAAACAGTTAGCTAAATGCTGATTTTTTCGTTAAAAAACATCAAATGATTTGCTCATTTGATATTGTAAAAATACTAATTTCTCACTCGCAGAACTAATAATTTTATTTATATCGGTAATTCATTGAGTTCTTTTTTTCTCAATTCCCAATTCTGCATATATTTTGACATTAATGTTTTAAAAACCTTACCATGCTTGGGATCAAAATAATGAATCATTTCATGGAGAACAATGTATTCTATCAAGTGTTTTGGTTTCTTTGCCAAATCTGTATTTATAATAATTTTTCTCGTTTTTTTGCTGTAGCCCCCCCATTTGGTTTTCATCATTCTGATTGTGAATCCTGCAACATCACTATTTAAAAGGGATTGATATTTCTTAAAAAAAATTTCAATAATTTCTTTTAACTGAATTTTGTAAAACTGATTAATCAGTTGTTCTCTTTCACTATATGAAGCATTCTTGCAGCATCTTAAAATTAAATCTTTTTGCTTTAATTCAACTCCAAATCCAGATTCAACTTCCAAAATTTTTAGAAGATATCTTTGTCCCAAAAAATAATGACTTTCTTGAGTAATAAAAAGTTTTGAATTTTCTCTTGGTTGTGTAATTATTTTTTCTCTTTGTTTTTTAATCCAGCCAAGTTTAGAAATTGCATAATGTTTTAGCTTTTCAATATCCATTTCTAAAGGAGCAGATATTGTAACCCTACCGTCAGGTGGATGAACACTCAAATGCGTGTTCTTAATATTTTTGAACAAAACATTAACCTCAACATCAGCAATAACAAATACTTCTTCCACTAATAATCTTGTTTATTATTTTCAATAATAATATAAAGTTCAATTGTTTTGTCTACATCACCAACAATCTGGAAAATCGCATTTTTGATAGCTTGTTGTTTTGCTTTGTTCTCCCGAAAACCATCCATTTTTGCTTTTTGAACCGCATCGTCAACATCTAAGGCTAATTTAACATCATTTAGGTAGTGATATAGTGCTTTTTGACCGCCAGTATTGATTTCCTTTGGAGTGTCTTCAGATTTACCCTGATTTACCATTTTTACAATCTCAGCCATACGTTTGAGATATTCGTTGTAAGCAATGCTACGTCTAAGTCTTTCCTCAATAAGTTCAAGAAACAATTTGGAAATATTTTCATAATAAATTGGATCTAAAAGGTGTTTTTCAACTAATTTAGATCGAACATTATTTTCAATGATTTCAGCAACTGAATCCTTACTTCCTCCCACAAAATCATTTATATCTTCAACTGCTTTTTCAAAATTCAATTCTAATAGTGTTAGCAATGGAACATCATCAAAAGGAGTAATTTTTTCTGATTCTTCTGCCTGAATGTAATGATCAATTAAATGACGCATATCTGCTTCATAGGCTTTTAAATCAAGATATTCCCCACTTGCAAATTTTATTACTTCCCTAATTTTTAGATATTCATCCAATTTTATTTCAAAATTGTTGATTTGATTTTCTGAATATCCAGCTTCAACAAAGTCTGCACTAATATTTGCATAAGCTCGGATATAAGCAACGATTGCCTTATAAAGTGACACACGCTTAAATTCATTTGCTTTTAAATCATCTTCCAATTCAGTATTTCCGCAGAAGTATTGAATGTATTCCAATTGGGATTTTGGCAGAGCAACTGGTTCTATTACTGCTTCAACCATTTCTAAAGCATTTTCTATCCGCTCTTTCGCAAGTTTCAAACGATCCTGAATATTAATTTCAACTTCTTCTTTTGAAAAATGTTCAGAATCCAGCTCCGAAGTGTAAACATTAATAGCATCTTCCACTTTTCCAAAAAGCTCCATATAATCTACGATATATCCAAAGTCTTTATCATCAGTATCTAATCTATTTACTCTACAAATTGCTTGGAACAAGGTGTGATCCTGCATTCTTTTGTCTATGTAAATATATGTACATGGAGGCGCATCGAATCCAGTCAAAAGCTTTGATACGACTATAAGAAGCTTCATCTTCGCAGGCTGTTTGCGGAATTGATCTTTACATCGGTCTTCGTAAGTTTCAGTTTTAGTTTTATTTGGACTTGCGTCTACATTTTTGAGCAATTCCTCATAAGTATTGTAAATATATTCTCTATCTGTTTCTGTTTCCTCACCAGTGTCTTCTGTCGTAATATCACCAACATAAGGATTATAAGATGTGATTACAGCACATTTCCCTTTCAACTCTGTTTGTTGAAATAAATTGTAATATTTACATGCTTCATAAATGCTTCCTGCTACTAAAATTGCATTGCCTTTCTCAGAACTTAATCTTGGTTTTACGCTAAAATCATAAAGAATATCAGTAACGATTCTACTCATTCGTGATTTTGAACTCAGAACATTCTGCATTGTTCCCCATTTTTTCTTCAATTCCGATTTCTGAAAGTCGTTCAATCCCTTTGTTTTTGCATCAAACCATGCATCAACTTTATCTGGTGAAGATAATTTCTGTTCAATATCCCGTCCTTCATAAACTAAGTCTTTCACTACACCATCTTCAACTGCTTCATTGAATTTATAAGTGTGAATGTATCTCCCGAAAACTTCCATTGTCGTTTTCTTATCCTCTTTCAGCAAAGGAGTTCCTGTAAATCCAATGAAAACCGCATTATGTAAAACGGTTTTCATTGTTTCATTTAGAGTTTTACTTTGTGTCCTATGACATTCATCCACAAATACAAAAATATTTCCTTGTGTTTTTATTGGATTTTCCTGTAAATATTTAATAAACTCCTTATGCTGTAAATCAGTTTTATTACCAAATTTGTGAATCAAAGAACAAATTAATCTTGGTTTATTATCTTGCAAATATTCAAGTAATTCATTCCCCGAGTTTGCCTGTGATATACTACTAAATCCTGTGTCTTCAAAAACACCTTTAATTTGACCGTCAAGTTCAGTTCTATCCGTAATAAGAACAACCCTTGAATTTGAAATATTTTCTAAAATCCATTGAGCAAGAATGACCATCATGATACTTTTCCCTGACCCCTGCGTATGCCAAATAATTCCGCCTTCTTGATTTTTTACAAATTTCTGCGCTTCCTTTAATGCAAAATATTGGTGATGTCGTGGCAGTTTCTTTATTCCACCGTCATATACAACTGTATTATAAATTACATCTAAAACTCTTTCTCTGTCACAGAGTTTATTGAGATATTTGTCCAATTTGTAACCACTATTATCTTGTTCATCTTCTTTCCAAGATAGATAATATTTTTCAGTTGTTCCAATTGTACCATATTTTAGTCCTTGCGTATCATTTCCAGCGAATATCATTTGTACTGTAGTGTAAAATTTTTCGTTGAACTTATCTCTTTGGTTAGAAATATTCTGACGCACACTTTCTGCAATATCAACAATACCACGTTTAAGTTCAATGACTCCAACAGCGATTCCGTTGATATAAAGAACTAAATCTGGTCTTCTAATTAAATTCCCGCTCAGTGTTACTTCCTCGGCAATTCCAAAGTAATTATTGTCAGGATTTTTCCAATCAATTAGATGAGCTGTTTGCTTTTGATCTTTTTCACTTTCCTTTACATTAGCTCCATATCTCAAAAAAGAATAAAAATTTCTATTGCGATCATATAGATTTCCCGCATTGGTGTGAGCTAGTAAATTTGTTTCATTAATTACTTTTTTAATTATTGTTTCAGAATATCCCTGCTTCAAAAGGAATTTTCGTAGGTATTCTTCTTCAACATTTACATTATTTGCTCTGGTTTCCCAATTACCATAATATTCGTAACCTATTTTCACAAAAAGGGCAATAATTCGGTTTTGGGTTTCTCTTTCTATTGGGCTAATTGCTGACATTTCTCTCAATATTTAAGTAATTAATAACCTCTTCATAATGATCTCTTATTGATTTTTCATCCCAACGTTTGCCATCTTTTTCAAATTGCTTCATCATCATATATTGTTTAATGCTATCAATTGTTACAGTAGTATAATGATCAACTTTTGCAGCAGGCATATAATTATTTAAACGGGCGTTTTTATCATGACTTATCAGACATAAATTTCCAAATGAATGCAATGAAGATACATCTAATTTAGGGTTTCCTTCTATAGGATTCTGAGGATAAAAATGTTCAACAGAACTTCTAAAAGTAAAAAAGTAGTTGCTAATTTTTCCATCACCAACAAGATAGTTGGGTGGATTTTTCCAAATTAAATAATCCAAATAATTGAAAACTAAGTTATTCTGAATGTCGTTATAGTTTAAATATTTGTAATTTATAGTTGAATAATTCGATAGAACAATGTTTTCATCGTCAAAAATCATGGCATAATAATCTTTCGGTACTTCATTCAGGAATCGATCAAAAACGAAGGATTTGGCGGTAGTCTCCAAAAACTCAATATAATCCTTTGGATCAACTAAATCTTGATTATTCAAATAGTTTAAAGCTGCACTAAGCCAATGCTTATAAACCATTGTTGGAGTTACTGTATGAAACATTGATAACAACATAATCAAAGTCCTATTTTCAACATCATACTCATCATTTCCAAATGAATTAACGTAACTTACAGAGAATTTTTTTGTGTTAGATGGATACCATTTAAGCGTTTTCAAACTCCAACGATCATTTCCCCCAACAAATTCTCTCTTAATCACATACTTATCATATAAAAACTTGATTTTTAAAAGATTAAAACAAAAATCCTTTACAAATTCAATTTTTTCGTCATTGGTTTTTCCATCAAATACTAATTCAAAACTATTTATTAATTTCTTATCATCTAAGGCTACATCTTTTTGCAATTGTATTCTCAATACATGAAGCAGAAAATTCTGAAAATTCACTACACTATTAAAACGATCTGGACTATCATCTGCTTCATTTTCATCTTTTTGGATATTTAGATTATTATCAATAATGTCGTCAATACTAAAATTGTGTTTTAATGTTTTCTTTTGGTTTAAAATATTTTTGACTTCATCAAAACTTTTCACTTCAAAAACACCCCAATTTTTTGCTCGGAAAATTTGATCTCTTTCATCCGTTGTAAATCCATACTGCACATATTTTTCCATATTTGCACATGCTTCCCAAATCGTATGAAAACCATTAAAGCATTTCTGTTTTTCATGTTCATCATCAATTTCATTAAAAACTTCAAGCAATTTTGACTTTAAGACTTCATGCTTTTCCAATTGTTCACCTCGATTATTCATTATTTCAAAATAATGATTAAGATCTGTGTGAGATGGAACATTTACCCTGATTATCGTTACATGATTAAATAAATATTCTGCAAAATGTTCAATTGAAATATCTTTTTCACTAAGTATAACTCTTAGTTTTTTCTTCGCAATTTCATATGCATCTACAATTTCATCATTTAACAGTTGGTTATTCTTATCAGTAGTTTTATTATAAACAGCTTGTAAAGTCTTCGACGACTTCTCACGACTATAAAACTCTAAATTGATTTTTGAGAACCAAGTGGCATCAATATTTGAATATTCATTTTTTATAACTGATAAAAGAATGCTCAAAGTTGTTAAACGCTGTTGTCCGTCTATGGTTTCATAAAAATAAGCGCCACTTTCGGATAACCTCTCATAAACTACCAAGCTTCCAATATAGTAACGTTTACTGGCATTATCATTGGCATTATCTGCAATATCCTGTATCAATTGTGTGATTTCTTTATCTCCCCAAGCGTAATTACGTTGATAAATTGGAATCTGATAAGCAACAGAACTTTCAAAAAGTGGTTTTACTTCAAATGTCTTTATGTCTTTACTCTCCATAATAATATTTCATTTTTTTGAACAAATCTACAAGCTCCTTAATTTTTGTTCCTTGCAGTCTTTCCACTGGATCCAAAGTAATACTTAAAAAATCTGAAGGATGATGCGAATCTCGAATTTTACGGAAGATATTACTGCTAATTGCATAATTATCGACAGTTGCTAACTGCAATAACTGATGTCTTAAACGAAGAGAATAAGCCCATATAAAAATTTTCTCAATGGCTCTGTCAATATCCTTTTTACCAAACTTATCGTAGTAGTAAACTAAAGCACAATTGAAAATATTGCGAACATACTGATCACCAATTCTATATCTCGAATCGTAAGTGTTAATTACATCCAGAATTTCTTTTGCAAGTGGTGTCAACTGCAAATTTTGAATTTCTTGCATCACCTCATCAAACACTTTCTTATAATGGGTAACCATTTCAAAAAAACGTCTTCCGTTGATAATTGTTTGGTCTAATTGAAACGGATAATCAGAATTCCTAAAATCTATATTCCGTTCATAACTATTGTTATAACGGTCAACATAAAAATGTGCAATTCGAATAATCTCTGTATATGGAAAATTGTCTACTTTTTCAATGTTGATTCCTTTGAATAAATCCGTGTTATCTTTGGTGAAATATCTTGAAGAATGTCCTTTTGACCAACCTTTAATTCTGAATAAATATTCAGCAAAAAGATCGGACAGACTTTCACTTTTCATATTCTCCCACGTTTCCACAATTTCTTTCTGTTTCGCCATTTCTTTTTCTGGGAACTCCCTCAAATGGTAAGCTTTCAAAAGATCATGTGGCTCTAAGTCTTTTCCTCTTGCATTTTGTGAATCAAAAAACTGGAACGCTTCCGAAATATCACTTAATTTGAAAAAAATGACCTCGCATTTATCAAGCAGAAAACCTATTGTTTTTTCATCAAAATTTGAAACTAGACGACTAATATCCCTGTAATTATTCTGAATATTCAAGATACTGATCTCGTTTTTGAAATCAAAAGAAATCAATTTCTTTCCTGTAAATGCATCTTTGCCTTCATTTGATTTTAGTTCTTTAAGTCGGTCTCTTAAACTTTTATTTTCAATATCATCTAAATCAACATGTCTTAAAACCGCTTTTACAATAAGAAGTAATGTGATTGTTCTTTGCTGACCGTCTACAATATTTAGATCCTTGGTCTTTGAATCAAAATGTACGATAACAGTTCCCAAACGGTAAGAAGGCTTGTCTTTATGAAAAACAATATCATCAATCAATTGAGATACGTTTTTTAATGTCCATTTATAAGGACGCTGATAAACGGGAATGCACAATGTGTGATCAGTGAGTAAATCACCAACTTTAAGTACTTCCGCTTGTTGTATTACAGGAACTTCAGTAGAATTCAAAATCATAGATTGTCCTTTATCAGTTTTTTTACAATTAAAATATCTTTTTCTCTGTTCCTTATTATTCTGTGAGAACTTGAGTAAGCAAAGTCTCCATAGGAAATTTCGATTAATTTTATATTTTCCTGTGGCAACATATCACGTCTTCTTTGATCGTAAATTTTACGTTTTTCTCCGCGATGAACATTGCTAACAGTCATCACATCTGGCTTATCAAAATGTTTTACAGGATTTGTATGTTGATATTCTCGGTATTCAATCACTAAATTCAGTTCAGGGTAATAAATATCAACAGGAAGTTTTGTTCCTGCATCACCTCGGAGGAAATCAAAACGATGCTGTCGCAATCCTTTTTGTGATAAAACTTCATCGCAAAGATTTAGAATATAATCTTCATCACGATCTCTTGTTTTGTTAGCTGTAGAGTTTTTTGGTTTTATCTTTTCCGTCTTTCCAATACTTAGTTGTGAGTTTTGCTTATTTCTTTGAAAAAACCAATTTGTATTCTGTGCTTTACGTTCTGTTAAAACATAGGGAATTAGTTTCAGTTGGTTTTCTTCATCGAGTGAACGTAAAAGTTTTCTTATTGGTAAACCGTTTTTATGATCCTTTGCGAAAATTCCAGCCTCCACAAAATAGGGCATTAAATCCTTTGCAGGAATTCTGCCTACTGAAATATTTTTCTTAAAATATTCTTCAATAACTCTATTTATTTGCTGAACTTTTTGGCTCATTTGTGTTTTGTTTTATTAAACCAATCTCACTTTACCAGTGAGTAAATCTTGCATCATTCCTTGTTTAACTTGCTTGGCTTTTTGAAGTTTAATAATCAAAATATCTATTTCGTCACCTATATCTGATAAAATCTTTGCAATCCTCTTCTGTTCTTGAAAATCTGGCATTTGAATTTCCACTTTCTGATATTCTCCTATCCAATGTCTTTTATGATCTCCCAACGGAAACTTTATTAATTGCATTAATTCATAAACAAATTTTAATGATGTTTCGGTTGATTTTGTTACCAACATTTTCATCGCAGATGATTTCGCTTTAAATGGAAAATCAACATATTTACTGGCAGTAGTAAAATCATCAAAAATAATAGTAGGCAAATTTTTGAAAATCCCAAACTCTTCATTAGTATATCCAAGGATAAACGTTTTACCAGCTGTTAATACTGGAATGAGATGATTATCATCATATTCTGTTGATTGAACTAAGAAATTTATCGGTTGAATATAATCTAAAATATCTCCTAAAGTTTTTCTTTCCCAATTCTCCTTAGGTTCAAGAAGTTTTTGGATTGCTCCCTGTTTAATCAGCTTTTTCTTTTCTATGAGCTTTTCTATGCTTTCAATCCAGTAATCACAATCTGATAATGCTTCAGCAATTTTTTTTTGCTCTTCTATTTGTGGTAAAGGAAATTTAAATTTAACAAAGTCCTTTTGATAAAGATGTTTAATTGTTGAACCAGCATTAATACGATTTAAAAAATCTTTAAAATAAAATGAGTTCAGCAAAAAATAAAAAAACTTAGGATCATAAGAATTTCCTTTTGGGCGCAAAACAAAAACACCACTGTTTAAAGTTGCAGGCTTTTTAAGTCCTCTTACAAAGGCAACCTTTCCAATAGTACCATCTTTGGTAAGTAAAATATCATCATTTTTCAATTGAATTTTTTGATCTTGATCGTAGCGAAACTTATCCACAAAGACACAATTATCCCAATCTACATATCCCTTTTCAAAATCAGTACCTGTAACTAAAAAATGTTCACCATCAGAACGATATTCATTTGTTGTTAATCCTTGCCAACCAATACGTGCAAATAAGTCTGTTGAATTTTCTAAAATTTCAACACTCCATTCTTCTGGAATCTCACCTATATCTGTAATTTTTGTATATTCTTTCGTCATATAATCATTTCAAGATGCCTCTTAATTTTATAATCATATTCGACTTGTGCTTCCTCAATTTGGCTTAATGTCATTTCATATTGAGAAACTAAATACTTAATTGTATTGCTCAACATTTGACTAATCCTATTAAATTCAGAATTCAATCCGTTTTCCACAAAAAGCATCCATTTCTTATCTACTACAATATCTTTTACTTCTGCTTCGGTCAGTTGAGAATATTTTTCAATAACTCTTTTTTCTAATATTACTTCTGCTGCTTTTTTCAACTTTTCGGTTTCTTTAACTAAATCGGATAGCTTAAGATACGTTTCCATTAATTCCAATTCTTCCTTTGCAACAAAATTATTTTTGCTTTCCTTATGGAGTTTCTTCACTTCAGTGGCATTTACTTTTAATAAGTCTGCAAAAACTCCGTCCTCTCCACTTTGTTCTTCCTCCATATCGACAAGTTCAGCTTTAGTTTGTTCCACCAAATTTTCCCATCGTTCCATTTCAATTTTTTCATTTTGAAAAAACACTTCTATCATTAATTCGGGAGAAATCATTTTCCCAATGATGCCTTTTAATCCATCAACTGGTTTATCAGGCGCTTGTTTCTTTCCTTCTTTTGCTTTTTTCGCCTTTATAATTTGTCGTTCCCATTGGTTTCCTGCTTCCCAACCATCAATTGCAATACTATAGACATCATCTTGCATTATTTCATGCCAATATTCCATTAAGTTTTGGTAAATGTCGTAAGCATTAATTAGTTTTTCTTTTTCAAAAGCATCTAACAGTAAATTGGCGGTTTCGGCAATTTCTACTTTTGGATGAATTCCTTTGTTAAAATTTTTGAAATGTGCAGTTCTTTCATTCTTCCACATTGCGAAAATCTTCATTACTTTTTCTCGGGCTTCTACAAATTCTGAATGTTCAAAAATGATAGTTCTCACTTCATCCTTATCACATTTCAACTTATAGTAATTTTCTGAAACCTTCTCAAAGAGGTCATTTTTTAAAGTCGGAAATACCTTCCAATAATGGTTAAGATTTTCAACATCACGTTGCGGAATTCCACCGTTTAAATGAGCATACAAATCTTGAATATCTTCTTGCTCTTGTGTGTCGATATACCTTGGAATATTCAAATTGTAATCGTTTTTTTCATCTGCAATTTCACTAATCGGCACGATTCTGCTAAACTTTTCTACCTCTGAAAAATCCGCATATACATCTGTTATCTTGCGTAAGTCCTGCTCACGAAGACGGTTCTTATTACCATCTTTAACAAAACCTTTGCTTGCATCTATCATAAAGATTCCCTTTCTGTGTGCAGAATTTTCCTTATCAATTACGATAATACATGCAGGAATTCCTGTTCCGTAAAATAAGTTTGGCGGCAATCCAATAATTGCCTTTATATATCCTTTGTTTATGAGGTTTTTACGAATAACTGCTTCGGCATTTCCTCTAAAAAGAACACCATGCGGAAGAACAACTGCTCCTTTTCCAGTAGATTTCAAAGACTTTATAATGTGAAGCAAAAAAGCATAGTCTCCATTTTTATCTGGTGGAATTCCATAATCTTTAAAACGACCAAATTTGTCATTATCAGCAGAAAATCCTGTAGTCCAATTTTTCAAGGAAAATGGCGGATTTGCCACGATATAATCAAATTGCTGTAAACCTCCGTTATCATTAATAAAATGAGGTGAAGACAATGTGTTTCCTGCAAAAATTTCTGCAGATGGATTGTCATGCAGAATCATATTCATTTTTGCAAGGTTTGCAGTTGTAATATCTTTTTCCTGCCCGTAAATCTCAATTTTCTTTCCTGCCTCATCAGCTACTTTCAGAAGCAAAGAACCAGAACCACATGTTGGATCGTATGCTTTTGTTTGCGATGTGGAATTTTGAGGATTTATGCCAACAACTTTTGCTAAAACCCTGCTAACTTCTGCAGGAGTATAAAACTGTCCTTTACTTTTACCTGAATCCTGAGCAAAATGCCTCATTAAAAATTCATAAGCATCACCTAGAATATCGTCTCCTTCAGCACTATTTTTAGAGAAATCAAGCTCTGGACTGTCGAAGATAAGGATAAGTTCTTGCAATGTATCGTTTTTCTCTTTTCCTTTTCCGAGTTTTGTGTCGTCATTAAAATCGGGAAAATCATTGAGATCATTGGCTTCCTTAATCGGATTAAGAATCTTCTTGTTAATATCGTCTCCCAGTTCGTTGGTTGTTCCCACCATAGCAACCATATCATCAAATGAAGCTCCATCTGGAATTGTAATTGCACCAAAAGGCTGATTTTTATATTTATCTGAAATGTACTTAACGAATAACATCGTCAACACATAATCTTTGTATTGCGAAGCATCCATTCCTCCACGCAAAGCATCACAACTTGCCCAAAGCGAAGAATAGAGTTCGGTCTTTTTTATTGCCATTAATTTTGTTTAAAGAGATTCTTTATATTTTTCCAATATTCCGTCCACTCATCGTAATAAGCTTGCAATGAATCAGTTGAGTCGAAATAATGTTTCACAGATGAATTTGGAAAGCTTTGAAGTTTCAAGTCGCCACTATTTGGATCAACAACAGTTATTACCATATCGTTAAAGTCGAAAACCAACCCACCACCAGAATTTTCTCCATATTCCATTCTAATTGTTGACATCGGCAAGATCTACTGTTATGCTGCCTGAAAAACGTAATCCTGATTTCATAGATGTTTTTTTTAAGGGTTCTAAATGTAATGAAATCCTATAAAGTTGCAAAGTTTAAATGCATTAAAAACTAGCGTTGCATCATAATTTTTTAAGAAAGACCTTCCCGAAGTTAAATATACCATTTACTTGCAAGAAGAATTTAACAAAGGGTTATGTCGAATTTCTTTACTACGGAAGCCACACTAGCTTGGTAAACCAGAAGTTTCTCTGAGTGCCTTCCCTTAAAAAAGACACTGAAAGCAAACAAAAAAGCTTACCGTATTTGCGGTAAGCTATCTTTATTAATTTAGTTAAATTTTAAATTTAAGCGGTGTACTCAATTCGAAAATCGTTTTAAAAATCATTCTGGATAATTATCACAATTTTTAATTTTAAGACGGTAGAACACTTTTATCTTTTAAAACTACAGGTAATAATTTTTCTTTGGTGAGTGCAATATCCTGTTTGAAGTTTGTACTCCTTGAAAAATCCTTTATTATAAAGTGATGTTGTCCAATTGGAGATGCTTTCCACACTCACGCCAAGTCTTTTCGAAGTATATTCTCGTTTAGCAAAATAATATCGTTCTCCTTTGCTAATAGAATTATACTCTCCCCAAAGAAGTTTCTCTCCTGTTTTTAGTTGCTCAGAATTGTAAACTTCGATAGGTAGCATTATATTTCTAAAATCTTTGGTAATTGAGTAATCGAAATTTTTGTAAAGTTCTGTGACGTAATATTTTCTTAAATCTTTTTCCAAAAATCCTTGCTGAACAAGATTTTTTCTACAACTGCTAACAATATTTGGATGAATATTCAATAAATCTCCAATTTTCTTATTTGTCATCTGATTAAATTCTAATTTTTTTTTAAAGGTAAAATCTAAGCCAAAAAGAAGTTTTTCATTCAAAGATAACACAGTATTGCAAAGGATTTCAAAAGGAATTTCTATTGTCAAAGGTTTTCTTTTGTTTTTAAGGAAGCCATCTTCAACAAACGAATCTTCACTATATTTTTCTACTATTTTCATTTTTCATTATTTCACGATGTAACAGTACTACTTTCTGTATATAAACTTTTAGGAAAAAACCTTATTTTGCATTTCAAAAGGACAATTTCTGCATTAGAATAAAACTAAATTTGCAGTTGAATTCAACGAAAAACACATTTCAAAACAACTTTCTCCACACCTATAATTAAAAACTACAATTAAAAACCAAGAGAAGAATTCTAGAAAATAACTAAATTCAAAGGAAAAGGCGATAAATCGCCTAATTTCATTTTTTTAAATTTATTTTTATTCTGTTGAAAAATCATAAAAAAAAACCTACTTTTGAGGCAGGTTTTAAAATATAGCATCATCTGTAGTTCATGCTGACTTGTGGAAATATTCCATTAGTAATTCTGCGTTTTCATCTTGAGAAATTTTAATGTAACTGTTGAAAGCTTTTTCAGTTCTGTGTCCTGTGATATTCATAATCACTCTTGAAGGAACTCCTCTTTTGAACATGTTTGTTGCAAATGAACGTCTTGCAGTATGAGTACAAATCATCTGATATTTAAACATTACTTCTTCAATTCTTTCTTTACCACTATTTCGGATTTTTAGCCTCTTCTCATTAATTTCTGCGAGTTCGCCAAGTTCCTTTAGATGCCTATTCATTGTTTGATTAATTAGTGATTTCGGTAAGCTGTTGGGATTGTCTTTATATTTCTCCATAATATTTCTTACTGCTGGTAAAATTGGAATATTTACCCATTCGCCAGTTTTTATCGTTTTGATTTTTAAGACTTCCCCAACAATATGCTCGGGTTTTACTTGGGTAAAATCACTAAATCTCAACCCTGTATAACAAGCAAATACAAACAAATCACGCACACGTTCCAAATTCTTGTCGCTGGTTAAATCCAGTGCAATTAATTTTTCGATTTCTTCTTCAGTAAGATAGATATTATCAACTTCCTCTTTTAGAACCTTGAAGTTTTTATGATTATGACCGTTGTAAGAATTATAGCCATTTTCAGTTGCATCATTCATTATTGATTTGATGTTTTTAATATTTTTTCCAAATCCATTATTTGTTAGCCCTTCGATGGAAGTATAGTAGTCCAGAAAATCATAATAAAAATCCATATCAATGTTGTGCCAGTCCAATTTTACCTTTGCAAATTTCTCATATTCATGCAATTTATTTACTGTAGTTCTGTATGTTTTCACAGTACTATGTTCAATCTGATTTTTTCTTTCCTCAAGATATTTTTCAAAATAATCGAAAAATGTGTATTCTTTTTTCTTTTTGATGCCTTCCTTTTCACTAATGTAAAGGGTTTTCACTCTATTAGTGTTGGGTTCTTCTCCCTTTATCATAAGATCGTTTACAATATCTTCAACTTTTTGCCTAAACTTTTTAAGATAAATATTAAACCTATCCGAACCAGAATAACTTTTTTTAACTTGCTGACTCTTTAAGTCCCAATAGCGGTCCTCTAAATTTCTTTGTGTGTAGAAGTATGTAACCTGTTTTCCATGTGTGTATCTTAACATCAACATTGATTGATTACTTTTAATTTTTCGCTGATGCTGCGATTTGTTAAGAACGAATTTAATTGTTGCCATTTTTTTTTGATTTTAGTTAGAAATTAATTTTTTACAACATACTTTTGTTGTTGTAACATTAGCCCTAAACCGAAGTGTGCGGCAACAGTTGAGGGCAAAAAGTTTTAGTAATTTAGAATTTAGTATTAGGAACTTTGATTATAATTGCTTTCCAAGATGCTAATTGCTTTTCTGCGTTTGCTCTTTTGAGAAGGTGTTAATCCTGAGTTTTCGATTATTTCAAATAACATTTTCATTACATTATCCTCGATAATTCCTTTTTCAAAAGTTTTTAGAGCGGTATATAAAACATTTAGCAAATCTGTTTTTTTGAGGTCTATTTTCTTCTGATTTCTGATCACTAAGGAACTTCGAAGAGAGATTAATTCATTCTTAAGTTCATCTAAATATGTGGTATGTGAATCGTATAAATCGATAAAGAAAATACTGTCAAAATATGCTCCTGCATTAGTAAATTTTATTTCGTGCTTTATCAAGCCTTCATTTGGGTAATTTCCAAGCAAGAATGTTTTTTTAGATTTTGAATTTGCAACTGCATCATAGATTTTATAATGCAAGTTCCTTTTTTTATTACCATACATTTTAAAATGTGTATTTGCCTTTTCCAATTCGAAATCCAAGAGACCGATAACATCATGAATGTAATTTTGCCCTTTATCCTTAACGTACTCGTATGCTCCGAATTCTAATTCTTTAACTTCCGCAAACCGAATGTCAAGTCCAAGTTTTTCTTTCATAAAGTATTGCACGGTGAATAAGTCTTGCCAATTTATTTCACAAAAATTATGACCATTTAAAAAGTAAGGAATACTAAATTTCATTACTGCTTTTTTATCCGTCAGAAAAAGGCTAAAGTTTTTGCTAAATCTGTGGATATCTGATTTCAAAACATAACGGTTTTTAATGGTTGGATGTTCAATAAGGTTATCAAAATTTATTTTTTCATATTCATAATCAAATTCTAATTTCAAGAAGTCTATTTGGTATTTAAAAAAGTTATTGTTTGTTTTTTTACTGTTTGCTTGCATTAGTTATTTCTTTTAAGGTTAATTTTTTCAATTGTTCTAATTTTCTGTTAGCTAATTTTGGTATTTCAAAGTAAGTTTTCGAATTTGCAGGAAGTTCTTTAAATGGAATATTTTTGAACTGCAAATACCTCTTAATTTTTGTGGTAAATGTTCTTTGACTTGGAATGAACTTTTTGTTTACATATTCAGATTTGCTATACTTTAATAGCAATTCTTTTTTATGTAGCTTGTTGTAATTTTTACGAAGTTCAATTTCTATGAAGTCAATAAATTCCTTCCCTAATTCACGCTCAATTCTGCGCTTCTCAAGAAAATCAGAATGAACTTCTACCAGCCCCGTGTTGAGATAGTTTTGCAAGCATTTTAGCATATAAAATGTGAACTCATCCCACTGAATTGCTGACCATTCTCTAAAAAAATAATGTCCAAAATCCTCAAATACGGTGAGTTTGCTGCCATAATAATTACTTAACTCAATCTCAAATTTTCGTCTATCCGTGCTATTGCCTGATGGCGCACTTATTATATGATTGCTTGTTATCACTATTTTTGGAGATTCTTCAAAAGGTATGTGGCGTTCTGGTTTATATTTTACATTTATTGTAAAGCCGTCGGTAATATTATTGTAGAGTTTATCGAATTTGAAACTCTCGCTTGCGTCGTCTATTGAAACGATATTCGTAAAAGAATTGACTTGCTGATAAGCAAATAAATTGCTATTGCTAAAATTCTTTCCGGATAAAAGAACAAGCGATCTCATGTATCCTAAAGACTTAACAATGAGCGATTTTCCTCGTCCACCATCTACTGCATTTGGGTCATCAGTCTCATCTAAGATTATAATTGCTTTAGAATTTGCAGGATCTTGGTACTTGTGTAAAAGATAACCAATCATAGAAATGAATGCCTGTTCTCTTGCTTCAACATTTCCAGAGACATTTTTTATGAACTTTCCAAAATGCACATCTAAAGTTTCAAGCTTTAGCGCTGGCATATTAAATACTCTGTTGAGGATTTGTTCTTCTCTTACTAGCCACTGAAGTTCGCTGTAAGGAATTAACTTTATATCACTTTTAGTTACTACTACTGCTGTGTTCAAGAAGTAGAAATAACTTTCGTCCTTGCTATCAAATTTTTGTTTGAATTCCACTTCGTTCAGGAAGTTGAGCGTTTTATTATCAAATAAAAATCTACTTTTATTAATCCAAGCTTCCTTAATATCGTCAGCTGCTACCAAATCAATAGTAGGATCTACATTCTCTTCAAGCCATTTTGTTGACATTTGGATTACATCGGAAATCTCAATTTTCCTAATGATATTATCCTGTATTAGAGCTAATTCTTTTTCTCCTAAATATTTTACTACTTTAATATTTAGTGCAGTCAAAAAATTAACGTAATCAATTGTTCTTACTCCTACCTTGCCTTTTTCGTCGACATGCCAAGGGAAATTTAATTCCCTAATTTTAGTTTCTTCTGTCATTTTGTTTAATATTAGTTATATATTTTTCCACTTCAGAAAGCTTATACCTTACATTCTTACCGATTGCATAAGAAGGAAATTCGGCATGAGCTTTTTTGAAGTTATGAAAATGCGAAACTGATATTTGTAGATGGTCGCAAACCTGCTTATCTGTCAAAAGTTTTTCCTGAACCGCAGGCGTCCCAGCGATTCCGCAATTTTCTTCCTTTAGCAGAAATAGTACTCTTTCCGCTATACGGTTTTCAATTGCAGAAAAAACTTTTAATAGATAGTGCGTGAATGCGTCCGTTTCCATAACCCTGTTTCGAATTAACAAGGCAAAAGTATAATGGCAGCGGTTTTATTTTGGTATGATGTGCAAAAACAGGTAGATATTTGCACATTTTGAGCATTCGAAGAAAGCTTAGTTTTTAGTCCTCTTCAATGATGTCGAAACCATTTTTATATGTTCTTCAAGCGAAAACTTAGGGTTCTCAATAAGTTTTTCAAAATAATCCTCCCTTATATGAGCAAAGGAGTTAAACAGAGTTTTTGCGAGGTCTTCTTTGGTAATTTCGGGTAAATTAAATAACCGCTTTTCTGCAATAAATTTCTTTAATTCTTCCTCATCTGTTATTTTAGGATAGAATTTGCCACGATGTTCACTAAGATTAATAATTTCTCCAGTATTTACCAACAGACCTCTCGAATCCGTTACGATTCTTTTGATTCCTTTATTCAAAATCTGTTTACCCAATTCAGAATAATATTTTTTATAATGCTCCTCGAACTTTGCTTTCTGATATTTATAATAATCTGAATAACTAGTCCAAAGTTCTAACATTCTCCCTTTGAATATGCCCTTATTTTTAATCTCAATATACAAAAGCATGATCGGATATGGATTTGTCGAATAACCAAAAGCATTATGGTAGAACAACTCAATGTCCTCAGGTTGTAAAATGTCTTTTAAAATTTTGTAGACTTCTTTTTTAAACTCAGATTTTGATGTTGATTTATTCGCAAGCGTAGGAACAAACTTTTTTTCAAATTCTTCAGCAGATTCCGGAGCAAAAAATAATGGTAATCTAAAGTTAATTCGCTCTTCTATAAACCCTTCTTTAAGGTTAAATTTTTCAAAATCACCATACTTCCTTTTGTGATTTTTCGCCAGTTTCAACAAAGATTTTTGCATTCCTTCGATACCTTTAATGAAGTTATCAGCATTTTGCTCAACGAGTCTTTTATGTTCATTTTCATAACTGTTAAAATGGCGAGATTTCAAAAAAGAATTTATTCTCTGTTTAGAATAATAAATTGAGCCATAGTGGCAGATAAAGTATTGCTCTAACAACGTATACTTTTGGATTTCTTTTTCGAAAACATCAATATTCAAGAGATGATTTTTAACAACATTTTCTAAAAAATTGAAAATTTTAGATACTGATTCTAAAGGTAAATCCTCTAAGTAGAGTTTAGTTCTATCATTTCGGCTCATAAAAAGACTTTTAAGGGGACTTGAATGCTAAATTACATTAATTTATCAAAATTGCCGAAAATGTAAACATTCTCGAACTCTTAAGGCAAAGTGATTCTATCTCAATAAAATGTAAAAGTTACTTCTGTGAAATCATAATCACTTGATCACTAAAAATAAAAAGCATATCAAACAAAGTCAATCCAACAGGCACTTTCCGAGGAAGTTTGAGCATATATTTGAGCAGTCGCAGTAATGCAATAAAAAAAGCCCCTAAAATAGGGGCTTCGCAATGGTTTGCTGTGGTTTCTCCAGGAATCGAACCAGGGACACACGGATTTTCAGTCCGTTGCTCTACCAACTGAGCTAAGAAACCATTAACCTTGTTGTTTAAAGTGCTGCAAAAATAATATAAATTTCCATACAACACAAGTGAAATTCAGCTTTTTCTTTTATTTTTCCTGAACCTGCTGATTTTCAGATGTATGTTTTTCCTGTTCCTGTCGCATCTGGTCGCTCATCTCTTCCAGTACAGGTTTTATGGTGCTTTCCGGAAGTTCGCTGATGCGAATATACATCAAACCATCGATAGCATCATTGAACTTAGGATCCACATTAAAAGAAATTACCTTTGCGTTTTGCTTGATATATTTTTTGATCAACACAGGAAGCCTTAGTTCCGGCTCCAGATCATCTATCACCTTGTCCAGTTTGTTCAGATCCGCATCCATTTCTTCCAAGAAAATATGTTTGTCACGGTCGCGGACTTTTATTTTAAATTCTTTCTTTGGATGAATATATTGCGCCACGGCAGAATCGTAGTAATGCGAACGCATAAATTCTACCATCAGCGATTTGGAAAATTCCGAAAACTTATCGGAAATACTAACGCCACCCATCAGAAATTTATGATCAGGATTCCGCAGACAAACATGAATAATGCCCCGCCACAAAAGGAAAAGCGGAAGCGGTTTCATTTGATATTCAGGCAGAATATAGGCACGTCCCATTTCAATAACTTTCCGGAAAAAAGGATGAATTTCCTGATCAAATTCAAAAAGAGAATTGGTGTAGAAGCCGGTAATTCCCTGTTTTTTCATAATATCTTTCCCAAGTCCCATTCGGTAGGATCCCACCAGTTTTCGGGCTTCGCTGTCCCAAAGAAAAAGGTGGTTGTAATGTTTGTCAAATTCGTCCAGATCATAGGGCAGATTGCTTCCTTCGCCAATTTTTCTGAAGGTCAATTCGCGCTGCCTCCCGATTTCCCTCATAATAGAAGGAATTTCATGATAGGCTGCAAAATAAACCTCATAATTGCCGTTGGAAAAAAACATTTTATCGCTTTTTTTCAGCTCAGTAATCTCCTTTACAAGATCTTCCTGCGGCGTTTCTTCAATAATATTCTGAATAATATTGGACTCTTTCAGTATTGGAAATTTAATATTCAGGTTGGGAAGTTTTAGAATTTCCGGCAATGATTTTCTCCGGTCATAATAGGATTTCATCATATACACTTTCCTTTTCAGGAATTCTCCCAGTTCCTCAATAGATTCCTGCTCTTCAATCATACGCAGCGAAATGCTTTTCCCGATTCTCAAACGGATCGGTTTGTCGCGGTTCAACATCATTTCCGAAGGCAACATCAGGGTCTGCAGATTAGGATGCAGTTTGGAAAGCTGATAAAATTTCTGGCTGTTTTTTGCATGAAAATACATGGGAATGACAGGGCATTTCGCTGCCCTGATCAGCTTCAGAGCCGGAGTCTCCCAGGTTTTATCCAGTATTTCACCATACGGATTATTGGTATTGGAAACTTCGCCTGCCGGAAAAATCCCTATACAGCCACCGTTTTCCAGATGTTTTAGTGTCGCCCGCATTCCGTTGGCAGAATTGTGAAGCTCTTTTCGCCCTTCAAAAGGATTTACCGGAATAACATACGGTGCCATCGGTTCAATTTTCGACAAGAGAAAATTTCCCATTATTTTAAAATCAGGCCGTATTGCCGAGATAATTTTCGTCATCAAAATCCCGTCGATTGCGCCCAGAGGATGATTGGACACTATAATAAAAGGCCCGGATTTGGGAATTTTGCAGAGATCTTCTTCAAAGACAATGTATTTCAAATTCCTTTCCCGGACGAAAGCGTCAAAGAAATCTTTCCCATTTTTGTCTTTCAGTTTATCATATAAGGCATTCACCTCATTAATCCTGGTAAGCCACATCACTGCAGAAGCAATCGGGCTTTTCAGAGGCCCCACCTTGTCAAGTCCGGCAGCTTTTATCAGATCTTGTCTGGAAATTAAACTCATTTTCAGTTAAAAGTTTTTTTATTGAGTAACCATTTGAAGCGTATTCCTTGAAATTTGCTCCAGCAGTACTTTTTTATTTTTATAAAATTTATGCAGATCTTTCA
>JAANMV010000023.1_pt1 | contig 152921 bp, 139 predicted proteins | sample 7279661 | NCBI WGS metagenome assembly JAANMV01 (sample SAMN14094540, study PRJNA606508) | bioreactor metagenome | isolation source: A lab-scale SPAN reactor treating ammonium-rich wastewater day 121 | place: Ireland: Galway | collected 2017-05-16
ATACTGGACGCAATTGGAGTCGATATCCCCCTGCTTGCGGGCATGTTGGCCGTACAGTTAAACTTCTTCCTCAAAGGCAATATTCCGCTCACACTAGGGAACATTGGAGTCGGTGAGTGGACAGCGCTCCTTTGCCTTAGAGGATTGGGAGTCGCTGACTCCCACGCTGTCGCTGCTTCACTCATGCTCTTCACGTTAAACGTGGCATTGCCTGCAGGCATTGGACTTCTATTCATAAAACGCCTTTTTGCTCTGCCAAAGAACTGGAGAACAAAGCCCTCTGGAACTCTTTGAACTCTTAGCCGTCGTCATTGCACTCATCACGGCCATTTATGCTGTCATAATGATTCTGTTCGCTGCAGGACTCCGCAGATTGCGTCGGAACGTCATCCTTGATCCTGAGCATTGGCCAAGCGTTAGTGTCATCATGCCTGCTCGCAACGAAGCAGAAGTACTACCCTGGACGCTTTGGTCGTTGATGCGTCAAGACTATCCCGGTAAGTGGGAAGTCATTGTGGTTGACGACCGCAGTGAGGACAATACTCAGAGTATTCTGAGCGAACTTCAGACAAATTACCCAAACCTTAGATCAGTGCGCATCGACGATCTGTTCAACGGATCACCGAAGAAACGGGCATTGTCAGCGGGAATTGCAGCTTCGGATTCAGATGTCATTTTTACAACAGATGCGGATTGTCAGTATCACAGAGAGTGGATCAAGGAGATGGTCAGGCATCTCAATGGTAAGACTGGTGTCGTAGCCGGACTTACGATCTTTGATTTGCCTGACTTCAAGTCATCGCCCAGATGGCAAAAGATTCAGTGGCTTGACTTTTTCGTGCAGAATTTTCTTGCAGCAGGAGCGCTTGGATGGGGACATGCAGCAAGTTGCAATGGCAGCAACCTCTGTTTCAAGCGAGCAGTCTATAATGAAGTTGCGGGATACGGGAACACAGCTGCTATTGTATCGGGTGATGATGTGCTATTCGCGCAGCGTGTTGCGAAATTGTCTCAGCACCGCATGACCTATGCCGTCTCGCAGGAGACACTAGTTCGCTCATTGCCTGTGTCCACCTTTGGTGGGCTACTTAACCAGCGTCTACGTTGGGCTTCAAAGGGACTTAGTTATCGCGGAAGCATGCTATTGTTCTTGTTTGCAATTTATGCCTACTACTTGATGCTCATTATGTTGCCCGTATCTGCTGTTTTCAAGACAGCGTTAGTGCCGTACGCTCTCGCTGTTTGGGGAACGAAGGTAGCAGTTGACACATTTCTTGTTAAGACCGGCTGCACAGTCTTTAGGCAGAATCGACTTCTCCCTTACTTTCCAGAGTATGAGCTCTGGCATACTATCGCAACTCCGTTTTTCGGCATCGTTGGACTCTTGATACCATACAGGTGGAAGGGCGATTGGTACCGAACCGCTACCCTGCCATCACCACTTAGACATCGCTGGTTAAGAGACAGTAAGGTGAGGGAGACCGCAGCGGAACGCGCGTCAACTCTTGAATTTCGCCGATGATGCGACTAAGCCGAATTGCGCCCCTCTTCGCTCGGGGATGGAAGATTCGTACAGAAAGACCTGGGACCATTGCGATTACGTTTGACGACGGTCCTGATCCTAGAACTACGCCTTTTCTTTTGAGAGTTCTCGATGACCTGCAATTGAAATGTACTATGTTTGTTATCGGTCAGAAGTGCATTGAACAAGCGGCCTTGCTGCGAGAGATTTCTTCAGCGGGTCATCATATAGCCTGTCACGGATTCGTTCACACTCGACACTCCTTTCGTACGGCGAGATTCTTGATTGACAGCATCAACCAAACTCAGATCACATTGGCGGAAGCGGGCGTAAATATGGCGAAGGCCTTTCGTGCACCTTACGGCTCTATCGATTTGTCAACACACCTGAAGGTGATCAGAGCTGGTTTGCAGCCTGTACTGTGGTCTGTTCATATCGCTGATTGGAAGGCTTCTGATTCAAACACACTGCTTTCAAGGACTCAAAAAGCGCTGCATGATCAAATGATCCTTCTCTTGCATGACGGTCATCAGGCAAGCACAGCTTTGGGCCCCGCACTCCACTTCTTGAAGAGTGAGATAGAAAAGCGTCGCTGGTTAGCCGTACCCTTGCCAGAGACATCTGGCAATTCGGAGGCATGTTGATAATCGGAATCGCAGTACTATCTGGTTTGCTGCATTTCCTTGCAGGCGTTGCAATCTCACTTGCGCTTCTGAAGAGGAGACCACGACTGGATACGTTTCCTTCAATCTCTATAGTGGTTCCTGCTCGAAATGAGGCTCACAATCTGCCTCGGCTTTTTGGATCTCTTCGCAAGCTACAGTATCCTGCCGACAAAATTGAACTCATTCTCGTCAACGATGATTCAACGGACGACACAGAGCAAGTCGCCGAGAATCTTGGAAGATCTTTACCGTTCACCTTGCGTGTCATCCGTGCCGAACACGGTCCCCAAGAGACACTACCGCCAACCAAGACACTGCCGCTGGCTCAGGGGATAGATGCCGCATCAGGTGATTTCGTCCTGATGACCGATGGGGATTGTGCTGTCAACCCGAGTTGGGCACATGACATCGTTGCACACTTCCAGCCGGGTGTTGGTCTTGTTTGCGGCGTGACTTTACCAGATTATAAGTTGTCGCCTGACTCCGTGACGAAGCTCGAGACAGTGGATTGGGCTCTACTACTGGGTGTTTGTGCTGGTATGTGCCGCCTTGGCAGTCCATTGGCTCTCGTTGGAAATAATTATGCAGTGCGACGTGAAGCTTATCACGATATCGGAACATTTCGCCAAATTCTTCATAACCGCATTGACGATATCGCATTGTTTCGCGCCATAACGGAGTCCGATAAGTGGCAACCTGCATTTGCAGTCACACATGGTGCTGCCGTGGCAACCCTTCCAGTTTCCAACATGCGATCCATAGTTACTCAGAGGTATCGCTGGATGGAAGGATTTGCAGCGGTGACCGGTGCTGGGAAACTGTTGTTCGCATTTGGACTTCTCAATCATTTGTTATGGCCACTCGCATTCCTGCTTCCCTTGCCAATAGGGATCTTTGTTGTAATGGCAGTACTTGCTGGAGACTGGTTTGTCATCTCCACTTGTATTTTCCGGTTGCGCCGCGAAGGACTAACACTCGCAATCGTCGGATATCCGCTCTTCGCGTTTGCATACGGGTGGAGGTTAGTGGGCGCCTTGTGCCGACGGCCCGAAGTCACGTGGAAGGAACGCAAGTTCGCCTAACTTTGACAAGAGAGAATATAACTGCGGCCTCCCAAAAGGAGGCCGCTTTTTCATGAGCTTTGTAGAAAGCCTACCGTATTCGATACATAAACCCTAATCCGACTTCCCGCCTCACAAAATCCTTAACAAGCGCAAGTTTTACATAGTCGGACTCGCTTGAACGCTCCTCGTATGTGAAATACAAGTTGACATCCCATGCTCGGCTCGGACTCCATCCTATTGACGGGGTCAACTCCCACCTGGTGTCTAGGCGACCTCTATGAAACGGATCTGATTCAAGAGAACGTTCCGTCGTGTAGACTCGTCGTCTGATTCGCGAGGTGAGTGCAGCATTAACTGATTCAGTCTTATAGACTTTCAAATTGGAGCGAATCGCAAGGCGAAAATCATCTTCATCATAGTCACCATCGCCATACTCCGTATCCTCGACAATCAACTGCCCTTCGTCTTCTGATGCAAAAAATAACGGGAGTGACTTTCCAACATTATCCGAACTTCTTCGTGTGTACCGTGCGGTAACTCGTGGATTCCACGGCGTGGAGTAATCCGCCTCAATTCCGAAATCCTGATATTCAGAATCATACTCGGAAAATCGCGAACCATAGTAGAATGTTCCAAGGCCTACTTGTGCGCGCATCCAAAGTGGTTCTGCCAACTTGTATGAAAACTCGCCGCTATACTCCCAGTTCTCGAAACGGCAATCATCGTAGGTTCCGAAGTCCCGATCCCGGTATGCACGGAGGTAGAATGATGGGATTGTAAAAACGCTTGCACGAGCGGACCACTTGTAGCCTCTAACTCTCGGCCTGACACTCGCGCTGAAGCTATGCGTCTGGTAGTTTGTGTGATCATTCTGCGCGCGCTGCGTTGCCTTGAATCGGTAGTTAAGATTGACCATTGTCATCGCAGGAGCACGCCACTGCAGCGTTGGAGCAAGCAGTAACTCCGTCTCGCCATCATCCAGGGTTCCCACCGGCGTCCTGAACGTTGGATCAAATCTCTTAAAAGCGAGTTGATCTGATTTCGAGAGACGCAAGAGATTATCGTTGTAGATGGCATTAATGCCCGCACGAAATCCCCATTCCAGTTTAGGATACCGACGCTGCGCCTCGGCCTGTCCTGCAACGAGAATGAGTAACCCAAACAACAGTGTGACTCGCAATTTCACTCCTGCCCGTCTCCAGTCAACTCCTTTGAGGGAAGCAAGAAACGCAATAATGAAGTTCGACGGTCATCAGGAAGCCTGAATTCGTATACGTGCTCGCCTGCAGGAACTTCGACAAAGAACGTTTCAGCACGACTTGGAACAAATTTGGATGGAAGCTTGTATTGAATAACGTCGCTCGTACTCGCAGCCAAACTGTACGTCTTCTTCAACTTTCCGTCTTCAATCAACTGAAGTCTCCAACGCTGGCTACCCTTCATTTCGGGACCAAACTCAATCCTGCTTAGTACCTTCAGCGTTGCCGGTCCAACGAGATGAAGCGCTACACGATCTTCACCACCGACCCTGTAGTAGGTGTAAACTGTTTCATTCGTAACAAGGTCCACCGCCGATGTATACTCGAACGGAGTCATCGGAACAACAGACGTGCGACCAGTAAACTCATTAGTCTTTTGTGAGAGCCTCACCAGCACACGATCTTTCGAACCTTTTGGCAGCTTGATCACGACCTCGTGTTTTCCGGAAGGAATATCCAATACCTTTGATCGAAGCACTCCAAGATAGCCCTCGCTACCGTCTGACATATCTGCTTTTTCAGACAGTTTGCTCGTATGGCGAACTAAACGGGGCTTCTTACCATCGTCGATAGAGACTTCAAGCGTATAGTTTGGCGTCTCGGAGGCCGACTTCAGTTCAAGTCGTGACATTACTTTCAGCTGAGACGGCCCCTCGACCGTGACACTAACTTGACTATACTCGGTTAGGACGAAATATGTGCGGGACTTACCTGCAATCGTAAGCTTCATCATCTGGTCGAAATAAGAAGGCTTTAGATACTTGAAGCCGTTATCGGCAGCAATTGCCGAAACAAGCAGGCCTGACGTCAACAGTGCTAGGATTACGTATTTGCGCATAGTGATATTTGTTAGTTTGCTCAAAGTAATGACTCAGGATCAACGCCCGCGTCGGCAAGACGGAAGTACTTGGCATCGATACGAATAAGTGTGAATAGCGCCGCTAAAGCAAGCAAAAGCGCAGCAGCCGCCACGCGGATATCGTACCTCTCTGTGGTAAACACATCGCCATAACCAGGTTCGGCAAGTGGAATTCTGGGTGCGCCAAGACCGTAGTTTCTGGCAACTCGTGTCATATCGTAAAGGTGGATCACTTGAACACCTTCATCAGCCGCAAGGTGCATTGCCCCACGAGCGGGCCAATTCCGGGCAGGCAGGCGGCGATGAACGCCATCGGAAAGCAGCCGCCCATTCTCCGAATGCCCTGTGCTGGCTACCCCTTCACCAATGTTTATGTATGCCGCATACTTCGGGCTTGTGGTGGCTCCCTTAAATGACTCCCACCAGACTCTTGCTGCCAGGTCAGCCGATTCTGCGGTCAGCAGAGGTAGCTCAACCCGATGAGCAGCGGCCTCCAATTCTGCTCGACCTGCACTTGAGAGGCCTGTTGCAGCATCATCGAGGCCACCCCGTGATGCAGCCACTGCTTTGGCGGAGAGGGTCCTCTTGTCGATCAACAGGCGTTGCATGTCAATCCACGTGAAAAGTGGATCATTTGCCCCCCACCAAGTCGACCCAATAGATGCGATGGTATAGGCTTTAACTCCCAGGACTTCGCAAGCACATAGCATAGCGAGATTTGCTCCGGGATTTGACCCGGTCATTGCAACGGCGACCTCATCGCCTGACTTAAGCCCAGCCTCTAAGAGAATTTGTACGGCCGCAGCAGCGAAATTTGGATTTAGCCCATTGAGCTTAGCTTCAAAGCTGCCGATATCAGTTGTGATAGTCGAAAACTGCTGGCCAACAAGGGCGTCCAATCGAGGATCGCCATAAGACTCAATCGCTTCAAAATTCCTTGCAGGACTCGCGGCAAGTGCGTTCATGGACTCATTCATTAACTGGGCGGCCGCCAGTTTCTGATCGTAGTGCGGTTGCTTCACTTCTACGATATTGAATTCTGCCCACAGGTAGAGTCCGTAGCAAACCACCGCCATCGCAATAAGCGTCCATATGGATCGGAGACTTGGTCTAAACGCCATGGTGAATAACTCCGCCCGTAACCACAATAACCAAGAGCTTAACAATAGGCGCAGCGATCAGCATCATGGCAAGAGTCTTGACAACTCCTTGGCGTTCAAACCAGTTCGCAATAAGTCCAGGAATAATGAAACCAATTGCCTCAAGTCGAATATCAGCAACCATGACATCGTTCAATACAAGGTTTCGGCTAAGATAGCCGAAGATAAAGCCGAACATGATAGCCAAGACCATTCGACGTCGCCCGTACACGAACATGAATCGGGAGACTAATCGAATGCAAAGGTACGCAATGAAGGCCACCGAAAAAGTACCGACAAGGCGAGCAGGATCGTTCAAATGCATCGCAATGTAGCCGGGTACGACAATACCGCCGGCTGCTGCACCCACCAGCTCGTGAAAAAGCAAGCTGATTAGGACACCAAGGCCAATAGTAAGCTCAATCATCTCTTAATATGCCGGATTAGAGTTCCCATTGGAATTTTGTGCGCCGATGCCCTTTCGAATGCGGCGCTTATTAGCGAAGTACGTCGCGATGTCAAGTCCCCCCTTCCCAACATTGCCCATTGCGAATACAGTGCCGATATCGGACACTCGTTCGAAAATAGCATTATAGGTCACAGATGGGGCATTCATCCCAATTCGAATAGCCTTCGCCTGATCAACGTTGTATTCGGGCAAGCTGTTGTATACTCTGTCCAAGTTTTCGCCGTTCAGCAGAAGATAGTCAAACTCACCGACTAAATGGTCGCGAATCATTTCAAGCAGTTGAATGGTCCTGTCATATCTATCCGCGCGGGTATTCAGCATGAACATGACGGTGCCGACCTCCGTCGAGAGTTCTTTGACTTTATACCAAATCGCAAGCGTGGACATAGGATCATTTGCCGCAAGGGCATTGATGAACTGTACGACTTTGCCGTTCTCTTCTGTTTCGAGTACCTTCAATGCTCCGGGATCAGGGAACGCGGCGTACATGCCCTCGAGGGCAACCTCACGAGGCACGTGGTAATGTTCGCAAACGGCCAATGCCAATGCAACATTGTCGGCATGCTCAATGTAAGAGAACCTGCCTAGCTCCAAATACGATACGCTATCAGAGTTTACGCGCCAAAGTCGACAATCAGCCTTTTCCGCTTCTTTGCGCATCAGCCAGAACATATTCTGCTCTGCCGTATAGGCCACGCCCCGTATCGGAAGAGTATTGCACAGAGATCTTGTTACGTTCTCGAGGGTTGGCCCCATTTCGAGAATGTGATCTAAACGCGTGTTTGTGACGACGCCCACCGTTGCACGGACAAACCTGTGCTCACAGATCCACTGGTACTCTGGATTCACGGCCATACACTCGATGACAATCGCTTCAGGATTGTATCTCGAGAAGTACCGAAACACCTTTACTTGCTCGATAATATTCGCACCGCTTCGGCGCCGAATAGGCAATTCAAGCCCATCTTCGCGGATTATTCGAGGGAGGGTTCCAGTAGTCTTCGCTAATGTCCGAACACCGCCCGCGCGCAACCCAGCGGCAATCAGACGGGTAACCGAAGATTTGCCGCGCGTACCGTTAACATGGATGCGGATCGGAATTGCTTTGACACGCCGCTGATGCTGGAGATACTCCCAGATAGCGTACGCAAGGAAGGCGGAGAAGGCGAGGAAGAGGAAGACCATCGCTACAGGGCAGGAAGCACTTCTTGGTCAGTGGGCGACAGTTATAAAAACGTAATATAACAATGAGTTCCGCAGATGTCAACTCCCGGGCTTGGGTAATTCCTTATCCAGTGCAAAATCAAAGGAATCCCGATAGTCTGGAACACTAATCCATGCCTCTAAGGAATCCTTGGAATAAAATGTTTGAAATGTCTCACTTTCAACAGTAGGAATGATCCGCAGATTAGCTCCAAAATTAATTCGCAGGCCAGATTGATGTATAAACTCAATAGTATCATATGGATACAAATAGAAAGTATGCCATTCATCGATTCCGAGAGTTGCTCGCACGTGCCCAGTATCCGTCGAAAACACCTGTGTCTTGTAAGACTTGCGGTGATTTTGAGATCCATCTGGGAGGGCATGGGCTTCCTCGAATCTCTGGAACGGGATGCTTCGGGCTGATACCACGAGTTTTGGGTTCTGAGATATGTGCTCCTCAGCTCCGCCCGACTTGCGCATCCAGTCAGCACCAATGAAGCTAACCGCTATCAGGAAGCAAAGCGTAATCCCCCAATGCAGCGGACGGTTTGAAGCAATCTTTGCAAACCATGCAGTCCTAATCTGAACCCGGGTCATTCCAATTGTCATGGATTCCCCGAGGACTCGCTCGGCGTCGAGGCTCCCCGACGAGCTATTTGCTTTGAGTTGCTGACCTTCCTCGATTGACTTGAGGACTTTGTCCGCATTCATGCCCGCCGACTTTGCGTACTCTGCTATCACGCCTCGACGGATTGCGGCCGGAATCACCTCGAATTCCCCATCCTCAAGCGCTCTCAGGTATTCGATCGGTATTCTGGTCGTTCGAGCCAGCGACTCAAGCGAAAGACCCTTGAATTCTCGGGCCTTTCGCAGTTCCTCACAGAAATCTGAATTTGGCGTAATGTTGTTCAATTTCCTGACGAATACTTTCTACGGGAAGACCAACGACGTTGGAGTAGTCACCGCGCAGATCCTCGATGAAGGCAGCGGCATTCCCTTGAATCGCGTAGGCGCCTGCTTTGCCTTCCCACTCCGAAGAACTTAGATATGATGAAAGTTCCGAACTGTCAATAATCCGCATCTTCACTTCAGTAACTACAAAGCCGGCTCGCACTCCCGCGAAGCCCTGATTACTCCTACAGACGTGAGCCAGGCAGTACCCCGTAATTACTTTGTGCCACTTACCTGACAAACGGCCAAGCATTCTTCCGGCAGAATCAGGACCCGCCGGCTTTCCAAAAATATCAGCGCCAACAGATATGATTGTGTCAGCGCCCAAAAGGATTCGAGCTAAATCATTCCGGACTGTTGAGCGCTCTACTTTCCTTCGGGCATTGGCCACTGCGATTTGTTCGGGCGAGTCACCAGTCCACAACTCAGTGGCACGTGTTGGAACCACTTCAAACGGCAACCCAAGACTTGACAGTAGTTCACGCCTTCGCGGTGATCCTGACACGAGTGTCAGACGAACATCCACCTAAGATGCCAGAATCGCAATGATGTGAAAGAGACCAAGCAATGGAGCAATTCGATTGAAGCGAGTAAGGGCAACTCGCGCACCTTCCAGTTTAGGCTGACGAATTCTGCCCCAGAAAAACGCGAGCGGTAATAACACTCCTAACAAAAGGATCCAAAAGTAAGCCTGACCGTATACCTCGCCCAACCATGGCCACAAGCTGACCGTCCCAAAAAGAAAGAATATCACAGCGGTGATGGTTAGTCGATGTCTGTAATGATCCTCTACTGCCACTACATCGACATCTGAATATGTCTTAATTACATCTTCCTCAATGTCAATAGTTGCTCGCAGTACAGCGATGAACAGAACCGCAATAACAGCCGGGAACGCGCCAAGTCTCCCCACACCAAGGGATGAAGAAACGAACATGAAGATCGAGCCAAACAAAAGTGAAACTATAGACTGGCGTATCAATCTCCGCTCGCGATTTGTGCGTGAATGCAAGTAAAGCAACACGGCTGGCAGTCCTATCCACAAAAACCCGACAAATGACAATCTGTCAACAAGAACCAAACCAATGAGCGACACTATAATCGCGCTTGAACAGAAAAGCCACCACCATCTCGATTCCGACAAGCGATTTGGATATGTCGAACTGAGGCTCCACCCGAAGAAAAGTAGCGTTGATGCCAATATTGAAGTGACAACGGCAGGATACTGAATCTCAGGAATAAAGCGAAAGTAGAGAATCAGTGGAACAACTCCACAAAGAATGACAGCGCACTTCAGAAGCAAACCCGGAATGGGTGCCCGTTCATGTGACAGAATGCTCTGACTAATCATGTCGAAATGGTATCTCCAGTTGGAGGTTGGTGCGCAGTAAACGCAAGCACTCGGCAAAGACTTCATGTTCCCGCGAGCTGCCGTCTGCCATCGTGTCTATTGTTACGATCAACAACTTGCCTGCGTAATTCTCTGCCCAACTATTGTATGCTTCATTCAAATCAGCTAAGTACGATAACTCGATTTGGGATTCAAACCCGCGACCGCGTTGCTGAATCCGCTTAATCAGTTCGTCCACATCGCACTTCAGGTAGACAACTAGATCCGGAGGATGCAAATGTGGCACCATCGCCTCAAATAGCGAAAGGTAGTTTTCCCAATCTCGACTTGCGAGCTTCCCCCGTTTGTGCAGTGTCCGCGCAAAGATCTGCGCGTCCTCATAGATCGTGCGGTCCTGTACAGATGACATAGGGTCGGCGTCAATAGCAACCTGATTCTGAAATCGCTTACTCAGAAAGTAGACTTGCAGATGAAACGCCCACCTTTCCATGTCGGCATAGAAGTCAGGCAAGTACGGATTGTCAATCACCGGTTCAAGATGACACTTCCAGCCTAACTGCCGCGCCAGCTTCTCCGCTAACGTCGTCTTCCCTGCCCCAATGTTGCCGGCTATGGCAACAAAGAACTTGCGATCGTTAGCAATGCTCACGGTTCTCGGTCCCTAAGCAAACGTAATCCAAGTTCAGGGTCAAATGTCCTCAAATGATAGTCAAGCATCGGCCACACGGCAATCTCGACTGTAAGTGCTACCTTGCAACTGTTCAGGTGACCCCCAAAACATCGACCACTTTGATCAGCAACAATAGCATGCAAGTGCCAAAAGGGATCGCCTATATCTCCAGTCAAGTTACCATGCAGCGAAACGAGCTCAACCACTCCTTCGACAAAGAACTCGCAATAGCTTTTGGTATCAAGGCTATAATATGCAAGTTCAACGTCCGAAACTCCGCCAATTCCAGTACACACAGCAGCGGGCCACCCGCGATTCAGTGCAATCTCACGCAACACGTCTGGAATTCTCGCGCCCGTCGGTAACCGCACTAATTGAACTGTTGCACTCATGCTAAACGCCCGAGCGTCATACTACTTTCCCGTACAAAACAGTTACGGATTGTCTCGCTCCCGAGATCTGGATACAACGATTGAAGTTTACAGGTGTTAAAACTACTGTCGTGGTGTAGCAAGTACGCCTGCGGGTGAGTTCTAAGAGAAACAGGTATAAGACGCCTCGGATCTACTTTGACGGCTTGAGCGAAGGCGATCCCCGTCTCATACCTGCTTAATCGTTCCCTGCCGCCAGCATGCAGTATGCCTTCACACCTGTCCCGCAAGCAACGAACAATCAGTTCCGATATCGTTTCTATGTGGATGGGCGATCTATACTGATCATCAAACAGTTCAACTGTCTCTCCACGGTTTAACGATTCCATTATTGAATCCGTGAAACTCTGTCCAAATCCCATACTTCGACCGACGATGTTGTTACTACGCAAGATCAAATGAGATCTGCACACCTTCCTAACAATGGACTCAGCACGAGTCTTACTTCGGCCATACTCATGAGTTGGCGCTGGCAAATCGCCTTCTGAGTAACAACCACTTAGTCCATTAAAGACTTGGTCAGTCGAAATGTACATGAAATACGCACCTAAATCCTCGGCATTCGTTGCAAGAATCTCGGTTGCGACGACATTAGCGCGGTTTGCCTCATCTGCTGATCGCTCGCAATCGATTACTCTTGAAAGCGCAGCAGCGTGGATGACAACATCTGGGCGAATTGATTTCAATAGCGACGAGACAGAATCAGCATCGCGGAGGTCAACTCGACGCACAGGAAATGCAAAACGACGATCATGAGTCCAGAAGACTCCTGTAACGTCTAACCCTTCTCGAAGAAGTCTTAGTGACACACGAGAACCCAACAAACCTGAAGCGCCGGTTACCAACACCCTCACGTCAGGAGTGCCTCACCACCAAAGGAATAGCCGTACGCCGGCACCATCATATACATTCTCCGGCGCAACATTCCATCCGAAACTCGTGCCACTAGGTTTCTCTTGTTGCGCAGCCAGTCTTCCGGCATGAAATGCGCTGACTAAGTGATTGACACCTGTCAGTGCGACTGCGTATATGACACGATTCAACGACCGATCTGACTGAACACGCATTTCATCCATTCGCGCACGATCTGCATCGGTTCTCCAGTACCAGTAGTCGGTCTCCGTGTCATAGAGTGAACCGAAGCTCCTGTCAGCCATCCTCTGCTCATTGTATTCAAACACATTCATCCAATTTGCAACGTCAATGTAAAAGTCTCTGCTGTGCGATCCGGTTACGCCGGCGTGCGTAGCCGCAAACGCACGGTAGTCGTCCTCAAGCGACTTACCGTGATGTTGCAGGGTCAACGCGGATCCAATAAGAAGAATGTCTGCACCAAAGAACGCAAGGGCATGCTTCGGTCGACCGAGCTCATACTGACCCCAACCGGGAATCACAAGAGACTTTAAGAACGCGGCCTGACCACGCTCGCCTGCATTCGCACTAAGTAAGTGACAGAAGAGTACAAGGGCGGCAACAACGCCGACAGGAGTCCGCTTATTCAATGTCAAGCTCTCACTTGATATGTGGAATCGGCATACTTAGCGTAAGATAACGGGCAAGTTCGCCGTCGCGGCTCTTGATATCGTATCGCAAATCCAGAGAACCTAACTGCGCAGCATCCATTTTACGATTATAGCTGCGAGCCGCGAACGCGGCGTCGAGAGCGGACAACACGTGATTCACCAGAACAATTTCCATCATAGTATTCCCCTTTTCAAGCAAATCGTTTGCTTCACCGCGCATGTTACGGTAAGTGAAAAAGAGTGAGCTTGTTCCATCGTACCACGCCGTTGCTTCATCATCGCCGCCGAAGTCTCGCCAAATGTTGTCGAGCGTCTGCGTCCCAGATTGATAACTTGGATCCCACGTGTCGTTCCAGCCGTAGCCAAATTGCTCGAAGTACTTTCCAATCATTTCGTAGTATTGCTGCACGTCAGGAGTATTAATATCGTGCGTGTACGGGGCTGGTAAGTGTTCAGATCGATCAGTCCAAGGAAGAGTTCGCCACTCAGACAGATCTCCTTCCCACGGTGTTCTTGCGAAGACTTGATTGACTGCGACTTGATACTCTCTAAGGATGTAAACTTCGTAATTGAAGTTACCGGCACTTCTATTACCGTTCTTCCAGGGACCGGCAAATGCCTCAAACTCCTTTGTTTTATCATTCCCCTGACCATGGTAACTCGCGAACAACGCCCAACCAGCGGCTTCAACGGCTACCCATGGTAACGCGCGCAACCATGACCCCGAATACAACTGACCGGTTCCAGGAATAATCAAACTGAACATCACCGCACGTCCAATATTCTTCTTCCCTGCAAGATTTGCAGATGTTGTCTCATCAGCGGCTGTTTGCTCGACACTCGGTGCTGACATTTGCATGCGATGCGGTGAAAGCCCAAGGCTCTTCGCACTGACCATGCCCGGCAGCAGCAAAGTGACGATCAGTAGAGTCATTAACCATTTAAGGTTGGTGGAGTGCATTCACTTCTCCGATCTATGTTGATTACTTAGTTAGTATTGTGCGCAACGTGAGCACCCGCAACTAGATGGATGCCTTGCGGGCGGAATAATTGGCGTATAGAAATCAAAGAGCACAGTCAGATAGTAGCGAAGTTCCTCTCCATAGCTGGTCCTCACGTTGTCCTCCACCACATCGAACTTATCTAAACCGTACGCAACGTCAAATGAGATAGCAGTTGGATATGAATAGAATGAATGCAATTGCATTCGCAATCCTCCTCCAACATCCTTCTTGGGCGATCTTTCGCCGTACTCTCCGGTCCAGGCATCGCCAAGGTCCGCAAAAAGGGACCCATAAACACGATTCAGTGAAACAGGCCATAGGCTTATGGCTGCGCGCTTTATCAAGGGAAAGCGATACGTAACCGTGCCAATTGCCGTACGTGTTCCACCCAAGCTGTAGAACGAGTAGCCACGCATGCCGGGAAGTCCGCCCGCATACTGATAGAAAAATGGATCAACGTTCTCGTCTATGTAGCCGCCACGCAATCTCAATTCCATTGAGTGGCTCTCAATCGGAGATTTGAAATAGCGTTCCAAACCTGCTTCAAAGAGATTGTAATTGTTGGGATCGTATATCTCGCGCAATCCAACCGCATCCCCTCCAACTTCGATATCCGAAATGAAGTTATGATTCGCACGCGTATACTCAACAAAACCGCGATACCCACTCGACGGACTGATGTTCGTCAGAATGCCCGGTCTTCGCGCATCAAGATAGAAACCTGTCTTCCAGGACCAGCCCTTGAAGTACGTCAGACTTACACTGGTTTCATCATCAAAACGATTGTGCGCAACGTACTGATCGTATGTCGCTCGAGTCTTCACATTTGCTGTCGCAACGAGCGGAATTCCGACCCCGACACTAACTTCGTTCAGATTGTACCGATATCTGATTCGATACTGGTCAAAAATCGGGCTTGGTCTCCCTCCGATCTCCTCTTCCCCGATTATTCGACTCGAGTCCGAAAAGAACGAAGTCAATCGACGTTGTACATTAAAATACTCTGCAAAAATCGTGGGATAGAACTCTCGGTACTCCGCTAGCCCGTAAAGATCATACTCGCGATCTTGGTTTACTGCTGCCCCGCCAATAAAAGTTAGCTTGTCCAGCACGTCGTTAAGCAATAGATAGGTGCCGGGCTTGAATTTGTTGTAGTCAAATGCAATGCGTGGGAACCAATATAGTGACTCAAATCGCGGTCTGTATGGTTCCGTTAAACGCTGTGCACCTCGCAATGCGACTTCGTCCTTTGGAACCCGAGCGAGATAGCTCTCTTCTTCATCCAGAGCGCTTCTTGGTAATCTAACAACTTTCGGGCTGTCTGTTACGCAAATTCTAAATCCATCTCCACAGAACTCTGAATATGCCAGTTTCTCACCATGAACTGCAGGGTAAAAAGCGCCCCCCAGAACGACTGTCAATCTGTCAAGGTCTCCATCCTCTATACTCAAACGGTAGATGTTTGCAATCCCACTCTCATCGTAAGAGACGTAGAGAGAGTCGCTATTCGAACTCCAGGTTGGGTCCCGAAGTTCACCGCCATTTCCTTCAAATTCATTCGCAAGGCTGATAGAGTTTGATTCTGAAAGGAACTCATAGATTCGAACTGAGCGTCCTTCGCGCAAGTGATGGCCAACAGCGATCCGCGAACCATCGGGAGACCACCTTGGCAGGTAGAATTGTTCATGCGGCAATGAGGGAACACGTATCAATAAGTCACCTAGGCCAAACGGACGGACTTTCCCCTTGTGATCCGGCATGGATGCGAATGCAATGTCACGACGGCCCTCTTCATTGACAGTTAGGACAAGCAGCCTTCCATCCGGACTGACATCCACAGATTCCGCGCGTAAACCGCGGCTTAGTCGTATGGTCTTCTTGTCAGAAAATGTGTACAGATAGATGTCATGCAGAAGCGCACCATGAGGATTTTTCGTAGATCTTGCGGCATACAAAATCCCTGAATCATCTGGAAGCCAGGAGATTCCGCCTTGCACTCCAACGGCGACGAGCTTCGTGCTGTCCGACCTGAAGTCATAAACATATAATGAAGACTGCCCGAAATATTCTCGCCCGGAATTCGAAACAAACGCAAGCTTAGTACCGTCACTCGAAAACCTCGGGTAGAAACCGACGAAACCCCTCTTCTCCATCGTATCCGCGACAGTGAAGTGAGGCTCAAGACTATTCTTCACAATATGGTAATGCGCTTCGATGTCTCGCTTCCACTCGCGATACCACTCAATGCCCGCCTTACCAGTTACCGAGGCAATTGCGTCGTTGAGCGTCACCGGCCAGGCGCTTGACATCTTGTGCGAAATGTCCGCCAGAGTCTCTACTCCGTTTGATCTATCCGCAATGTACTTGACCAGCGCGTATCCCTGATTGTAAACTCCTTCACTTTCCAGACTCGTTTTGCCGAAGAAACCCATATCTTCAAACGAGAGGAGACGATTAGCAAGCACTGCTTGCCTCAAGAGCATATCCCGATGGCTATCCCAGAAGTCGTATCCAGTCCCTTTGAACTGATACTGAGCAGTTCCTTCGGCAAACCAAGCGGGTATGGTGACCGAAGGAAGCGGCCAACTAACGAGAGTATTGGGATACCCGTATAACACATCGGGCCGTCGCTCAGGTTCATAACCAAGGGCTTGCACATATATTGCAGGAAGGCGACGCGACCACTTACGTGACGCGCCAAGCTGAATCATGTGCGTATACTCGTGCGTCACAACATTGCGCAACCAGTTGTGAGTTCCGCGAAAGTCCCAAGCCATTGACGTTGCAAAGAACTTGATCTTGTTCGACTGGAAGTACGCGCCGGCATTTGCGACATCGTCTTCGTCAGAGAAGATCAGCGAAACTTTAGTGTCCGGCCGATAGTCATATATCTCGCAAAGCGGCTCGTGAATTTCTTCAGCAATGTCTGCGGCGAGAAAAGCAACCTCTTCCAAGCCTTCTGTAAAATGGACAACAAAATTATCCGTTTCAAAGGTCTTCCAGACAAGGTGCGGGCGTGTAAAATCTGCGGTCTGTGAAAGCGCCTGCGACACAATTGTCAAGCAAAAGAGAACGCAAAGAAGATGCTGCATCAACGTACCACAGCAATCTTGACTTCTGCAGAGTGGGTTTGCCCACCTCCAATGGCCTCAACACGACCAAAATAAACACCGCTCTGAACTCCCGACGCCTTCCACGGAATCTCAAATGCACCTGCTACAGATGAGGAACCGCTTATCTCCGCGATTTGCCTGCCTGCAATGTCAAAGATCGATACACTCGCTCTTGCAGCGTATGGAAGTGTTAGTCGGAAATTTGCAACACTGTTGCTTGGATTTGGCCAGACGTAAACAAAGCTCTCCCGCTCATGTACTTGTGGCCTCAATGGTCCGATGACTATGATGTTATCCGGTGCATGGTAGACTTCATTAACAGTACCGTCAGGCGAAATCGGAAGCCGCATTACATTCAGCGTCAACTGCTCGCCGTTCTTGACTTCCGTAAAAATATGGTAGCGGTGCTCAGAGTTGTTCAGACGAATCAACTTCGGGTCGCCGTTAATTGCGAGCGGGAAGTCAGGAAACCTGTTCGTGTTGTGATCATACGCTACTAACGCACGGCCAGTTAGACTGTCCTCATCGTTTGGAATCACGACCAATCGCAATACATCTGGATCGCCATCGAAATTCAAATCAAAGACTTCGCCTGCAGTTACATCACTCAATGCAAAATTCTCTCGTGGTGCACGGACTGCGCCTTCGACTCCACCACCATCCACTCTTCCGTCGCCGTCCCAATCGACTTCCGGCGGAAGACAATCATTAACATTGCACATCAGCTCTCCGGTCTCCGCGTCTAGATAGCCGACTCCAGGGAAATATATCTGCGATCGCGTCACTTCCTGGATAACGACAGGATTATCAAGTGGCTGGATAAACGCCGCACTCCACTGGTGCGAAAGAGAGGTCGAAATCTCAAATCGATGCACCGAGTTACTATCCCAGCCAAGGAGATATCGCGCGGGGGGAATCTCGAGATATGTGTAGTTCGGAATATTCTGCAGTGAATCAGGAATGGTTCCAAGGAGTTCAAGGTTTTCGTCGTAAACGGCACCTAAATGACTTCCGGTAAACACGTAGCGCGTCGCACCTGTAGCATCCCGACAAATGAACACCTTTTCAGCACCGACAGCTCCCTGTGGCAGCGGCCGAAAGACAGAATCCATACCATGCTCAGTTCTCTGAATCAAGCCGACCTGGCTCCCCACGAAAGTCAATACCTTGGCGATTTCAATCGTGGTCTTACCTGTGTTGCTTAGGTGGGTACCTGCCGGAATGGACAGCTGATAGACTGCGCCGCTGTCAGTCGCGAGAAACAACGAATCGTATACTTGCACATACACTTCCCTCCGCCCATCCTGATCGAGATCCGCGGCGGCCCAGTGTGCCGCAGAGTCATTCACGAGCATCGGGAAGCCACGCTCCACGAGAGTTCCTCGGATCCTGCACGTCATGACAGGTGCAACGCTAGAAAAGTCAGATATCTCGAGAAACGTGTATGCGTGGTCACTTAGCCGCGCAGATGGGCGCGTGTTGTCGTTAAACCTGACAAAGACGGTACCTCCGTTGGCATCTCGGAATGCGCGATTCTCACGGAACCAACAGTCTTCCTGAATTCCAAGTTCAGTACCTGAGCCAGATGAGGCAAAGCCGTACTCGCGACCTATATCCTGTGAGCCGTCAGCTTCTACCAAATCAACACCACGCCTACTGGGGTCAACGTTAATGCGATTTCTATTGATCCCCTCTGCGATGACTTGCTCATTAACATGCCAAATTAGAATACCGCTTCCCGGGATACCGTAGTCATAGTGCGACGCGCGTACCGGCACACGGAATCCATCTTGTACGAAAAGATTCCCTCTGCGATCAATTTGCATTGACCTGCCTTGTCTATCCTCGACAGTAACAGATCCTATGGAATCTGCGTCCGCATCGCGGTTTTCAAGCAAGTAGTACTCGCTTCCGCTTACCGGCACCTTTACGATCGCTGTCCCAGATTCGCTAAAACGCCCAATTTGTACGGTGTCGCCGATTCCTGAAGGGTGAATGACTAGTGGAACTTCCCAACCCATGTAGATTCTCGACCAGGCGTCCGGCAACGCGGGAACGATGGCATTCACGTTTCCCGATCCTTGATCCATCATGCCCCAACGACCAATGCCGCTGGCGCCAGTTTCTGTGTTATATAGATCGGGCATTCCGAGCCAGTTCCCAAAGAGTTTAATCAACACGCCATTTAAGGAAAGTTCGATTCCTAACTCAAGTGTCTCGTTCTGATTCTGCGACTCCGGCAGAATCAGTCCGCGAGTAACGCCGGCAGGAATCTCGCCGCTTATACGTGTAAGATCATCTTCAGAAATATATGCGGAAGGAATGTCAAACGGAGTATTGTCAAAACCAACATTGAAGTCCTTTCCCACTCCGGCATGGAACACAATAATAGCGTCGTACTGGGTAAAATCAACGTCAGCATCCGCTAAAGACATGGACTCGACAAAGAGCTCGACTAGTCGCCTATTCAGAAGCGCGGTGTCTGAATTGTAGTTGTAATGCCACATCGGGTGCGCTAACTGATACGCTTCCGTGGCACCATCTGGATACACGTCAAGACTTGCGAATGATATGGCTCCTCGCGACGCAGTGGAATAGTAGTCGGAGAGAAAAGCCAAGTGATCCTCAAAGTAGGATTTATCGTGCGGAAGTGGGTCGACTCTCAAGGTGTCAGGAAGACCCGACCCGAAAGTTCCATTGCCAGTTGTACCGGACAGTTCATCGGTTTGAAACTCAACGCGAACGGCACACAGACGAATCGGTAAACCTGCTGGCCACCGATCATCAAGCCGTGAAGGCGCGTTTCGTACGAAGTCACCCGATAGCGCGGTTCCTGCCCATGCAGGCGCCACGGACGACAGCAGTACTACGAGAAGGGCAATAAACAGGTTAGAACTCCACAGAAAGCGAATAGCGCATTGTATCAGTGAGAGGATGATTCTCGCCGGCAGTCAGGTAGCTGAAGTCAAATCTATAGGTACTATACTTGAGCGAGACGCCGAACGTATACGGAAAGACGCGGCCTAAGTGGTCGTTGTAGTACCCGCCACGAAGCCCCACAAGCGTGGAATACCAGTACTCTGCTCCGAGATGCCAGATCATGGACTTGACGAGATCGCCATCGCCCCAAGCAGAAAAAAGCGCTTCATAGAATTCATCCGAACGGCCAAGATTGTCACGCTTTACCAATTCTTTGTCAACATCTGTTGCTACAGTCAGCTTATTGTACTCTTGGTCGAGGACCTTAAAAGCAAGACCGAGTTTCAGCGTCGTCGGCAACGGATCGGCTTGCGCTCGATCGATATACGAAACTTTCGGACCCATGTTAGAAAGGTTTGCACCCACCGACAAACCCGGCATGAATGTGGCTTTGTAGAGTAAGCCCAGATCGGCCGCTATGGCCGTTGCTACGCCTTTTCCTTGTTCTGCGCCAGCGCCCACGGGAGATAAATTGCTATATGCGAGCTTTAGTGCGACGCCCATGGAGAGATTCTCATTCACCAAAGCACCATATGTGCCTGTAACGGCCATCTCATATGACGAGAATGTTCCAAGGTCTTCTCCGGATGGGCCAGTCCTTTGAGTCTCACCAAGGTTCAAAAACATCACATTGCCACCGACGGTTCCCCACTCCGGTATATAGTACGAACCACCAACAAACGCATAATAGAGGTCCGACAAATTGAATTGGGGTAGCCAGCGGGAATACATCATTGTCACTTCGTTCTTGGTTTGGAAACCAAGACCAGCGGGGTTCCACCACGTTGCCGTCGCATCATCAGCAATCGCAACAAACGTCTCACCCATTCCAGCAGGCCGCGCTCCCGGTGCAATCTTTAGAAAAAGCAGCGTCGCCTGACTGACGCTGGCCGCATAAACTTGCGAAGCTCCAAAGCCTGCAAGGATCACGCAGATTGCAAACATCCTTCTCTTCATGAGATCTCCTACCTATATTTCAGTTTTCTTCGTCAGCGTAAAATAACGAGCTTGCCCGTTGCCTCGGCGCGATAGCCTCGTTCATGCTGGGCAATCACTCTATAGAAATAGACACCGTTCGCAAGTTCATGTCCATCCCGATCACGGCCATGCCAAGGTCGGTTGCTGTTGCTGTTGTAAAGTTGACGAGCACCAAGCCCGTCTATCTCGTCAACAAACTTACCTGTCATGGTGTAGATGCGAATCTTGACGTCCCTCGCACCATCCTGAGTCAAAGAATACGTGAAGTAAGTCTCGCTACTCATGGGATTGGGCCAGTTAAGAACATCACGGATGGCAAATCCCTCTTCCGCGCTCTGACCGACAACAAAGTCGAACTGCTTGAGATTGAGATTGTTGAATGAATCCCAAGCTTCTATCGTCATGTTATGTGGCCCCTCTGAGAATGGTCCAAGCGTTCGGGTCAATTCACCTTCAATGTGGCTGTTGATGTCATAGTTGAAAAACTGGGTGATATCCTCGGCCTGTGCGTCGTCGATACGAACAGTAATTCGATGACCAACTTCTCCTGAGAGGTTGATGCCCGATTCATCGGATAGTCGGACAATAAGTCGGGGTGTTCTACTCACCTGATCACCACTTCTAAAAGAAGTATTCTCAAGCCATGCTTCGATTTGCGGGGGAATCGAGTCCGTAACTACCGCTGCCTGACTTGCAATGCGCAGCGGTTGCTCAATTCCTATTCCATCGGCTGAGTCCTGTTCACTTTCCGACTTGCCGTAGAAGTACAAACTCACTTTCGCATTCTCGCCACCGTACTGAATGTCCCGCGGGACTCGAAATGTCACGTCAAATCGTCCATTCACGATGGATGAACGGCCACGAAAAATCGCATTCCCCGGGAGACCATAATAGTATGGAGTCTGCGAGGGTACGCTGCAATTCGTACGTAAAGGGAAATAATAGGCGGCAGAATCCTCTGAATCGAAGACTCGAGCTTCAACAATACCATTAAAGTCAGACCAGACGTCCTCATCCAGAGACCGTTCAGTAATTTCCTTCCCGAGATTTGCCGCGAGAGTGCCGCTCGATTGCGACACATAGCCGCTCAGTGTGAAAAGCGCACCAGCCTGAAGTGAATCATCTCGTTGATCAACAAAAGCATAATACTCGGGAGTTGCCAGTCGCAGGACCGGATTTCCGAGGCAATGATACAGGCTGTTGTTTGACCTCAGCGGCTTGACAAGCTGAAGTGCCTCTCCAAGGCTCTGCCGACGATCTATGCCCTGTCTGAACACTTCCTCGTAGAATACCTCAGTCAGTTGCTGATTCTGGTTGACAAATGTGAAGCGTGTCGCTGCGATGCATGCCACACTGCCTACGTATCTTGCACCCAAAAGCAGCTCCGGAAAGCAACGCTCATTCGGTCGGTCGAAGCCTCCCCATGTGCACGTGCCTGCCACAATTACCGGCCAGACGCGTTCATTTCTGATCATGGGGAAGTCGCGATCCATGACGAACATTTGCTCGTCAGTCCAGACACGCTCGTTGCCGTGACCAACGTAGTTAATCAATAGAGTTCCGTTGTTTATCGTTTCGAGCAGGTCTCTTGTCGCATCAGGCTTTTGAGACGTCGAGCTTGACTGACGAAACGGATATAGAATCCCGTATATCTTTCGGAACGTGAAGTAATTTGGCAGTACGTCATTTATAAGATTCTCAGAGTCCGTTGTATGGAAGTCCTCTGCACAGCGTCCTTCCTTCCATTCATCGTCTGCTACAAATGTGGCTGTATTCTTCCACGCACCGTAGAACGGCCTGAGAGCATACTCAACAGTCTTCTCGACAATCGCTCGCACCTCTTGCGCTGACTGAACAGGCCAGCGACCTGAGATCATATCGAGGAGCGTCGCGCTGTCATCAAAATCCACATAGTAGTCATCTGTACAGACCCCCCCATTCTCCCAGGGAGGCATCCAGTTATCGTCAGTATTAGAGAGTAGATTCCGATAGTCATAGTCTCCGTCACCGACAAACAACACATACCTCGGCGGCTCTGCCTGCCCTGAGGGTCCTCGCCAATTCTGATATGCGTATCGTAAGAAGTTACGAATTGCGACGGGATCGTAGACACCGCCTGAAAACTCGTCAAAGATGTCGATCAATTTGACCCGTACGGCGCGAAGAGGCTCTTCCTCATACTGCGCATGCATGTCCAGCAAAGGCTCAAGTTCCTCGTACCATGCGCCATAGGTGACAATAATAATTCCCGCTTCATTCAGTGAACTGCGCAAGCGTGAGTAGTCTGCAGCGTCGAAGACTTTGCGGCCGCGGTACAAAGGGATTCGAATTCTGCTGGTACTGGTCGCCCAATACCGGCGCATTGCCCCAGCATACGAGGAATCGGAAAAACTGTTTCCGCGTCTGGCGCGCGGTGTTAATGGATCAGATACGTCAAGAAGATACGAGCTTGCATCGAGACCGGTAACCTGATATCCGTACCAATCAGTTCCACTTGGTGCAATCATCTCAATCGATCCAGAAGATGATTGTACTCCCCGCTCATACTCGACTTCGATGTAATTCAAATGAATCTGCCCGCTTGCGGACCGATTCGTCAGTCTGACTACATTGTTACCTGCAGCAAAGACACCTGCCGGAACCTGAATGACGAGCGGATCAGAAAATACCCCTTGGCTGACGTACTGATCATTCACCCTAACATCAAATCCACCACCAATCCCCGAACCCCTCATTCTCAAACGAAGCATGCCCCGACCGGTGTTGGCTGCTTCAAGATTGATTGAAAACGATCGCTCTGTTTGCGCATCCAGTGTAGCCATGTACCAGATGATGCCTGAATTAGTCTGATCCGAGCCTGCCCCGTAGATGTACAGGTCCTGGTCAACGTAGTTGCGTCCTGTGATCGTGGAAACCTGAGTCGAAGAGGACGAGAACTCCGGTAGCGTTGTCATTCGTAGACCCGGCGTCCCCGCAGGATCGATGCCAACCCAATAGACATTTTCTGTCGCATATGGGCTTGCGTGACCGTGGTCACCAAGCAGACTGCCGTCAGCGTAGTCATAGCCCTTGAGACCTTCAGCGTAGAAAAGAACACGGTCTCCGGGGTCCATTCTGCCATCGCCGCCATCTTCAACAAGGATTGCGTTCTCGCGAAGAAGTGAATCTGGTACGGACAACAAACCTGATGGGAGCATCCGACCGCCATTACCAAATACTTTGATTTGACTCGATGAGACGCCAATAGCCGGAACACCTTGTTGCTGTAACCACTCAGCGGTCATGGCATACAAACCAGCTTCCGTTACACCAAGCTTGTAGAGCTGAAACGCTGGCCAAGATTCAGTTTCATCGAGCCTCCCTATGGGTGACGCAGGCAAGCTCCACCAGCGGGTCGCGAGTTCGCCATTTATAGTAAGTGTGCCCAGAAGTTTCACTTCGCGCGGAAACGGACCTATCGGCGCCGCCGCACCCTCAAAAATCACCTCTAAATCAAGAGATAATAATATTTTGGTTCGGCCCGCCTCGGCCTCGGCAACTCTCACAGCAATATGGGCGATCTGAAATCCGCGCCACGCTTCAACGGCGCGCAACGTGACAGCCGACTTTGGGACTCTTCCGTCTGCTTCAGCAGCCACCTCTGCGTCCGGTAACAGGATGTCTGAGTCTTGATACCTGATACCCCGATTGACAACCCTCGGAGTCGTGCCGATTGGGCACGCCACAAGAAGGACTTGCACAGGTATCAGCCTCCCGTTTTCCGGCATCCACTCCACGGACGTAATAACAGACTCCAATCTTGCTTCTGGACCACTACGATCCAAGTCAAGGTTGGGCGACCACTGTACGTGGAGCCTTTCTGCAGTCGACTCAAGAACAACCGCGGACGATGCCTTGACGGAAGTCGCAGCGCCTAGCCCTAGCAGGTAGACGAGAAGTCCAAGATATCTGTACTGCTGCTTCTTCATCTCTTAAAATAAAAAGCCGAACCAGGCGAGCTGCCCGTTCGGCATAAAAAGCCATTAGCGGAGCGAGCGAACGCCGACGTTAGAGGAATAGGTATTATCGCACATACGATGACAAGGCCAACTTGGCCACGCCTATAGAAACCTCTAACGAAGGGTCATTATACTCCAGTAAAAATTTCGGAAACTTCTAAATATAAGCACTTGCGTTGGTTTACGCAATACCCCTGTAAGAAATTCCCAAATTCACTTAACTCTCAGAGAGAAATGCAAGATTATGTAAATAATTTACTTATCAATGTTTGACGGATAGGGATCACTTGGTCAAACTGATTGCCGAGCGGAAACAAGCGAGTCGTGGGATCTGGAGCATTCAGACTCGATTTCCTCGATAAGCGCATGAAAAGCGGCTGGCCTAAACTGCCTTCCAACTTCACTTTCCATCCAACCGATTGCTTCTTCTACTGTTAGCGGTTCCCTGTACGGTCGCTCGTGACACAGCGCATCAAAAGCATCTGCTGCAGCTAATAAGCTACTTTCAATAAGAATTTCATCCCCCCGTCTTCCCGCCGGATAACCAGTTCCATCATGTCTCTCATGATGCTGGAGAATAATCTCCCGAGCACGTTTGAACCTGGTAAAAGGCAGCAGTATTTCTGCGCTCAACGCGGGATGCCGCGCGACCTCGCTTCGCTCCTGTTTGGTGAGTCTACCCGACTTATGGAGCACGTGGTCTGGTAACGCCAGTTTGCCGATGTCATGAAGCAGGCCAGCCAATAAGATGTTCTGTTGAACATCGCTCGCTAGCCCTAATCTGGCGGACGATCTTCGCGCCAAATCTCCAACTCTCAAACTGTGCCAGTACGTTGGCTCATCCCTGAACTTGAGAGCAATCAACAGGGTCTGAAGCGCGGCACCCTCAGTTGCACTAAGGCCGGCCGCCGCAATAACAATTGGAGAAGCAGGTGTTTTTCGATTCATTACACCTGTCTTTCGCAAAGGCAGGGCCAGATTCAGTTGAGAAAAGCCGACGATTCTTCGCCGATTGCACGAAGAAAGACAACTTCCAAGTGAGAACTATCATATCGCTGCTGCAGTTCCGCTACAGATCCTTGGTCTCTCACATCCCCTCGATGGATCAGCAATATTTCATCACACAGCAACTCAGCCTCACGCATAACGTGAGTTGAAAGCAAGACGCACTTGCCTTCTTCCCTGCTTCGCTTCATGAACTTCACAATTTGTGAAGCAGCCAGAATATCCAGCCCGCTTGTGGGTTCATCGAAGATCAGCACAGGGGGATCATGCAGAATTGTCCTAGCTATGCTGACACGCTGCCGCTGTCCTGTCGACAGCTTCTCACACCGACGATCCAAGAAATCACCTAAGTCAAGCAATGCCGCAACGTTTTGAATCTTTTTACCTGCTTCCAGCCTTGAGAACCCATGCAGAGCTGCGAAGTACCCAAGCATTTCCTCAGCAGTCAGTCTACCATACACTCCGGTCGAAGCAGAAAGGAATCCGATGGACCTGCGAACAGCTTGCGGATCGTCAAGCAGATCTTTACCAGCTACCTTAGCCGATCCCAGTGTGGGTTTCAGCATCGTTGCGAGCATGCGGAGTATGGTTGTCTTGCCCGCACCGTTGGTCCCCAATACCCCAAATATTGTGCCGTAAGCAGCTTGAAATGAGACGTCCTTACATCCAATTACTACTGAACCGGCGGCATCGCGGTACGTCTTTCCGAGGGACTCAACATGCACTGCCCAATCGATCATCGTAATCCTCGAGTCGAGGTATTCTTGTCGGGGACATTTTGCATCCAGTTTGGATTATAGATTTCCCCGCGCTTGGTAGAATGAATGAGATCCAAGTCGCCGAAGCCGGATCGGTCGAAGAACACGAAGTAGACTCCACCTTCTACCCGATCAAAGTGCCAAATCTCGTGATCAGGAACCTGTGCCTCCGCATACCGGCGATCAATCACGTCTGGCTCACCATACATGATTAGAACCCTGCCTCGATCTGTCCGCCATCCTTCATTCTGTAGAAAGCTATACCTTCTATTCGCCTCAGCCACACGCGCGAAGTACCGATTTGGCGCTTCAACGTCAGCAGGTTCCCGATTCTTCCAGAAGTCAATAAGAAAGGCCCGTTTACCTTCCGCATCCATATTTCGTACGCGCTTATCGTCCTGTCTGGTCAGCAAGTACTTCATCAGTGTGATGGCGCTATCCGGATCAATCCTGTCAAGAATGTTGCCACCACTCGCCAGAAGCAGACTCTGCATTTCCGTATCAAGATGAGGGTCACGACCTACAGCCAGGTCTTCTGGGCGGTAAACGTAGAATTTCCTCTTGGCTTTGCGGTCTGGCATCCCCAGTTCCGAGATAATAATCTCCAACTGGTAAGTACCTGTACGCAGGGTATACGCCGGAAAACCGTCAGTAATAACCGCAGAAGTACCCGGCTTCTTCAGCCTGCGAACAGCAGGTTGCTTTGCCAGCTCACCGGATTCCGCAAAAAGAACTCTTCGTGTTATCGTCAGCGAATCCGTGAAGCTCGCGTCCGCGCCCAAACCGTAACACTCGAGGTAATAATACAACATCGGTAACTCACGACCATAAAATCCGGAAGGATTGGGAACAAAATGCACTCCATTTCGGTAGAACGCAGAGCTGGAATCTGTAAAGCTCATTTCTGCACCCAACGCAATTTCTGACAATCCGAAAGCATCCTTGACTTCAGATACAGAAAACGTCCTCTTCACTTGATGAACACTTCGTGCATCCTGCTGCAGCAGTGATATGTCTAATTCATATTCACCAGGTCGCATGAAGTACCGAAAAGTATACGGAAAGTACGATCCAGCATCTCGCTGAATAATCCCTCTGACTGCATCACGTGTGTCAATCGTATCCGACAGAAAAACGGCATCCTCAATCGCGAGCGAAGACACTAACGAAAACTCTGCTACAAGGCTGTCCTCTCCAACTTTACTGTAGTAAAGGACATCGCGCTCGACACTGACGTAGACTTCGCAATATGTTAAGCTGTCATTGCCGTAGAAAGTCACGATATCAACTTCCACACCTACGGCGAGCACATCAAAAGTACAAATTAGAAAAACACAAGCGAACGTCGCCAACCTGTAACACATTCCTGGCCTCCTTGTTAGCCAGCAGCGACCGTTTCCGTACGCGGAGTCGGCGCTTCCGCCGGATTCAACAAACGAACCGAAACCAATTTTGACACGCCTTCCTCCTGCATGGTAACACCATAGAGGTTGTCTGTCACTTCCATCGTTCGTTTGTTATGCGTAATCATAATAAACTGCGTATGATCGCTATGACGTCGGATCATGCGAGTAAAACGATCAATATTCGCATCATCAAGCGGAGCGTCCACTTCGTCGAGAACGCAGAATGGCGAAGGCTTGACTTGATACAAAGAGAACAATAGGGCAATCGCAGTCATGGTCTTCTCACCGCCAGACATCAGGGATAGCGATTTCAACCGTTTCCCGGACGGGTTTGCCCACATCGTGATATCAGCCTCAAGCAGATCCTTTCCGCTCAATATCAAATCCGCCTCACCAGCGGGGAAGAACTCAGAGAACAACGATTGAAAATTCGCACGCACGGCTTCGAAAGTGTGCAGGAATTTCGCCTCTGCCGTCTCATTGATTTTTCGAATTGTCTCTTCCAGGGTTAACTTTGCTTGGAGAAGATCAGCGCGATTGCTCAGCATATCGTCCAACCTCTGGGTCTCTCGCTCAAACTCCTCGACTGACAGCAAGTTCACTTGACCAAGATTCTCTATCTTCCTTCGCAATTCCAGAATCTTGTCTTCAGTTACTTCAAGTGACCTCAACTCCTGCAGATTCTCCGGAACTCTGTCTTGTGAGAGGTCAAGGTCAAAATGCGACTTGCCGTGTGACGCCAATGACTCCAACTCTCCCTCATACTTCGCAATCGCAACTTCTAACTTGCGCTGATTCTCCATCGCAAACTCGCGGCTCTCACGCAGCTTTTTTAGCTGCTCCTCCATGGCAGACACTTCGCCACGAGCAGCATCTTTTCCACGTTGAGCATCGTCGACTGCCCGAAACCGCTCATCACGCACCTTAAAGAGCTCCCCCAATCTCCGGGCGATATCTTGAAGAAGAGACTCGCATTCGCGTATAGTGTTTGCTCCAGTCTCAGCAAGCTCAGAACTGCTGGAGATTGACTCATGCTGTTCCCGCTCCGTCGATGTCAGTCGATCAGATTCAGCATTCAGCAGTTCCCGCCGATGTCGGACATTATCAAGAGCTCGCGTCGCCTCATGGTAACGATCACGTGCACCACTATTCTCTTGTCGCGCTTGCCATACTCTTTCCGACAACGCTTCTATTTCCGATTGGACCTTTCCGCTTTCTCCACGACACTCTTCAAGGACTTCAAGTATTCGCGACACTTCGATACGAAGCCTCTCCTCTGCCTCTTCTGATTCCGAGATTAGGCTTAATGCAGCTTCTTCTCTCTGATTAAGCGAATGGACCAGTGTCTCTAATCGTAACACTTCCGCGTTTTCACGCTCTTTCAAAGTTCTCGCCAGTGACACCTCGTCTGCAAACTCTTTGAGCCGACTCTTCCATACTTCAATCTCGCCCTTAACGGCCGAACTCTCCTTCTCAAGAAGGCCACGCTCGTTTTGCGCAGATTCTAAGGTCTGACTCAGGACTTCCAGTTGATGCGCCAATCCAAGATCGTTTGGTGTATCAAGTTCCTCCGCACCCGTGTAGCAGCTTCCTGTCCAATCGAGCCACTCGCCATCGAGCGTAACAGCCCGAGCGCGGTGCTGAACAAGGAACGGCTGCAAGTTGAGCGCTGTTGAGAAGTTATCCACGATTAAGCACCTCTCAAGCAGAGCATTTATCACATCAGCGCATTCCGAGGCGTCAACAAAACTGCCTGCCCATCCGAGAGCTTGTGGAGGTAGCATGGGCAGATCGTTACGAGGCACAAGGTCTGCTATCACAAACCCGCAGCGTCCAGCCTCAGCATGGACAATCGCTCCAACTGCTTCCTGTAACAACTCAGTATCTTGAACAACTAGGTGATAGGCGTAGTCTCCCAAGGCTGCGTGAATAGCCTTTATATACTTGGAATCAACTACTGCGTGATCTGCAACAAGCGAGCTACTTGCGAACCTCTCACGCACTAACTTTATCGGCAAAGAAGCACGTTGCCCACGTTGCTCCAATGTTCGTAAGAGGCCTATGTGCGATTGCGTCGCGTGCTCAACTCGTTTGAGCTCCTGTAGCTTTGAATTAAGGACATTTAGCCTTTCGCTTACAAGGAGTCCGCCTTCGTCCACTTGTTCGTAATCATGGATCGCGGCGCGTAACCTATCGTCAGCAACCTTCAGCGCCTCCTTCGCTCTCACCAACTTCTGCTCTAATTCAGCGCGTTCTGCATGAACTTGCTCCTGAGATTGAATAGCAGATTCACGTCTGCCCTTTTGACGAGCTATGTTCTCAAGGTGCTTCGCACGTTCATTTTCAAGTGCCGTCTGCGATTTATTCAGAGAGGCGAGGCGGGAGTCAGCATCTTTGTATGAGGTCTCTGCATCTTTAAGCACTGCTTGACTAACATCAAACGCATTCTTTGATTCGTCACTCAGCTTCGTCGCATGAAGCAAAGCGATGTCACAGTCGGAAAAGTCTCTCGCTAATCCTTCACGTCGCGCTTCCAGCGAAGAAAGCTTGTCCTTCGCAAGGATAATCTGGCGTTGCGCACGTTCCAAGGAATCTCGAGCAGCAGAAAGCCTCGCCTCAGCTCCCGCCTTTTCTGCTTCCAGCAAGGAGATTTCCGCAACTGTGTCCTGAAGTTGCTTGCGTAACTCACCTAAATGTTGATCGCTCTCAAACTGCTCTGATCTCATCTTTTCCACTTGCGCCTCGAATCGACGCAAGTGACTGACGCTATCCTCGGCACGGTCACTTGCATCCGCCAAAGCATGCTTCATTGGCACGAGTTCGTCAACAATTCTGTAAAACTCAGTTACCGCAAGGGCTCTTTCAGCTTGACTAAGTTCGTCAGCCAACTCCCGGTAGCGCTTTGCTTTGCTGACCTGACGTTTCAGCGAATTCACCTGACGTTCCACTTCAGATATAATGTCTGCTAGCCGTAACAGATCTTCGTCTGTCTGACTGAGCTTTGCCAGCGCCTGGCGACGCCTTAGCTTATACTTTGCAATCCCAGAGGCTTCCTCGAAGAGCTGGCGGCGACCTTCACCTTCCTCGCGCAGGATATCCTCAATCATCTTTAGCTCAAGGATCGTATACGCGTTCGGGCCGAGCCCGCTATCCTGCAGCATATCTGTGATGTCTCGCAGTCGGCAGACATTTCCGTTAATCAGATACTCTGACGTACCATCTCGATGCAACTTCCTTGCAATCTCAATTTGCGAATACGGCAGATTAATCCTGCCCGAATCATTGTCAAATTTAACACGAACTTCCGCCATGTTCAGTGGCTTTCGCTTCGCAGTGCCATTGAATATGACATTCTCCATCCTCTCCCCGCGAAGTATAGATGAACGCTGCTCTCCCAAGACCCATCGGAGGGCGTCAACAACATTTGACTTGCCGCAGCCGTTGGGTCCCACGACGCCAGTTACGCCAGGTGCGAATTGAATATTCGTTTCTATGGCGAAAGACTTGAATCCTGAGATACTGAGAGAAATGAGCTGCATTCGGTGTAGCTACTCCGTGTTTTGAAGCAATTCCATTAGTATTCTGCGCGATGCGGCAGGGTCCGCTTTTCCGTTCGTTTCCTTCATAATTAGTCCCATGAAGAAACCAATCATCTTCGTCTTGCCCTCACGAAACTTCTGCTTCTCGGCTAGGTGGCTATTCAAGATGCCCAGAATTATGCTTCTTAGCTCAACCTCATCCTGAACCTGCAGCAATCCTTCAGTCCTAATGACTTCGTCAGCTGAACGAGAATCTGTGAGCATCCTGCGAAGTAAGTCACGACCAACGGACCGGTTGATGTCCTGACGCTCTACAGCAGCAATGACGCCGGCTAATCGCTTCGGTTCAACTGGAAACTCCTCGATTTCCCAAGAGTTTTCGCGAAGCAATCGCTGAACATCACCTTGAACCCATGTCGCGCAGGCGCTCGGAGATAGACCTTCCTTCAAGAGAGCTTCAAAATAGTCACTTAGAGCGCGGTCAGATGCCAAGAGATACACGGCTTCATCATTTAGCTCGAACTCCTCGCGGTAGCGAACTCTACGAGAGTCCGGGAGTTCGGGAAGGCTTGCTCGAATCAAGCTCACATAATCATTCTGCAGTTCCAGCCAGGGGAGGTCTGGATCAGGGAAGTATCTGTAGTCGTCTGAACCTTCCTTTTCCCGCATCGGTGACAGTCTCTCTTCCTGATCGTCCCATTGCATGGTCTGACGTGCTAGCTTGCCACCGCTCTCATAGATGCCAATCTGTCTAAGCATCTCCGCATCAATAGCGCGCTCTACACTGCGAATTGAGTTGAGATTCTTCATCTCGGTTCTCTCTCGCAGGTTTGTCTCACCTAATCTCCTCACTGAAACATTGGCATCGCAGCGCAACGAACCCTGCTCCATGTTTCCGTCGCACACACCGATGAATCGTAGCAATTCGCGCATCACTGCCAGATAAGCCCCAGCTTCCCGAGACGAACGAAAGTCTGGTTCTGTCACTATTTCAACGAGAGGGACGCCACAACGATTCATATCGATCACCGTAGACCCATCCGGCAGATGCATGGACTTACCCGCATCCTCTTCGATATGAGCGCGGGTGATTCGTATGACTTTTTCTTTGTCGTCTGCCTTTATTCGGATCGAACCACCAGTCGAAAACGGAAAGTTAAACTGCGAAATCTGATAACCCTTTGGGAGGTCTGGATAAAAGTAGTTCTTTCTGTCAAAACGAGAACGAAGGTGCACCGTAGCTTGTACAGCGACAGCGAGACGAATTGCCTGCGTAACCACCTCTCTATTGAGAACCGGCAAAGCACCCGGGGTGCCAAGGCATACTGGACAAACAAGTGTATTGGGTTCCACCCCATAAAGATTGGGGCAGCGGCAGAACGCCTTCGTCCTCGTTGAGAGCTGCGCGTGAATCTCCAGCCCAGCTATCAACTCGTACTCAGAATTCATCATGACGAGCGTAACTTCTCAAGTACAGAACCCGCAATCAATAGCTCCCGCTCTGCAAAGTGCTTACCTATCAATTGAAGTCCAATCGGCAATCCCGCACGGTCCGTGCCCCACGGAACCGATAACGCAGGTACGCCCGCAAGATTTGCAGGCACGGTAAAGACATCAGAGAGGTACATTGCAACAGGATCATTCGCCTTCTCGCCCAGGTTAAATGCGGTGGTAGGAGTCGTTGGAGTCAGAATAACGTCAACTTCCGCCAATGCCGAGACGATCTGATCGGTAATCACTCTTCGCACTTTAAGCGCTGTATTGTAGTACGCGTCATAATACCCTGAGGAGAGAACATACGTTCCCATCATTATGCGCCGTCTCACTTCTGCGCCGAATCCACGGCCCCGCGACTCGTCATATACAGATGAAAGATCACGAGCTTCGGGATACCTGAAACCATAGCGGACTCCATCAAATCTTGCGAGATTCGAACTTGCCTCGGCAGTGGCTACAATGTAATAAACCGGAATCGAGTACTTGAGGACAGGAAGCACTAACTCAACAAGCTCATGACCTGCTAACCTCAGCTTCGTAATTGCATCTTGACAAGCCGATGCCACTTCTGGTGAAAGCGCGTCATGCTCAAGGTAGTCACGGAGCAAACCAATTCGAAGCGGTCGCACTGGATCAACCAAAGAGGTCGCGTCCGGCACAGGTGCATCCGATGAGGTCGAATCGTTCGGATCGCTCCCCGACATTGCCTTTAATGACTGATAGATGTGCTCACATGATCGGGCAAACGGCGCAATTTGATCGAGCGAAGAGCCGAATGCGACCAAGCCGTAGCGCGAAACTCTGCCGTATGTAGGTTTCAGCCCAACCACGCCGCAGAAAGCAGCGGGTTGTCTGACACTACCCCCAGTCTCACTGCCCAATGCCAGATGGCATGTATCTGTCGCCACAGCGACGGCGCTCCCGCCCGAAGATCCCCCTGGAACCTTTTCGGGATCAACAGGGTGACGAGTGGGGCCGAAAGCAGAATTTTCCGTTGACGACCCCATAGCAAACTCATCCAGATTCGTTTTACCAATGATCACAGCACCCGCACGCTCGAGTCTCTCGACTGCCGTTGCCGTGAATAGAGCAGGGTAATGATCTAGAATCTTCGAGCCGCAAGTTAACGCGCAGTCCTTAACAGAAATATTGTCTTTTATGGCTACAATGAAGCCGGCAAGTGGCAGCTGCTTCCCCGCCTCGAGTTTTTCTGCTACCTTTTCTGCATGGAGCAGCGCGCGCTCATCAAGCAAAGAAAGATACGCGCCTAAGGACTCACACTCTCGTGCGCGAGCCAGCGCAGACTTTACAGCATCAGGAATCTGTCGAGGATTTTGTCGAAGCGTCTCCGGGCTGGGGATGCATAGATGCATTCGGGGCGTTCGTGTCCTTCCGGGTTGGAGAAGCAGGTGAATTCAGGCTGGATGTTATGTCCCGCTTGACTTCGAGATAGGAACGGCGAAGGTCGGAAATACCTCTCCCTAATTGTCGCGCCGTGTCCGGAAGGCGCTTTCCGCCAAACAGCAGCATTACAACAAGGACAACAACGGCTATCTCGCCTATGCCAAGATTCATATGACCTAAAAAGAAAACTCTACACGGACACTTTGCCGCGCGGCTTCCGCAAATGCACTAAGAAGAGGAAGCCCGTCCACAGACCCTACAATCTCCTCGGAAGCACGGTCCGGGTGCGGCATAAGCCCCATGACATTTCCTGATCCATTTATAAGGCCGGCAATCGCGTTTGTACTGCCGTTCGGGTTCCCATTCGGAGAATCCGATCGCGATGGTTCCGCGTACCTGAACACCACCTGGCTGTTAGCCTCGATACTGGATATAGTTGTCGTATCAGCAGTGAAATTGCCTTCTGCATGAGCGATTGGCATCCGGACGATTTGACCTTGCCAAAGGTGCTTCGTAAAGATCGTGTCTGTATTTTCCACCCGGAGTCCTACCCAGCGCGAAATGAAGCGCAAATTACGGTTCAGCATCAGAGCGCCTGGCAAAAGTCCAACTTCGCAGAGGATTTGAAATCCATTACAAATGCCGAGAACCGGCCCTCCAGAGTCTGCAAACTCTTTAATGGCAGGCATGATCGGGGAGATCTTTGCTAGCGCTCCCGCTCGAAGGTAATCGCCATAAGAGAATCCTCCCGGAAGGAGCACACCGGAACAACTTCCAAGTCTAGTTTCCTTGTGAAACACTTCTTGCACCGTCGCGCCAACAATGTTCCTGAGAACATGGACGCAGTCACGGTCGCAATTAGAACCTGGAAACGTAACAACTGCAATACTCATGCAATGTCAACTCGGTATGTTTCAATGATAGGGTTTGCGAGCAACCGATCTGCTATTTCAGATACAATCGCCCTCCCCTGATCTTCACTGACTAGCTGCAATTCAATCTCGACCTTCTTGCCCACGCGCACTCCGGCGACTTGGGTATACCCACGTTGGAAAAGCAACTGCTGTATGGCTTGGCCCTGAGGATCAAGCACGCCCTCTTTCAATTCAACTGTTACGATAGCTTTCACGGATTCTTCCAACGTGTAGTGAAAGGTTCAGGCTGATCCACATCTGCTAACTCATGAAGTCTTCTCGATTGAAATTGACCGGCGATAGCAGCAGACGCGATGAGAAGTAATATAACTGGAAAAGCCAGCAACGGCGGATCAATCATGGCAACGCCGATGCAAAGGGCGAGTATAACAACTCGTCTCGAATTCCTGCCCTGCTCCCGTAATGTGAAACGTGGCAACGCACCGATCGGCACCTTACTAACCATCAGAAGCGCCGTGAGTAACAGCAAACCAGCCAGAACTTCAATGCTCCTCACTTCACCCCAAATTCTAAAATTCAGTATTACAAATGTGGAAATGAGACACGCATGTAAAGGAGAGGTCAGCCCCTCGTAAGCGCCTGAATGCTTTGACTCCTTGACATTGAATCGCGCAAGTCTAAAGGCCGCTGCAAGAACTGGTAATGTGCAAACGACCATTCCAATCACCGAGTCCTCACGAAAAGCGACAATGTAACACAAAACAGATGGCGCAACTCCCATAGAAACGACGTCGGCCATGGAATCGAACTGCAGACCAAGTGGCGAAGAGCCGCCAAAGAACCGTGCAGCTTTCCCGTCAAACGCGTCCATAATCACTGCCAAGACAATGAGCCAAGCCGCAAGTGACGCATGTCCGTCAATGGCCAGCAGAATAGCAGAAAATCCAAAAATCAGATTTAAGGCTGTGAGTATGTTTGCAAGATACTTCATTGACGTCCTCACGATTGCATATGGTCACGGAATCGAGCGATCACAGTTTCACCGGCCTTGGTCCGTTGACCACTCTTAACCACAATTTCAGCAGTCTCAGGCAACTCAACTTCCATGCGCGAACCAAAATAGATAAGTCCGAACCGCTCACCTGCCGCAAGTCTGTCACCAAGATTTGCCTTGCATGAAATCTTCCGCGCAATCAGTCCTGACAATTGACTAAAGCGGATCTTTCCTTGCTCTGACTGCAACTCGATGTCAATGCGCGCGTTTCCTCGTGCCCCTTCGCGCGAATTTGCGTGGCTGTAAGTTCCCGGTCGTGCCACAATTGAACTTACCACTCCGGCAAAGGGCGAACGATTCACATGGACATCAAGTACGGAGAGAAAGACCGCCACGAACTTCCTGCCATCAGCAAGAGTCTCAATCTCTACCACAACCCCATCGGCAGGTGCGAGGACAGCACGCTTATCAGCGGGTGGATGTCGCTCTGGATCGCGGAAGAATAATAAGACTGCAATACCAAGAATGACTAGAAATATTCCCGCAGCAAACAACCACGTCCGATCCAACGCCATGGACACAAAACACAGTCCCATGCCAGAAATCGCCGGAGGCAAAACAAGTGGCCATGCTTCCTTTGCAAATCTCATACAGATTTCAGCTCTAAACCGCGCTGGTCAGGCGCTCATAGAGTTCACGATAGGCCTTCTCCACACCAGTAGGATCTTGCAACGCTCGATCACGATCAAGTTTTCGGTTTGTCTTGTGATCCCACACTCTGAATGTGTCCGCGGTAAGCTCATCGCCGATACAAATGTGATCACCTGCATCGCCAAACTCAAGCTCAAACTCAACGAGCAATAATCCACGACGCTCAAATAGCGATTTCAGAACTGCGTTTGTCTTGGTTGCAATCCGCTGCATAGTTCGCAAGTCATCCGATCGACCGTAGCCAAGTGCGACAGCATGACTCTCATTAACCATTGGATTGTTCAGGCTTGGGTCCTTCAGGAAGTACTCAACAACAGGATAGTCAAGTGGTCTACCGTCGTCCAATCGAAACCGCCTCGCAAACTCACCTGTAGCTACGTTATACACAATTGCTTTGATGTCAAACATGTCCACACGACGCACGGCAACCTCTGTTGGCGACTGCCTTTCGACGAAGTGTGTTGGCACGTGATAGTTTTCAAGATACTGAAACAGGAAGCTCGAAACGCCGCAGTTAATCTCACCCTTTCCCACGAATGACGACTTTCGTGATTCGCGGGGATTGCCTGCATCGTCTGTAAACTCAAGGATAGCGTAGCTCGGGCGATTTGTTGCAAAGAGCTTCTTGGAACTTCCTTGCACAATTAGTTCAAGTTTATCGAGGTTCATTGTCCGTTCGGTTAATCCACGATTCCAAGCCGACGCAATAGCAGATCAGAAGTTTCATAATCTGGCTTCAGTTCAACGAGAGAATCAATCGTCTTCACATCAAGTGTGCGCATCACTTCAGGATCAGCCTTTAGCATTTCAGCCATCGGTTTTCGGCTGTTGAGTGCCTCACGCGCTGACTTTTGGACTACAGTATAAGCCGCTTCACGTAGCCAACCTCGCTCGATGAGAGCATGTAATACCTTTTCCGATGCCAAGGCTCCATGCGTCAAATCCAAATTTCTCTCAGCCTGATCAGTGTCAACCTCTAAGCCTTCAAGAACACGCAATAAGAGGTGCAACATGTAATCAATGGCAATGCAGGCATCGGGAAACACAACACGTTCGGTTGATGAATGGGAGATATCTCTCTCATGCCATAGTGCGATATTCTCCATACCTACGACCGCATATCCACGCAACATCCGCGACATGCCGGTAAGTCGCTCGCACAGAATGGGGTTGCGCTTGTGCGGCATCGCCGACGACCCCTTTTGCTTCCTTCCAAAGGGCTCAAACGCTTCACTGACCTCTGTACGCTGAAGGTGACGAATCTCAAGCGCGATCTTCTCAATAGTTCCGCCTATGACTGCCACCATATTCAAGAATTCTGCGTGCAAATCCCTACTTACGACTTGTGTTGAAATCGGAGCGACACCGATTCCAAGTTCAGCCATAACCAATTCCTCAAGCTCAGGGTCAGTATGACCATAATTGCCAACAGCGCCTGAAAGTTTTCCCACAAGGATCCGCGGTAAGCACTCTCTAAGCCGAGCTTCATGTCGGGAAAACTCATCTTCCCACAGCGCAAACTTAAGACCGAAAACAGTCGGTTCAGCATGAATTCCATGAGTTCGGCCGACACATGGCGTGCGTCGGTACTCTAAGGCTCGACGACGCAGGACGATTCTAACCGCCTTAATGTCGTCCAGGATCAATTCAGCTGCTCGCTTGATTTGCAACGCGAACGCAGTATCGACGACATCGGAGGAAGTGAGTCCAAGGTGCACAAATCGAGAATTCATGCCAACATAGCGCGCAACAACCGTGAGAAATGCAATCACATCATGCTGTACTTCAGCTTCGACTTCGTGGATCTCATCAATCGAGTAACGTGCATCTTGGCAAATCTGTTCAACGACATCCAAGGGAATCTCATTCCTCGACGCGCGCGCCCTGAGAGCAGCAAGCTCAACCATTAGCCACGTGTCATAGCGGGCTTCTTCCGTCCACAGTGATGACATGGGCTTTCGAGAATATCGCTCAATCATCCGTTATACGCACCGACCTTAGGTATGGGCAATAGTTCCAACTCTTTCGTCATGATCGTTCCACGCCGGCTGATCACAATGGTGAGTTTATCCCCGACACGCAAATCAGTATTATTGACATAATCCACCGCATCGCGCGCGCGATTTATCTGCCGATCGTTGATTTTTAGAATAACATCCTCAGCTTTCAGACTTGCGCGCTCGGCGGGACTTCCTGGATCAACACCTGTTATAACTGCTCCGCGGTTCTCTGCTAAATCGAGCATCTTCCACATCACACCGCGAAGATCATTCGCTCGAATACCAAGCCAGTAGTTTCGATCAACTCCGCCTCGCAATAAGTCTTCGATTGAGTTGACAATTCGATTTGATGGAATAGCAAAGCCGACACCTACTGAGCCGCCGCTTTCAGTGAATATCAAGGTATTCATCCCCACCGCTCGGCCTTCAGCGTTAATCAACGGTCCTCCAGAATTGCCGCGATTGATCGCAGCATCTGTCTGAATCATGTCAGAGTAGAGCCGTCCATCCGAATCACGTTCGAAATCGCGATTCAAAGCTGAAATAACACCGACCGAAGCAGACGGCTGATCATTGATATCAAACAATCCATAAGGATTACCTATGGCAATAACCCACTCGCCAACCATTGCCTCATCGCTATTTGCCCACTCAATAAAAGGCAACTTCTCACCATCTATCTTGAGCAAAGCCATATCGAGCAATTCATCAGTTCCAACGATTCGCGCATCATACTTCTGACCCGCTGTTGTAGTGATTGCAACAGATACAGCATTCTTCACGACATGCTCATTCGTGACTATGTAGCCATCACTTGTGAAAATGAAACCTGATCCAAGTCCAGACGCTTGCTTCTTGACAGTGCGCGGCCAGAATCTTTCATCAAGAAACATTCGAAAGAACGGATCTCGAGGGACAAATGGATTAGCAACTTCTGTCACCGTCTCGACACTAATCCCGACTACGGCATCGGAAGCAATTGCGATTGCGCGAGTCAGCGCTGTCTCACGGGTTGATCTGACTTCATCGCCTAGGACTTGAATAGGGTAAGCGTGATCATCGGTCCCAAGCGATACGCCTGTGGTTCTCATCTCGAGAGATGTCATGTAGTACTGCAACGAATCAAGCCGAAGCTTTAGACTCTCAACTTCGGCTGAATGCTGTTGATCTCGATGGAGAATCCACAGTAACACGAATCCACCCATCAAGCCCAGAACGAAATACTGCCAGAATCGCCCCATTAGTGTGTACAAAGTCGCGTGATTAGACTGCTGGCCATTCGGAATAACCGATCGCGTTTAAAGTGAGCCCGCAGGCAGGCGCCTTCGTGCCCGCACTCCTGTTATCCTGACTTGCGAGTACGTCAGCTATGGACGTCAGACCTCCCCTTGAGCAGGCAATGTCTATCATGGTACCAACAAGCATACGAACCATTCCGTGAACGAAGCGACTCGCATGAATCTCGTAGTTCAAAGTACTGCCACGCGGATACCACTTGGACTTATACACGCTGCATTCATAGCCGTGCTTTTCCAACGGATTCTCGTGTGCAAATGCCTTGAAACTATGTGTACCTAATACTTGTTCAGCGAGAGGCGAAAGCAAGTTGACGTCAAGTTTTTGCAGGAACTGCCACAAATACTGTCGACCGATCGCCACCGGCTCCAGGGAGATTCGATACTGATAACCCCGCCATTTTGCAGAAAATCGAGCATGAAAGTCGACAGTTTTCTCCTCTGCAGAAAGAATTCGCACATCGGGAGGCAATGCGGAGTTGCCTGCTCGAACGATGGAAGCAGCGGATCGTCTGACAGGTGCGTCAAAATGACAAACCTGAAGATCAGCATGAACACCAGCGTCCGTTCTGCTTGACGGGACTAAGCGAACACTCTGTCCAAAGAGCGGAAAGAGAGCTTCCTCTACACAATTTTGCACCGTACGTCGGTCGGGCTGGTACTGCATTCCCGAAAACTCGGTGCCATCATACTGCAAGTCGAGCCTATATCTAAATCTCTCAGCGTTCCGTACAAGACGATTCGCCGATTCTACAGGGTGGACAGGCAAATTGTGCAGAATAGAAGACACGACGTTATTGTCATTATTTGCGCCGGTCTTTCCGTCGGATTAGAAAGAGCTGATCCATTTTCGAAACCGCGCGACCATAACACAAGCGCCGCTGACTGCGAATTGTTCATGGCGTTTTGCACTGTTGCGAAAAACTCCTGGCGTACGAACGCAAGCTTGTCTGGTAATCTCGCAGGCGGCGGGACTAATCGAAGCTTCCTAACAAGTGTGCGCTGCTCGAACTGAGTCCGCAACCGTGGTACCATACTCAAGGCGAGCGCCGCTACGACACCAACCTGTCCAGCGATTTTCCATCCAACGAAACGTCCTAGACTGCGTGATACGGCTTCCGCGTAGGCTACCGGCGTATGATATCTTACGAGAACACTTGTCGCAATCACAAAAAGGAACAGACGAAGCATGAAGAAGACAGTACTTAAGAGATGTTCAGTCCATGCCGCTTCATTAGAAGCTGTTATCAGCCACACTCTGAACGCCACGTGAAGAAGCGCTGCTGTAAGAAAAAGGTATCGCGTGGCCCATACAGTTTGACGAATGCCTTTCATCTCCACGCGCAAGAAAAGAACGGCAAACACAAGCAAAATGGCAAGTATCAGCATTACGCTCCACGTCTTACACGCGGCCACAGAAAACAGGAATACGAGTGCGCAAAAAAGGAGTAGCCCTTCAGGGACGACCGCTTTTCGATGCGTTGCTGACGTCTCACCCAAACAAACGTTCATTTTCCGAAGAAAAACTCGGTTTCTTTGCTTCCGTTCTCCGGCGAGTCAGAACCATGCACGGCATTTGCTTCAATGTTGGTACCGTAGAGCTTTCTAATGGTGCCCGGCTCCGCCTTCAAAGGATCCGTTGCTCCAATCACCGAACGCCAGTGGTTGACTGCGTTCTCGCGTTCCAAGCGACCTAATACGACAGGCCCACTGGTCATGTAACGAACAAGATCGCCGTAGAAGGGGCGCTCTTTGTGGACTGCATAGAACTCGCCCGCTTGCTCTTTCGAGAGAATCTCGTAACGGAGCCCTGTGATATTAAACCCTTCTTTCTCGACTCGAGCGATAATGTCACCGATACGCTTTGCAGAAACCGCATCAGGTTTGATAATCATTAAAGTGCGTTCCATCTTTCCCTTGCTGGTATGCTTAATCTACTTCTTGAGCACTCTTGCCATTGTCTCACCTATATCCGCGGGTGACTTCGCTACATGAATTCCCGCCTTTTCCAAAGCCGCGAACTTCTCTTTTGCAGTCCCCTTACCACCGGCAATAATTGCCCCGGCGTGTCCCATTCTACGGCCGGGTGGAGCTGTTTGGCCTGCAATGAAGCCGACAACTGGTTTCTTGAACTCTCGTTGTATGTACTCAGCTGCCTCTTCCTCGGCAGAACCGCCGATTTCTCCAATCATCACAACAGCGTCAGTGCTTGGATCATCCTTGAATAGTTTAAGGATATCCAAGAAGTTCGAGCCGGGAATTGGATCACCGCCGATACCGACGCAAGTGGACTGCCCTATATTGCGATCACTCAACTGTTTGACCGCTTCGTACGTCAAGGTGCCACTTCGGCTGATCACTCCGCAGCGACCTTCGCGGTGAATGAACGCAGGCATGATCCCCATCTTGCCAACCCCGGGTGTGATAACGCCGGGACAATTTGGCCCGACCAGGCGAGACTTAGAACCACGTAATGCGTGCTTAACAGTTATCATGTCCCGCACAGGTATACCTTCAGTGATCGCTACAATGAATTCAATGCCAGCGTCAATCGCTTCCAGAATAGCATCGGCAGCAAAAGCTGGCGGTACAAAGATGATACTCGCGTTTGCCCGCGTAGTTTCCGCGGCTTCGCGAACGCTATCGAAAATTGGCAATTTCTCTTCAAAAGTCGTGCCGCCTTTGCCGGGAGTAACTCCTCCCACTACCGCAGAGTTGTACTCCAACATTTGCCGAGTGTGAAAAGAACCTTCTGAACCGGTAATGCCCTGAACGATGATCTTAGTATCTTTGTTTAGTAGGATGCTCATGATTACTCTACCCTTTCACTGCCGCGCAGACTTTTTTCGCCGCATCGGCCAGGTCGCCTGCGACAATGAAATTTAGCCCTGAATCCCGCAGCATTTGCCCGGCAAGATCAGCGTTGTTGCCTTCGAGTCTGACGACGACGGGAATCGCCACATGCTCGGTCCTTGCTGCTTCAATAACACCTCCCGCTACACGATCACATCGTACGATTCCTCCAAAAATGTTTATCAGAATCGCCTTGACGTTCTTATCAGCGAGGATGATCTGAAAAGCAGCAGCGACCGTCGTTGCATTTGCTCCTCCACCAACATCCAAGAAATTTGCAGGATCACCACCGTGAAGCTTAATGATGTCCATCGTGGCCATGGCAAGTCCAGCACCGTTCACCATGCAACCGATATTGCCATCCAGTTTAATGAAATTAAGACTATGCTTGGACGCTTCAATCTCTGCGGAGTCCTCCTCTGCAAGGTCGCGTAACTCATCAAACTCTGGATGTCTAAAGAGAGCGTTATCATCGAAATTTACTTTTGCGTCCAAAGCAATTATTTGATCGCCTGAAAGAATCAGCGGATTTATCTCCACAAGGCTGCAATCGAGTTCAGTGTATGCCTTGTAGAGCTTTGTGAAGCATGCCAATGCAGACTTAAAGGACGCTCCGCTAAGGCCCAGCGCGAAAGCAAGTCTGCGCGCATGATGCGGCTGAAAACCAGTCGCAGGATCAATCGCAACCTTCACAATCTTTTCCGGAGTCTTTGCGGCAACTTCCTCGATATCCATGCCGCCTTCAGTAGACACCATGAAAACATTTCGAGACTGTGCGCGGTCCAGCAAAATTCCTGCGTAAAATTCTTTGTCAATCTTCATGCCTTGCTCAATGAGCAGGCGTCGCACCTCTTGCCCGGCTGGGCCGGTCTGGTGTGTGACCAAACGCATCCCGAGAATTGAAGTAACGTACGACTTAAGCTCATCTTCGGAACGCGCAAGTTTTACACCGCCGCCTTTACCGCGGCCACCAGCGTGAATTTGCGCCTTGACTACGACCGGGAAACTTCCCAATCCAAGGCCCGCTTGAATTGCATCAGTAATCGTAAGTGCTGGCGCACCATTTGGTACTGGCACACCATAATGCGAAAGCAATTTCTTTGCTTGATACTCGTGAATCTTCATGAAAAATTAGTCTATCTCTATTCCTAATTAGGTAAAATCCAAGTTCCAGAATGTCCGTCGACACTTTCAATGAATCTTTCTAAGTCGCAAATTAATACTCTTTCTCCTCCTTCTTGTAGAAATCTGATCGCTGCTTCGATTTTGGGTCCCATGCTTCCAGCAGGAAACTGCCCGTCCACAAGATACTTCTGGGCCTCGCTGAGTGACAAGCGCGGAAGATCCCTTTGATCAGGCTTGCCAAAGTTTAAGGAGACAAATGGAGTCGCTGTAAGGATAAAGAGGTCTTGTGCGTCAATGTCCCTGGCAAGTACTGCCGAAGCGTGGTCTTTGTCAATCACCGCATCAATCCCTTCAAGCCAGCCATCAGGCTCGCGATAGACGGGGATCCCCCCTCCACCGGCAGCAACTACCACAGTACCACCATGAACCAGTTGCCTGATTACAGAATGATTCAGAATCTCCAACGGCATCGGACTCCCCACGACGCGCCGCCACCCACGAGTGCCATCCTCCTTTACTGTCCAGCCTACCTCCCGCGCCTTGGACAGAGCCACTTCCTTGGAATAGAACTGTCCGATGAACTTCGTTGGATTCTGGAGCGCCGGATCTTTTGGGTCAACCAGTACTTGCGAGACAATTGTCACAACCTCAACGTGCCCCTGTCCACGGCGTAGTAGGACATTTTGAAGGCACTGCTCGATCATGTAGCCCATTCCGCCTTCGGTATCAGCGACGATCACGCCTAAGGGGAGATCGGGAGTCCTTCCGTTAGCCAGTTCTACCCGCAACAGAGCATTTCCGACCTGCGGACCATTGCCGTGTGTTATGGCTAAATTGTATCCACGATGCAGTAACTCGGCTACACCTTGCAGCGCGCTGCGTGAATGCCGAAACTGGTTGGCAATTGTGTCAGGCTCATCTGGCGAGGATATCGCATTTCCGCCAAGCGCGACGACTGCGATGCGAGTCTTAAGCGCCATACGTCACATCATTTTCACTGTTTATATCGGTAAACTATTAATATAGCAATGAGTTGCTGGATTGTCAAGCGTCAAAATTGTTACGGACATTTTTAAGTTCAGTATTTTTAGATACTTCAAGCATTGACAGTTCGACCTCCGCCTCTTGCCACTTGTTATACAGTAATGGTATCTCATTGCGGATACTTCTGTACTCCTGAATAATGGCACCGGATTGTTCCGCCTGTGCATAGAACTGGGGATCAGAGAGCCGCGCTTCTAATTGCACTTGTCGGGCCTCTAATTTCCCGATTCGAGCCTCACATCGCTCGCACTCCTCTTTTAGGCGCTTCAATTCCGCAGAGTAGCGATTTCGGATTTCCGCTTCAAGACGTTTCTTGTCTTTCTCGAATCGTGCACCTTCGGACTTTTCAGGTGAGATCGCCGTCTGCAAACCTGCCGAGCTTGTGACCCGCAGCCCCTGTCCGGAGGAAGCAATCCCTCTTCTTTCTAGGAATTCGCTGAGGGTCCCGGGCCAATCCCTCATCTGACCTCCATCCAGCTCCAATACCCGATTGACCAGTCTATCGAGAAAATATCGATCATGACTGACCACCAGTAAGGTTCCTCCGTAATGCTTCAGTGCATCGAGCAGGACGTCTTGGGAAGCCATGTCGAGGTGGTTAGTCGGCTCGTCAAGAATCAAGAAATTCGCTGGCCTGAGCAGCAGTTTGGCCAAGGCAAGTCGCGACTTTTCACCTCCTGACAGGACACGAACTTTCTTGTACACATCGTCTCCCTGAAACAAGAAGGCACCAAGCAATCCACGAAGCTCGGATTGTGAAAGCGTTCGATTATCTGCTTCAGCCTCTTCCAAAACAGTTGCATCAAGGTTGAGCGTGGATTCTGCCTCTTGTGCAAAAGACTCAACACGCACGTTGTGTCCTAGCGATACGCTGCCCGTGCTGGGCATTTCCTGCTGACTAATCAATCTGCATAGCGTTGACTTACCTGCACCATTTGCACCAACAAGGGCAATGCGTTCCCCACGCTGGACAACCAAGTCGACGCGCTCAAATACCCGAAGATCGCCGTAGTCCTTTCCTGCATGCTTCAACTCCAGCACCCATTTACCAGAACTCTCTGCTTCAGGAAACCGGAAGTGAATACGCTTGCTGTGTGCCAGTTGCTCGACGTCCTCAAGCTTTTCAAGCCGCTTCAATCGACTCTGGGCTTGTGTAGCCTTGCTTGCCTTGTATCGGAACCGTTCAACGAATTTCTCAAGATGCCTGCGCTCGGCATCAATCTTTTCCTGCTCGCGGATGAGCTGAGCTTCCCTTTCCTCGCGACCTGCCTCGTAGCTCGAGTAGTTGCCGGGGTAAATCGTAAGTTTGCCAAAAGCCAACTCAGCAATTTCCGTGACCATTCCGTCAAGGAACTGTCTATCATGACTTACAAGCACGACTGCGCCACCAAAGTCACGAAGGAATCCCTCCAGCCACAGCACAGTTTGCAGGTCGAGGTGGTTGGTCGGTTCGTCAAGCAGAAGAATGTCCGGATCATGCAATAACAGCTTGGACAGCGCAATTCTCATTTGCCAGCCGCCGGAGAACTCGTCAGTTCGCCTCACAAAGTCACTTTCCTTGAAACCTAAGCCACCGAGCACTGCCGCGACCTTGGCCTCCGCGCGATAGCCCTCTAGCATGTGAAATCGATGGTCAAGGACTCCGACCAGTTCTAACAAAGCTTCATCGTGTGGACTTTGAGCTAAGGCCTCATGAGCTTGCGTGAGTTGTTCTTGCAAGTGCGGAATGTCAGGGAGACCGGAAAACGCTTCTGCAAATAGCTCCCGTCCTCGAAATGCAACTCCGCTCTGAGGAAGATAACCGACGGATGCCTCACGAGTCAGGGAAATCTGCCCCTCGGATGGAGGGAATTCGCCGGAGATCAGTCGAAGTAAAGTGCTTTTCCCAGCACCGTTCACACCTACCAATCCAACCCTCTGGCCACGAAAGACAGACCAATTGATGTTAGAGAAAAGGGTTCGCCCTGGAAAGAACACCCCGATTCGTTCAAACTGAATCAACCTCATTTTGGCCTAGCCAGAATTACTGTCGATTTCTCACGCTTAACACCGCCATTCGCCTCGGCTTCGAGCAGCACCGTATACCTTGCAGTAGGTAATATCAATCCATTGTCATCGCGCCCGTCCCAAATGACCGAGCCCGCAGCGGACCCGCTCCGCGCTCCAGCCAGCCTGCGCACTTGGCGTCCCCGTACGTCGAAGACAAATAGGTCAACCTTGTCTCCCGGCGCACCGAGCACATAGCTGATTTCCGTAACATCATCAAGACCGTCGCCATTCGGAGTGAACGGGGATGGCGAAATGCTCAAGGTTGTTTCAAATCTGCTACGTGGCAACGCGCGCGAGTTAATACGACCTGGAGTTGACCCTGTCACGTCCACAGAGGAACCCCAGTTAGAGGGAGAATTTGATTCGCTTGCAAGTGACAATCGCTCGAGCGAGACTCCATTTCCTCCCTGGCCCCAGTTGGGACGATAGTCAACGCGGTCCAGTATATCCCCCGATACGTCCCACAGGATCAGTGAATCGCCATTGTTGTTCAATGTCGGCGCACCCGAAACAAACACATGGACGATTGCTTCAATTGGGATCTGCTCTGAAAAGACTGAACTGTCCGCCGCTAACACTACAAATTGACCGGACTCCAGTATCTCATCCGGGAGCCTGTACCTTCTGCTTGTGTCGGAAATGCCCAATCCATCCGAGAATTTCACATCCGAAAGGGAGATCGGCAATAGGCCAGTCACCGTCAATTCCACCCATTCTGAGCGGTTCGGCAGAGGAGAGAATTGGATTTCGTTTATGAGTAGCCCCTCGGCGGCATCTGAGTTTGAAACCAGAAGTGAAGCAGAGTTATTTGTAGAATCATCATCACCTTCAATCAGATCGACTCGATACCGTGCGATTCCCCTCGCCACATGCCGACGCTCCCAAAAGAATTCAAGGCTATCAGCAGGAAGTATGGCACTAAACGGCTCTTCGTATAGTACTGCATATTCGCCGCTTCCAACGGAATCGACAGAGAGTCTAATGGTGTTGCCTACTAACTGTGCTCCCGAATTGAGCACTGTCGAATACAATGTGAATAACTCGCCGACATTGGGATGCTTAGGTTCCGCAACAAATCTCGCAAACCCAAGATCAAACTCTGGGGGAGTCACACTGTTCCTAAAACCTGGCGTTCCGTGTCGTACTTCACTGTCAGCCCAGTTCTCAGTGCTATTGCCTCCTGCCAGCCTGATCTTTTCATCCGAATGCCCTGGGATATTACCTATCGAATACGAATATGCTGAAACTACAGTTCCGTTTTGGCTTAACAAACTGATTGTCTCAGTGCTGCTGTTCGATAGTCCACGACTTCCAAAAGTTCTGCTCGAAATAGTCACGACCAGCGCGCTGATCGGAACCAATCCATCATAGGTCAGACTTTGGTCCAAAATGTAGTCTGGATCGAGAATCAACACATATTGTCTGGGAAGCGCAAGCAGTCCCATTCCAGCATCAGCGAGCGTGTCGGTACCCGAACCGTCAGTTATCATCCAGCCCTGAAGCTGTAGTGGGAAGGCAGAATCATTGTAAAGCTCAATGAACTCATCTGCGCTCTCATCGCCGTCTGGGTCAAACATTACCTCAGAGAGCAAGATCCCGGCATTGGCCACTGAACCCAAAAACAATGACACAAATAAAAGGGTACTAATGAAACGCATTCTTATAATGCGAAACGCATGGTGTCTCACCTTTCCACACCACAGTTACTATGTCAAACCTGCGGGGATTGTCCAACCGGTTTATTCGCAGATAACTTCGCGCGAGCTGCTTAATTCTTTCTTGCTTCTGTCTATTCACCCTGTTCGCGGGAAGAAACTCAGATACACGACCAGCTGACTTCACTTCTATGAACACGATGACCTTGCCATCTCTACACACAATGTCGATCTCCCCACTCTTACGAGTCCAATTTCGATCAAGCACTTCGAGTCCTTCCTGCTCCAGATATTGACATGCGATATCTTCCCCGGCAAGCCCTCGCTTGCGCGCTGTCATTCTTGGTGTCTTGCCCCAAAACCTAAACCACCGATTCCAGAACACCGTGAAAACTCTTGCGGTGGATGGGACAAGGCCCGTGCACTTTCAGCGCCCGGCGATGATCTTCAGTCGGATAGCCCATATTTCTCTCGAATCCATACTGCGGGTACATCAGATGATACTCCCGCATCATTCGATCCCTCTCAACCTTAGCGATAATTGATGCGGCGGAAATCGTTGCTACCCGTACGTCGCCTTTAATGATCGCATGGCAATTTACTATACCGGGAATTTTGTCTCTGCCATCCACGAAGACTGCCTGTGGCTCAACTCCAATTCGCTCTATTGCTGACATCATAGCACGTAACGAGGCAATTCTGATATCTGTACGATCAATCTCCTCCGCTGATACTGCTGCAAATGTGCACACCATGGACGCACGAATCTCACAGGCAAGACTCTCCCGAACCTTTGACGAAAGACTCTTTGAATCTCGGCACCGCCAGAGAGTGTCGCAGTCTTTGAACAGTACTGCTGCGCCCACCACGGGGCCTGCCAAAGGACCGCGCCCGGCTTCGTCACAGCCGCAGATCACCTGAATTCCCTCTTCCTGCAGGGTGCATTCGAACCGTTCCGGGATTGTCACGTTCAACTCAAGTTCATGTTTGGGCATTATTGGGCTCAGGGATTGACCACAGCCTAACTAGCTTCTCACCGAGCGACTCCTCACACTTCCAGCCGCATTCAGTAAGGATCCAATAATCACACCTTCTGGTCGACTTCCTATTGAAAGCACTATCGCACAGGCCTCTACTCCCAATCTCACCGCCCGACAGATCGATCTCTAACATGTGGCTTCGCTTGACAGCCCACTCCCGGAGCTCTACCACGTCACTGGGAATATCGTGCGTATACCCCAAAACCACGTTATCCGCTAACGCGAACACAAAAGCAGTAGACTCACTCGTATCCTTGTACGATCTCATTAGCGTCACAAATGTGGTGCTGTCGAGCGCATACTTTTCTCCGATGTCCGGCACAACGACACGTATGTCATGCAATTTCATAACCGCATCATATAGGTACGACGCATTGGTTGGCCTTTCGTGTGAGTAATCAAATACTATTGCGGGCCGCAGTAAGCTCAGTACTTCAGGCGCACCACCAATGTGCTCTGTACTCCTGTTTAGTACAACCGCAAAGTCTAGAGATTTGTACCCGTTCTGCAGCAATAACTCATGCACCGCATATGCCGTCCTTTCTGCGTCCCAGGCCGTCCCGAAGCCAATCAACCCACAGGATTCACCCAGTCTAACAAAACAGGGTGCTCGCTCTCCATTCCCAATCCGAGCGACTTCGCCCTTTGTATGTTGATTAAGGATACCTCCCCAAACGATTACATTCAGGCAAATCAGACTCAGAACAACACCGTTTCTCACTCTGCCTCGCCACAATTGTGCGATGCCAAATGCCTGAGCGAGTAAACCGATTGTGAGAATACCCCAACTATTGTCGGCAACGATACTTGCAATCGGTAGACTCGCAACGGCTGAAGTACCCACGGCAAATCCCTTAACAATCAAGTCTATCACCTGCGCAAGAGGATATACAGCGACGTCTGCAATGGTGGAAGCAGCCAGCATCAAGAGAATCAACACTAGCAACAATGAGAACAATGGGATTGCTACAATGTTCGCAAAAACTGCAAGCGCGGGAGCACGGCCAAAGAGAAGAGCGACCACCGGAGCGGTTGACAATTGAGCGCCAAGAGTCCCTGTCAGGATTTCAGAAAATCGGCGGCTAACGTTCATCGTTCGTGCGTCGAGAAGTTCCTGAACCGGTCTCGAAAGCCCGACATAGGCCGCAAGAATGCCGGCCATGGATAAGTAGCTTAGAATGAATCCCGCGTCCAGTACATGCAAGGGCCACAAAAAGAGTTCAATCGCAAAAGCAAAGAGCAATAGATTTGCCGGATGACTGGCACGGGTAAGCAATCTCCCAACTATGAATAGAAGCGCCATCAGAGCGGATCTAAAGAGGGACGGTACGCCTAAACCGAGCAACGTATAGGCGACAAGCAATAGGATTAGTACTGCATATCGCGCGTTTCGCGGCACTTGAAGTGTCGCGAGCACAAGCCAACACAGCGAAACAAGTAGACCGGTATTCAGACCACTAAGCGCGAACAGATGAGCAAGTCCCGTTGCCTGAAGATTCAATCGAAACCCGGGTGCAAATGTCTCCCGGGCTCCAAGCAAGAGCGCACCTGCCACCGCTGACCCGTCGGAGGAGAGACTTCTCGCAAAGACTGAAAGAATTGCTGCACGAGTTCTCTCAACGTAGTAACTTGTCCCGCGGCTTCCCTTTATCACTATGAGAGTTGCTCGATCCGTGACTTTCGCGTCCGCCCATAGTCGCTTTTGCAATGACCAAGTTAGCTCCCGAGCAGAACAACCCTGTCTATGGTGTAGCGGAATGATCCTTGCCTTGCAGGCAACGACATCACCTATGTCAACGACTGTTGCATCAGAAAGCGGCAGCGACAAGCGAACTTGAAGTGACGAACTCTCCAGAACTGAGTCGCCAATCTCAAGTCGAACATTTCCGAGTCGAAACTTCTCGCTCCTTGCAGTCTCTCGTCCGCCTTCTCTCCATACAACAACACCGCGACAATTTGCTATCACGGTGTCAGAGTTTATTTGTGCGAGCCATGCTCGGTCAGGTCTTGCTATGTGTGATTCACCGCGCGCAAGGACCAGTGTCGCGATGGCAGCGTACCCAATCAAACCACTAAGTTTGCCAACCTGCGGAAACGCAAGACACAACAGTGCCACGGCTGCGAGAATCAGAGCAATCGCGAATCCCGTGTCTTCTGAAAGAGGAATGAACAGCGAGCCAACGACACCAACAAGTGAAGCAACCGCGAAGGACAGAGCAGGGATATCCGCGAGACGAATGGCCTGTCTGGCTTGCACGTTTAGCTATTTGGTCAGAAGGAAACTTGTTGCAATGCCAAAGGAAAACTGTCTGGCGTCAACGCGTCGAAAACCCGCTTCTACAAACTTCTCGTGAAGGCGTAATGAACTTGGAAATTGCTGAATAGTCTCTGCAAGGTAGCGATAAGCTTCTCGGTCGTTCGACACCGCGCCTCCAAGTGGCCGCATAACCCACCACATGTAAGTCTTAAATATCCTGTCGATGAACACAGAGCGATCCGGCGTAAACTCAAGGATCACTCCTTTTCCACCGGGTTTAAGTACTCGGTTTAGCTCAGACAAACCTCTGCCTAGATCGCGAAAGTTTCTGATCCCAAACGCCACCATGAATCGATCAAAGCTCGCATCAGGGTATTTGATCTCTTCTGCCGCTCCACATACCAAATCAAGCAGCACAATTCCACGTCGTAATGCTTTGGACTTCGCCAACTCCAGCATGCTGGAGGCAGGGTCATACAATGTGGTATGAACTCCTGGACACTGCCGGTGTGCTTCAAAGGACATGTCCCCGGTGCCAGCGCTACAATCGAGAAGCCGCATATCAGGAACTAACTCCAGCGACCTTACGGAAGCTCGACGCCACCAGCGGTCAACACCCAATGAGAATACTCTGTTCAAACGATCATATGTTCCGGAGATTCGATCAAACATCTCCACAACACGCGGGTCGGCCCCATCATAAGAAGGTGCGACTCTTTGAGGAGCGGATGATTCCTGACTAGTCGGGTTTGTCACGGTGTAGTGGCGTATAGAAAGACGAGATAAAGTGGTGTGGATAACAGCAGCGAATCAAAGCGGTCAAGAAATCCGCCGTGACCCGGAATCAAGTTCGATACATCTTTGATTTGCACTTCTCGCTTCATCAGGGACTCGATCAAGTCACCCATTTGACCGGCAACTCCAACTAATACGGGCAGTATCAGGTAGTCAAGTGGTTCAGGCTCCACAAGGCGCAACAAAGACAAACACGGCAAAAGAAGCGCGGCAGCTAACAAGCCGCCAACCGCGCCTTCAACAGTCTTGTTTGGGCTAGCCTCGGGAAACAACTTGTGTCTTCCAAACGATCGCCCAGCAAAGTAAGCAGAAGAGTCACAAATCCAAGTCGCAACAAACAGAATTCCAAGTGCACTTAACGGACCATGTCGAAGCGGGCTGGAAATCTCATGAATCAGAATCCACATCGAAAGCGGAGCCGCAGCATATACCAAGAACAACGCGCCTAGGCCAAGTTGAATGAGCGGGGCACGCGCCCGACTGAACACAGACGAGAGTATCCATACGTACAATGCTGTGATGGCGGCTCCAAGAGCGACCGGATTGCCATGCTTCATCACAAGAAAGTCAATACCCAGAAGGATCACAGCCAGGTATTGCACCCCAAGCCGCACGTTCATCGCGGCTGCGAAGATCCTCCACTCGCTTAGAAGCAAGAATTGGATTCCAATGATGACCACCAATAACCAAACTCCTCCAGTCGCCGCTGAATAAAGGAGCAGTGGAATTCCAATCGCAGCCGAAATTAGTCTAATCTTGAGATTGGACACTATTTGAAACGCCGCCCGCGTAGTGTCCCGATATCAGGAGGCCAGCCGGTTGAATCAGACTCTGAAGTAAGCAGATCGAAAGCCGGCTGAAAGCTTACCTGCAGTTCTTCTTCTGGAACCAGGAATATTGAGTTGCTGTCCGGTTCGGCCAATCTCTTTCTGGACATCTCTGCAAATGAGGAGTCCGGAAATACATCGACAATTGCCTGATGAGTTTTCTTTGCCGATTCAAAGTCGCCAAGCTTATACTCCTGCAGGTATGCGATCGCATGCAAGGCTCTGGAACCTTCCAAACTTGCGCTGTCAAACGACAAAGTCTGCCGGTATGCGGCGATTACCTCTACTGCGTCCGCACCGCCTAATAACATCGCCTCAGCATTACGAAGCGCCTTTGCTTGCTCTGACTCCTCAACCGGATAGTCAGGCAGGTTCAGTTTGGCTCTTGCGATATTCCGTAGATCGATGGGTACTTCTTCACTCTCGGACACCTTTCTGAGGAGCGACTCGCCTCTAAGTCGAGATGAGTCCATCTGCGACTTTTGAAGTACAAAGGCATATTGAAGAACCGCACGCCAATGCTCAATTGACGAATCGGGTACCGCTGCCGCGGCTTCGAGGTGTTGGTATGAGCTGTCAGCATTCCTTGCTACGGTCTCGAAGAAAGACGCAGCTTCCAAATGTGCCGTAACGAGACGTCTGCTGACACTGCGTCTTCTCATCCAATAAAGGTCGACGTTATTGGGTCCCGATTGAGGAGTTACTTGCACTTCGCCTTCGCCGATGCGCACTCCTTCATCAACTGCAGGCTGAAGAGAGTCGCGGGCCGCCTCTTCTCTCTTTCTGAGAGAGTCTCTTTGGAAGAGCGCACGCATTATTGAGTCCGCAATCAGCTCGGCCGGAGTGAGTGCGACTTCGCGAGTAGAATCCAACGAACTAACGAAGGCCGAATCCGAGTCCTGAAGCTCGCTGGCTGAACTGTCAACTCCGAAAGAATCCGAATCGACCGATATGGCTTGCTCACGTTCAATGCGAACAGTGTCCTCTCCTGACACCTCTTGGTCAGGCTCTATTTCCAAAGCTGGTTCATTGTCCTTATAATATTCCAGACTATCTGTCAATATAGGAATCTGGTTCAAAGCGGTGAGACCAGACTCAAGCTTTCTTGCAGCTTGCCGCGCAGAGTCTTGCAGTTCTCGTGAGCCACCTGCAGTCGTGACGCTATCGAACTTTGCCTTCGCTAATTGAAAGTCACCGAGTTTATCGCGAGCGACTTCCCCTTGCAGATAGTACGCTTGCGCTTTGCTGTTTCCGGGTGAACTCGTGACACCATAATTCTCCAGCATCCGCAAGGCAATCGCCGGATCGCCACATCTCGCCTCCACTCGCGCCAACTCCACCTCAACCTCGCCGGAGCGGTCGAGGAATCTGCGGTCGGTTCGCAAGGGAAGTAGATAGCTTACGGCCTGCGGATAGTTACCTTCCTCGGATGCAATGAGAGCAAGGAGTTTGCGAGATTGAAAAGCTTCTTCCGTAGATCGAGTTAGCTCAAGACAACGAAGCAGCGCATTCCGCGCACTTTCTCTTTCTCCTATCGCGAAGTACGATCGACCTAGCCGTAGATTATCAGTCGCCTTATCATCTCTGCTGTAGGAAATCTTGCTGATTTGTTCCAGATACTTTACCGCTTCCTCTGGATTCCCCCGCGAGTCATAGATTTCCGCTAAAGTCCGGCTGGCACCTGCCCTTGCATCCGGTGAAGTTAGCGTATTTTCTTCTCGTCTAAGGATTCGCTCTGCATCCTCGAGCATGTTCTGTGCGACGAGTGACTTAGCACGCCAAATTGTTGCAGACTCAACGTGCTTGCTCTTTGGAAAAATCGTCACAAGTTCCGTGAATTTCCGTTCCGCACGGGAAAACTCTTGAAGACGGTAATAGGATACACCCATTACCATCAGCGCATCGTCTACCCAGCGACTCTTCGGGTAGAATTCCAGTAGTTTGCCGCAAGACTGAATAACCTGCTGATACTGCTGCACAGGAACATTCCCCTGTGACGGCTGACCGGGACGGTTCGGTTGTCCGCCCTGAGGCTCTTGCACAGGTCCTTGTGCGCTGCGTTTCGTCTGCCGCTCCGCCGCACGGAAGTCCTTCTTAACATTGTAGAATGTGTTGTAGTACGCGCAACCAGAGCCGCAGACAAGCAGGAACGCGAGCAGAAACGCACGCTTCAGAATTTTCGAAGAGACTCTCTTCATGTGTTGTTCGATGCAGTCATGTTACAATGTGACCAGGCATGATACAATGCAGGCACGGCAAGGCCCGCTTGTGCTGCAAGGTGGAAATGTGCCGATTCGGTAAACGGGGTATGTTCGAGATTAATTTCGATGGTAAGTGCACCGCTCTCGAAAGCTATCTCAGGCAGTGAGGCGGCGGGATAGACTGCAGCTGAAGTACCAACCGCCAGGAACAAGTCGCACTCTGTGCTGGCTCGAAATGCCTGACTAAGTACGGCTTCTGGCAGCATTTCTCCAAACCACACTACGCCGGGTCTGAGCCTTCCTCCGCAAGAACAGCAGGGAATTTTTCCCTCATAGCGGACAGGTTCATCGCTGGACTCCTGCGCACAGCTAAGGCAGCGATTGATCTTGATGCTTCCATGGAGCTCAAGAACACTCTTACTCCCTGCCATTTGATGCAACCCATCAACGTTCTGCGTAATTAGAGTGAACTTGGGGCACGCTGACTCCCACTTTGCAAGAGCATGATGCGCCGGATTTGGCTTGGCTTCTGCCAGAACGCTGCGCCTGTAATTGTACCACTCCCACACTAGCTCGGGGTTGGCCATGAAGCCCTCCATGCTTGCCAACTCTTCCGGTCTCATCTTGTTCCAGATGCCTTCCTTTCCGCGAAAAGTCCCTAAACCAGACTCCGCTGAAATCCCGGCACCTGTCAAAACGGCAACATTCCGTTTTCCGGCCATATCGCTCAGGAGTTTCTGGGGGAGCTTGAAATCGTTCACTTGACTTTCAGTTGAGTCTTGTTTATATTGCGGCACTTCAGGGACCGAAGGGTGCCAGAGGGTGCCGCTTTGCGGCTTGTCATAGCAATATCAACAAGATAAGATTTTTTCGACAGAATGCCACAACACAAGTCATGCGAAAAGCGGATGAGAACAGCCGCGAAGGCCAATGAGCGAAATCGTAGAGACCGCTCCCGCGGCCGTACGGCAGAAAAGCGGGTTCTACTGACGAACGACAAAGTCAATGCCGGTGAACAGCTCAAGAGTGCCTATGAGGTTCTGGATCGTTTGACGTCCAAGGGAATTCTTCACCGTCGAACCGCAGCACGCCGCAAGGCTCGCCTTGCACGCCACGCTAATTCGCTGAATTCCTAAAACTTAAATCGCCCCCCGCCGAGCCGGTGAGCTCGTGGCAATCGTCCCCCTCCTGCCACAGCAATTTCACCGGCTCTTTTTTGTCGCCGTGCCAAGCCTACTTAGGCCTCGAGTAATTCGGGGCCTCTTGTACGATTGAAACATCGTGCGGATGACTCTCGAGATAGCCTGCAGACGTCGCCTCGATAAACCTCGGTTTAGACTGCATTTCAGCAATTGTGCTGACCCCACAATATCCCATCGAAGCCCGGATCCCACCCACCAATTGAAAGACTGTATCGGCTAACTTGCCTTTGTACGGTACTTTACCTTCAATTCCCTCAGGTACAAACTTGCCGCTGGCTTGGGATGCCGCTTGGAAATAGCGGTCTGCTGATCCCTTCTTCATCGCCCCAATCGAACCCATCCCCCTGAACAGCTTGTAGCTTCGTCCTTCCACGAGGACCGTTTCACCAGGGCTTTCTTCAGTTCCTGCGAATAGGCTTCCGATCATGACCGAAGAGGCCCCCGCTGCAAGCGCCTTTGCAATGTCTCCGGAGTATCTGATACCTCCGTCAGCAACCACAGGTACTCCTTCCTCCAGCACGGCTCCAACCACCCACATCACCGCCGTAACCTGCGGCACGCCTACCCCTGCAACCACCCGTGTGGTGCAAATTGAACCGGGACCCACGCCTACTTTGACCGCGTCCGCACCTGCGGAGACGAGCGCCTTTGCCCCTTCCCCGGTAACGATGTTTCCCGCTACTATATCCACTGTCGGAAACTGGCCACGAAGCTTCTCAACCGTGCTCAAGACGTTCCTGGAGTGACCATGCGCCGAGTCAACGACGAGAGCATCGACTCCGGCTTTAACAAGCAACTCCGCTCGTACCTGAGCATCGCTTCCGATGCCCACTGCAGCCGCGACTCGCAACCGCCCCTCCCCATCCTTGCAAGCATTGGGAAACTGGCTTCGCTTTTGTATGTCCTTGACCGTAACTAAACCTGCGAGTTTTCCGGATTCGTTCAGCAACAACAGTTTCTCAATGCGGTGCTTCTGAAGAATCTGTTCCGCAGTACCAAGATCCGTTTTTACGGGGGCGGTGACAAGTCTTTCCCGCGGAGTCATCAACTTTGTCACCGGCATGGTCAAATCAGTTTCGAAGCGCATGTCTCGGTCGGTAATGATGCCCTCCAGAGTCTTGTCAGCGCTTACGATTGGAATACCACTGACACCTTTGGCACGCTGTAACGCGTGGGCATCCGCCAGCGTCGCAGTAGGAGGTAGCGTGTACGGTTCGAAAATCACTGCCGATTCACTCCGTTTCACGCGGTCGACTTCCACGGCCTGATCTTCCGGAGGCATGTTCTTATGGATCACGCCAATTCCACCCTGGCGGGCCAGTGCAATACAAAGCTCGGCTTCCGAAACCGTATCCATCGCAGCTGAAACCAGAGGTATTCTCAAACGAATATTCCTGCTAAACTGAGTGCTTACATCGACTTCTGAGGGAAGCACCGCTGACTCAGCAGGGATGAGCAAAACGTCGTCATAGGTCAGGCCGATACCAACGATGCGGCCAAACTGCATAGTCATAATTCTTCCATAGGGTTAAGGTGACCAAGATTCAAAAACGAAACCCCCGCCTTTAACTGGCAGAGGTCGTCGAAGACCGAAAGGTCGCGTTGAGAGCAAAGACTGCAATCAGAGTGCTAAGATAAACTTCTCTCATGATTCTTTTGCAGGATAGCAAGGCATAGTTGTGCGGCTTTCACCAAGTCATCAACGAGCACATGCTCATTTGTTGTATGCTCTTCTTTCATACCGCATCCAATAACAACGGCAGGCAAACCTTTCTCGTTGTACACATTTGCATTCGTCCCGCCTCCAATTGCCAGCGGCTTCATGTCCAGCCCTAATGTCTTGCCTGCTTCGGACACGATCTGAAACGGTATTGAGTCGATAGGTACATGCATTGCTTTGAACTCACGCTTTATCGACTCCTTGAACACCGCACGCCTTGGCTGGCTGTCAATTATGCGCTCGAATTTTGCGACTGCTCTGTCAAAAGCATCACTCATGGCCTTAGTTTGCGCTTCGAGCTTCTCTACTGAATGGCTGCGAACCTCTGCGCGAGATGTTAAGTGGTCAGCGACAATATTCGTAGCTCTCCCAGATTCAACTGTCCCAATGTTCGCTGTTGTCTCTTCGTCCAAGCGGCCAAGTTTCATATTTGAAACTGCTTCAGCAAATACTTCTATCGCAGATATCCCATTCTCCGGGCGCATTCCGGCATGTGCGGCGATTCCCTCAATCTCGTAGAGCATGCGGTTCGCGCTGGGTGACTTGTAAATGATCTGGTCCATTTCCTCACCATCGAGCACGATTGCATACTTCGCCTCGATTTGAGAGAGATCGACAACATTTGCCCCCATCAGGCCAATTTCCTCTGCAACATCAAAGATAACTTCTATGGGACCATGCGGCATTTCTGACTCATGGATACACCGAAGCATTTCAAGGATCGCGGTAACACCAGCTTTGTCATCAGCCCCAAGGACCGTCGTACCGTCCGAACGGATTACATTGCCGTCAAGGCGAGGCTTGATCCCCAGTCCCGGCATCACGGTGTCCATATGCGCAGAGAACAGAACCGCACCGGAACGTGACTTACGCGCAGGTATACGAACATGCAGATTACCGCAGTTTCCACCAATCTTCTCGCCTGCATCGTCCTGCCACACTTTCGCACCTGTACCAGCAAGCAGTTTATCGATAAAAAGAGCGACATTTATCTCTTTCTTGGAGGGGCTATCGATCTGAACAAGGCTGAAAAACAGATCAATCATGCGTTGCCGATTTACACTTGGAATAGACATAATTAATAAACCGTTGAGTTACAGTAAATGAAGTCCTGATCAGCACTATCAACCGTCAGTGCCAAGAGGTCGCCTGGCCCCGCCAGCGTGCGCGGAACCGCAACATCTGAATAGTCGCGGGCGTGACCGTACAAATGTGAACTATTGCCGCGGTTTTCAATAATAACTTCAACCAGTGAGCCGACATGCCGCACATGAAATGCGCTGCGTAATTGACGCGACAGATCGCGTAATTCACCGGCTCGGACACTCACTTCTTCGTCGCGAACTTTGCCAGTTAACTTAGCTGCCGGGGTTCCTGGTCTGACGGAGAATGGAAACACATGCAAATATGATACTGGATGTTCTTCCAGGAATGCCTTTGTTTCTCTGTAAAGCTCTTCAGTCTCGCCAGGAAATCCGACAATTACATCCGCTCCGATCCCCCAGTCATTTCTTAGCTTGAATGCGCGATCAAAAATCCACCGCAGGTGAGAAACAGAGTAGCGGCGATTCATTCGTCTAAGGAGTTGATCAGTCGCAGACTGAAATGGTAGATGCAAATGTGGGCAAACAACGTCTGACTCAGCAACGACATTTAAGAAACGCTCCGAGACTGCCCACGGTTCCACACTGCCAAGTCGAAGCCTTCTCAGTCCCGGCACAGTTGAGATGGCGGCAATCAGGTCTGGCAGCCGGTCCTCGCTGCCTGTATCAAAGCCGTATGTTCCCAGCGCAACACCGGTCAGCACGATCTCCTTCACACCGAAGTCGACCAGTTCGCGCGCGCGCTCAACCGCGTCCGCTATTGAGAGGCTTCTACCTTTTCCTCGTAAAGCCGGAATAATGCAATATGTGCAGTACTGAGAGCAACCGTCCTGGACCTTCAGAAAAGCTCTCACGCGACCATGTAGGCCGCGCACCACTGTTCCGTCGCTCCATGGGGCACTGTCGTAGACGCCACCTACATTAACAGGTTCGGAATTATTTAGGTGACTGAGAATACTCTCTTTCTCTCTATTACCTAAGATCTTCTGAGCTCCGGCCAATAGTAATTCATTCGGAGCCCGCTCCGCCATGCAGCCTGTCGCGATGACCTGTGCTTGCTGATTGGAGCGAAGGGCCGCGCGGACAGCCGCACGGCCCTTTCGTTCAGCAACTTCTGTCACCGCACATGTGTTGATCACAATCAGATCAGCGTCATGTATTGAGGAGGATTCGATGTATCCGTTCGAGCGAAACTGTGTCAATATCATCTCACTGTCGTATTGATTCAGTTTACAGCCCATCGTCTGAACAAACACACGCGGAGACTCCTTCGTCTGCGGGCTCATTACTCGGTTACAGTTGGAGTCTCAGAGTCTCCTGCAGAAGCCTCATTGATTCCCGGAATGTCACTTTCACCGACAATGTACTTTTCACGTGTTTCCTGATCAAGTTCATCATCCGCACCATCGGGTGCCTGCGCCGCGAGAATGATCTTCTTATTCTCGCGATCAAACTCAATCACCTCAAGGGCAATCTCATCGCCAACCGTGACGGACTGCTTTCCACCTTTCGTAATACGCTTGAGCTGGCTTGCGGGCACAAATCCTTCCACCTCGCGCGGCAGTTCGACAATCACACCTTTATCCATGACTCGCGATACCTTACCGGTAGTTTGCGAACCAACGGAATAGAGCGACTCAAACTCATCCCATGGATTCGATTGGGCCTGCTTTAAACCAAGGGCGATACGCCTTTCATTTCGATCGAAGCCGAGTACGATGACTTCGACTTCTTCACTTTTCTGAAGGATTTCACCGGGATGCCGAACACGCTTTGTCCAAGACAAGTCAGAAATGTGCACAAGACCGTCAATGCCGTCTTCCAACTCAACAAAGGCACCAAACGGTACAAGATCCCGAACTTTACCAGTATGCCGCGAACCGGGCGCATACTTCGTTTCGAGATTCTCCCAGGGATCTGGCTCCACCTGCTTCATGCCTAGCGAGATCTTGCGACCCTCTTTATCGATATTAAGAATCACAACTTCAACTTCATCACCGACCGACAGCATTGCGGAAGGGTGCTTGACGTGCTGAGTCCAACTCATTTCCGATATGTGAACCAGACCTTCAAGTCCCTTTTCAATCTCAACAAACGCGCCGTATCGTGCAATCGAGACAACTCTTCCTCTAACCTTTGCACCGACCGGGTATTTCTCATCCACACCATCCCAAGGATGCTGCTGCAGCTGCTTCAAGCCGACCGAAATTCTCTGCCGCTCCCGATCGTAGTCGAGAACCTTAACTGTGAGCTTCTGATCAAGCTGCACAACTTCGGAAGGATGACTCACTCTGCCCCACGAGATGTCCGTGATGTGCAGCAATCCGTCCACGCCGCCTAAATCAACAAAGACACCAAAATCGGTGATGTTCTTTGCAGTTCCTTCCATGATGTCGCCTACCTGCAGCTCGGAGAGAATCTTCTCGCGAACACCCTTGAGGCCTTCCTCGATAATGACCTTCCGCGAAACCACGATGTTCTTACGAGCATCATTCAACTTGACAATTCTGAAGTCCATTTCCTTGCCAACCAGCGCGTCGAAGTCGCGGACAGGATGAACATCAATCTGAGAACCGGGCAGAAACGCTTCTACCGTCATGATGTTGACAACGAAGCCGCCTTTGATTCTCCGCATGATTGTGCCTTGAACGATCTCAGCCTCATCGAAAATCTTCTGGATACGTTCCCAGGTCTTCATGAAGTCGGCTTTGCGTTTTGACAAGGAAAGCTGACCGCTGTGATCTTCCACGCGATCAAGAAAAACCTCGACATCATCTCCGATCTTCACGTCCACCATGTTTGCGAACTCGTCACGCGCGACTGTACCTTCCGATTTGAAGCCGATATCAATCGAGACTTCCTTATCGGTAATCGAGACAATCTTGCCTTGCACAATCTCGCCCTCGCGATACTCCATCACGAGCTTGGCGTACAAATTGGCGAGGTCCTGCGCTTCCTGCGTCATCCTCTGCCGTTCCTCAGGCAGATCTTCGCGCTTGACTTTCCTGCCCTTGAAGAGGACATCATCCTGATAGGCAGGTGCCGTTTCTTCGACTGCAGTGGTTGGGTTTAATTCACTCATTTAGACCTTTCCCCCCTTTTTTTATACCCGCGGGGAAACGGGGTTTGGGTTTACATAGCCTCAGGATTTGAGGTTATCGAAGTCGCTCATCATCAATTACGTCACGGTCGAATACTTCGCCAGGGCGATCGACCCGAGACAAAGTTGCAAATCGAGAAGTCGATCGTATCGCTTCAAGTATTCGATTTGCGATGGTCTGATATCCGGATTTATCATCAGGTGAATCACTAATTAAGACATCAGCAGGAATCGTCTCACCAATCACTATCTCAAGCTGTGGACGCGGAAACTTCAATAGTTTGGCATCAGCAGTCCCATGCAGGTAAACAGGCAAGACATCGGCACGCGTCTTTCGCAGGATCCACCCTACACCAAACTTGGGCACAAGAAAACCGTCTGCGGGCGCACGCGTCCCTTCGGGGAAAAACACCAAGGCATTATTGCGGCCAAGAATCTTCATACAAGCTGACATGGCGGACTTGTCCAACTGACCACGCCTAACGGGAAACGCATTCAGATTACGCAAGAGTCTTCCTGCCAGCCTATTCCTGAAAAGCTCGGCTTTCGCAAAGTAGTGCACCTCTCTCTTCAGGAACCCCCCTAAGAGCGGCGGGTCAAGATTAGACCTATGGTTAGAACAGATCAGTAACGGACCAGTCTTTGGCAGGCGATCCATGCCTGTAACGCGCACGCCGAACAGGACTTTAAACATGCATCGAGAAAACATGGAAACCGTTGCGTAGAACAGTCGCATACCTTGCTACTTGGCGGTCGCAATGGATCCGTGCTTCTTTACAAGCGCCAAAACACGATCAACTTGGTCACCAATAGTAAGGTGTGTCGTGTCTATCTCGACTGCGTCGCTTGCCTTTCTCAATGGGCTATGTTCTCGCGAAGAGTCGCGTTGATCTCGCGCGACTAGCGCTTGCTCAACTTCTTCAACAGACTGTATTATGCCGCGCGCTGTTAATTCTTTCTGCCGACGCAAGGCACGGACGTGGGGGTCAGCACTCAAGTACACTTTTACACCCGCATCAGGAAACACAACGGTACCTATGTCACGTCCATCCGCAACTATGCCGCCGCGCTTGCCAATTTCACGCTGCCATGCGACGAGCTTCTCGCGAATCAAAGCATGTTCTGAGACCGGGCCGACCCAAAGTGAAATCTCAGGTGTCCTGATGCCTTCAGACACATCCTCGCCATCGAGCAGGAAATGCACACCGTCTGAATTAGAAACCTGCTCAACGACAGTATGCTCCAGTAGCTCCTGAAGGGCTTTGCGATCGGTTAGCTCTATACCGCTCCGATATATCTTAAGCGCGACAGCTCGATACATTGCCCCAGTGTCCAAGTACATGAACCCAAGTCTCTGGGCAACCAGCTTCGCAGTTGTGGATTTTCCGCTACTTGCCGGGCCATCAATCGCCACGACGAGTGACTTTGACACCTCGTTCATCCTTTGATGCGTCCGCCATTCTCTTCGTCAATGAATATGCGAGTTACAATCTTTCCGACAAAGTGCGTGTCACTCTCACCTTCGAACCTGCTGTCCCAAGGATACCCTGACGAAGAATCACTCCTGCTTGTTTCATCATCAAATTGCAGGTGCTTCTCAATGCGACGCTGCCATAATGCCATGTTTTCTGGCCTTAAATCAACCCAGCCCTTCTTCACCCATTCATTCAGGCTCTCCTGGTCTACCGAAAACTCGTTGGAGCCCGCATAAGAAGGAATCTTAACCTCCGGCCCACGCAAAATCCTCACACCGTCAGGAAGGAGTATCGGCACGCCGATTGAAAGTATAGTCGCTCGCAAATGCGTATTTGATTTTACGATCTGCAATAACGCTTCAGAGCAGCGGTCATGCGATTGCTTACAGAAGTCAGATACGTGCGGATAGGCAAGCCAGATCAAGTATGCTTCGTACAGTAGCTTAGAAAGGTGTGGTGGGCCGAGCATTTCAAACGCAATGCTTCGATGGCCCGTTTCTTTCTCAAGTCTGACCATTTCGTCCAGAGCAGCCTTGCGCAGAATTCCCGCCCTGTATGTAGGACCCATGACCACGGAGTCTAGTGCGCCGACCACATCAAAACCGCTATTGCCGCCTTCGATCTCGGTGACAACGGAATGCGCAATCTCTTCGGGAGTTACGAACTCCATCTGATCCGCGGCAGTAATCGTGAAGAATTCCTCAGTGGAAAATATCCCATTTTCACCGGTATCAATGTAGACCGACTTCATATTCTCGCCAAGAGGCGAACCGCAAGAATCATCGACACGCTTGAATACAGAAGATAACTGATAGGCCGCACCTGGATCACAATCGAACAATGGGATCGGTTTTCCGCCGCGCCTTATCTCGCCATGCGAAATCTTCTTCCAAGCGATCACCGCAGCGGGCTTAATCTCTTTGACGTACGGCGAACCAGGAGTTCTTCCCATAAGGAATAGCAGCAGACTGTGCGCACCTGCGATGGAAGATTTGCTAAGGAGCTGTCCCGAAGGGCGGTCCTCTGAATGTGTGTAAGGGATATTGAGTCCCATTCCACCTGTACCCGTGGTTCCAATCTTAAGGTACATTCGGACATCATTCGTCCTACACGCTTCATTTAGTACCTGCAAATGACGAATCAGTTGCGGCAAACTAATAGTGCTGGCAAGTCTTTCCACACGCTCTTCGAGTGAAACACCAGAGGAATCCCCTTCCGCGCTGTCCAAAGCTTTTCTTACATCATAGTAAGCCGTGTAGGAGTCCTGATATGCCAAGCCTGTTGCTGAGTTAACGCTATCAATGATCAAATCCGGCTTGTGCTTCTCAATGAGCTGATAGAGAAAGAACGAATGCAGGCGCTCACGATTGGGCTTTTCAAAAACTCCATCAAGGAACAATCTACGCAAGGAGACATCACCTAGAATCTGCGCCCTCGACTTGTCTTTCAAGCCTGCAGGCAGAAAAATGTCGCCCCACTCAGCGATTATTTCGGTGCTACCTTTGTGTGGATCCAGTTCGCGAACTGCATCAAGCGCCTCTTCTTGGCGCAGCGACAATACTATTAGGTGCGAGGGCTTCCTTTCAAGTAACTGCTTACACACAGCAACACCGACAAGACCCCAACCGCCCAGTACAAGGATTCTGCTTCCCTTAATATTCATGACTAATCTTCCAATTTGTCTTCGGATAAGTTTTTGGGGGAAAGAAGCTGATGTCCGTTCCCTTTCGTATGTACAGTCGAAACATCTGAATCGTCATCGGAGTCCAAACCTTCGACGCCGTGACTTAACTGCATAACTGTCTGGTCTGCATCGCGAAGCTCGCCCAATTCGCGGGTCAGCTCAGCGTGACGTGGCAAGTCCGAAACGTTGGTAATCCCAAAATACTTCAGAAATTCATCGGTGATCTCATACAAGAGTGGCCTGCCCACGACTTCGGCTCGCCCCTTCACGCGAATCAACCTTCGATCGAGTAAATTGCGCAACACCCCACCAGAATCCACGCCACGAATCTCATCCACTTCAACTCGCGTTACCGGCCCACGAAACGCTATGACCGACAGAGTCTCGAGTGCCGCACGTGATAGCCTCGTGCGGGCTTTGTCCGCCAAGAATCGTCTTAGAAGTTCCCCATGTTCCGGGCGCGTGAAAAGCATAAAACCACCGGCGACCGGCAAGACTTCGAACGCTCGGTCATGAGTCTCATATTCCTCGTTCAGCGCCTCGATAACCTCACCAAGTTTACCCTTTGCTCTCTTTCCAATGGCGTTTATGAATGCGGCTTCTGTCAAGGGCTCTGTGCTAACAAGCAGCAATGCTTCAGTCTGCTTTAGCAAACGCCTCCGCTTCAACTCATGATCTTCGGCTTCCTGTTGCTCCTCACCATCGAGTTCAGATTCCATGGGATCGGGAGATGACCCGCTCTCACTTTCAAGAAATGGCTGGTCTTCGGTCCAAGATACCATCACGCCGCCTGACTGTCAATTGCTTCGGGTTTAAACACGTATATCTCATCAAATGGCTGGTTTTGCTCGAGTCTTACTCTGTTGTGTCGAGCTAAGTCAAGCAAAGCAAGAAAGGTCGTCACCCAGATAATTCTGTCGGGCACTTCTCGCAGCTTCTCAATTAGTCCGAAGTGCGAAACATTCAACAGATTACCTAAGACCCAGCGAATACGCTCCTCAACCGATACTCCAAGCAGTTTGACATCGTGAAAAACTCGAATCTCCCTCCGTGCTAAGATTTCCTCCATTGTTCGAGCTAACTCATACACTGATAGCGGCATGATCAGGTCAAGTCCTTCCGGACGAGACTCGTCAGGCACTGCTTCGCGAGCAAGAGATCGCCGTTCAAACATGTTCAGCTCAAGCTCACCAAGATCTTCTGCTGCTTCCTTGATCCTAGCGTATATCTGAAGTCGATTCGCGAGCTCACGCCTTGGATCATCGATGTCCAGCTCCTCACTCGTCTCAGTATGTGGCAACAGCATTCTCGTCTTAATGGACAAAAGAGTAGCCGCCATCAGCAAATACTCGCCAGCATCTTCAAGATTATCCACGCCTATCTCGTCCAAGGCTTCGAGGTACGACGAAGTAATCTCGGCCATAGGCAAGTCAAGAATGTCGTACTCCTTCCGCGTGACGAGAAACAGCAACAGATCAAGAGGTCCCTCAAATCTCGGAAGTTTGACTTGCCAGATGCTCATGCGCCAAAACCCATCGCGGTATGAACCTCAGTCATCGTCTGAGCGGCAACCGCGTTTGCATGGGCGTTGCCTTCCGCGATCACGTCTTGCACATACTGAGGATTCGTCTCAAGACCACGTCTGCGCTCATGAATTGGCGCAAGATGCTCAATAATTCTTTCCGCGCAGCGCGACTTGCACTCTACACAACCCAACGCGCCACTTTCGCATCCTGATCTAATCTCTTGAGTCTCAGAATCGTTGAATTTTTTATGATATCCGAATACTAGACAAACGTCAGGGCGACCGGGGTCATTCCTGCGTACCTTTTGAGGATCAGTTACCGCTTTGCGTAATTTCCCACGGATTTCTTCTGGCGAGTCGGAGAGGAAGATCGCATTCCCAAGTGTTTTCGACATTCGCCGCCCGTCTAAACCAATCAAACGAGGAAAGTTTGTCAGCATTCCGTCAGGTTCAGGGAAGATCGGCGAATTGGGTGAATACAGATTGTTAAATCGTCGCGCTAACTCGCGGGTAACCTCGATATGTGGGAGTTGATCCTCACCAACGGGAACAACCTCACCTTTATACATCATGATGTCCGCAGCCTGGAGTACAGGATACGTTAAGTGACCGGCCGTTACGGCATCTTCGAGATTCAGGTCACGCACCTGGTCCTTCAGCGTCGGGTTTCGTTCCAGGCGTCCAGTGGAAATGATCATGTTCAGGAGCAGATATAGCTCGGCGTGAGCCTTTACTGCTGACTGAACAAAAATCGGACTCTTCTCGGGATCAATGCCGGCCGCGAGCCAGTCCGTGACCATCTCACATATGTTCTCTGGAATCTGGCGCGTGTGCTCGTAGTCGGTCGTTAGTGTATGCCAATCCGCAACGAGGTGAAAGTTCTGAAACTTGTCTTGCAACTGAACCCAATTCTCAAGCGCACCAACATAGTTTCCGAGATGCAGTCGGCCAGTCGGGCGCATTCCGGAGAGTATTCGTTTCTTATGCAAGTTCGGGTGGGAAAAGCGGGTTGTGATTCTATTTCAGGTAATCAGTAAACATACGATTTTCCGAATTGAATCGCAACCCGCCATTGAGGAGCAGAAATAAGTATAACTTATTGTTTATTTTAAATATACAACTCTAATCGCGGTTGTGCGATTCTCATCGCGCAGCCGGGCATAATAGGTGCCGCCCGAGACCTCTTCAGGCCCAGCCGCCCCAGGTACCCATTGGACAAGGTTCTGCCCTTCAGATACTGCCAGCTCAGCGACACGCCTACCCAACACGTCGTACACATCAACAACCCCCCGAAACCCTGCAAAGGTCCCCGTCACTAAAGTAACAGAACTGTTAAAGGGATTCGGAAAGGCTGTCAAGACGCGAAACTCTTGCGGCAGCGGGGCACAATGCGGATCTACATTGCTCGTCTCCCACAGTGCTGCGAGAGCGCCAGGGCCTGCTGACATGAAGTAGCTCGCAACCAAACCTCCTTCACCACTTCGGACTTCCAAAGTGGCCTCACCAAAACAAGTCACCGCAAACAGTCCCCCGGGCATCGCCTCAATGTCTGTTGCACCGACTCCGCACAATATCGGATTGCTCGAGTCGTTCAGTACCTCCCGCGTAGTGGCATTATATCTGAAGACATGACCTGCGTTACCCCATCCGCCGGCCGCGACATATACCCAGTCACCTTGTGCAGAAAGAGAAGCAGGCATTCCTCCGACGTCAAGCACTGCTTCGGCATTCATCGATACTAAGTCGATTATGTGAATGCTGCCCGTGACATTCGTGTAATTGCCGGTGCAGGCGACATGCAACTCATTTCCAATCTTTACCATTCCCTGTGGGTTGACTCCAATGACCACTGAGTCAAGAAACGCGAGATCCTGCACACTATACCGCTTTAGAACACCTTGTCCAAACTCCGGAAAACTGACCCCCGTATTCAACACGTACAAGATATCATCATAGACAGCGACTGATTGAGTGCCGACCCCTGCGTAGAAAGTGGTTTCTACAGATCCACTGGTTAAATCGATAACGGAGAGTGTCCCACTTACACTGGCTGAAACTGCAAGCTTTGCGTTAGGCAGTAGAGCTGCGGCCCATGGATTAACCGCGCCCGAAACCGGGATCTCCCGCAACGTGCGTAGATTCTGCCGGTCAATCTCCTGAACTGTACCATACCCCGAATTGATTACGAACACACTTGCATCAGTCACCAAGACATCATTTGGAATATTACCCAATGTCACAGCTTGCGCCGCGTGTTGCCCGGTTTGATAGTTGACCCACCCCAGACTCTCGTCCAGGCCGTTCACAACATAAAAGACTTGGGCAAAGGCCATCAACTGAGGGAGTACAAGAAGGAGCATTAAAGCTCGAATCATACTCTCATTTCCATTTAAGGTTGACATACAGCCACAATTGCCTCAATGGCATTGGGGCATGACGGACGACACGATAATCTACGTCAAAAACATTGTCGCAGCGCGATCCTACCTCAATAGAAGCGCTTCCCAAAGAAAAATATCTCGCGATGTTAGCATTCACTAAAGCGTACTCCGGCAGCCACTTGGAATTAGTCTCTAAGGCTGCCTGCTTATCAGACCAGAAAGTGCTCAGTGTTCCGAAGAAACCACCCGACTGTACATTCAAAGTCCCCCGATATGTCCTCGGTGGCCTATATATAAGATACTTCCCATCCGTCAATCGATCGCCACTGCGATCTCTCGCCTCCAGCCACTCCATAGATGAAGTAATGCTTACAACTCTTGGAACCACAACCTGTGAGATTGTGATCGCCAAAGAACCCAGATTTGCATTTCGTAAGTTTTGCGGCGTCCAACGACCATCAAAAGTCTGCCGCCAGTAGATCAAATCCCGAACATCACTCTCCGACAACAACAAATCCACAGTTGACATGAATCGAGATACAGTGGAAAATGTGCCAAACGTCTGACACTGCGTAGAGGATTCGGCTCGAAGATCTGGATTTCCCTGAGCTAAGAGCTCATCATTCCAGAAAAGCGAATAGAAACTAGGGGCATGATATGACATGGAACCTCGTAGTCCAACCGCCGCGTTCACAGTGTTACGAAAACTATATACTGCTTCACCATAAGGTAATGACTGCAACTCTGAGTCACCGAATCGCTCTACATTTAGGCCTGCATTTATAAATACGCTGTGAAACTTGTGAAGTGACTTTGTCCTGGAAATACCTCCAGACACACGCCAGCGATCACGATCAGCATGGTCATCTGCAAGTACTCCACTTTCCAGGCTCTCGTGCTCTCCATCAACTCTAGCATAAACTTGCGTCCCTTTTGAAAATGCCACCCAGCTTGAAGAGATTGCTGATCTATTCGCATATTCATGTGACGCTTTGAGAAAGCTATATGGATCAGGGTCGGAATACTCTTTTCTCTGTGTTTGTCGCGAGAGCTTCGTTGTAATCGTACCTCTAGGTACTGGCAGTTCAAAATCAAAGAAAAAGGAGCGAAAGGACTCTGCTTGACTTGCCAAAGGAGTCGGTCGCGGAGCCAAGTAGCCTGGGAGACCGAATTCGCCTTCCTCGAGCCACAGGATCGAGGTCAGCCTCACTCGGCCAACAATGTTCTCGATTTTGCCAAAGACACGGTCTCGTGTGCTCGCATTGTTCTCCCGTCTAAACTCCTGACCAAGATTCTGTGTGAAAGGACCATTACCATCATGCTCTGTTATACGATATCGATAGCGCCCACTCCCCTGTGCGCGTGAGACTCCTGCGACTATCCTCAGCTTTTGCCCGATCCACTCTTGCCTCGCTGACGCCTCACCAAAGCTACTTGTGCCCTCCAGCCTTAATGCAGCAGATTTCTGCTTCACCTTCGAAGTCTGAATCGATATTACGCCTCCTATCGCATCAGCTCCAAAACCGCTGCCGCCTCTCACAATCTCTATTGACTCTATCCAATCGACTGGAATGCGCGCCAAATCGGTTTCACCACTTCCAATGTCGTCGATTCTAACTCCATCAAGCAAGACCAATACCTGATTGACATTTGATCCGCCAATCCTTGCAAATTGCTTTCCGCCGGATGCAGCATCATCCCGCAATGTCACACCTGTAAGCTGCTGGAGAAATTCGGCAGCATTTCGCGCTCTACTCCGCTCAATTTCTACTTTCGTATATGAGCGAATCGCCGCATTGTCCGCAGCATAGATTATCACCTCCGGCAATGTTGTGTGCAAAGAGTGTGACTCCGTTGCATACGTCATAGTCCCTATCAGTGAGAATCCAAGCACAATACACTTTAGAGAACGAGTGTCCATCGAAGTCCAAAATACTCTTCCTTCCGAATCATCATGTAACCAGGCAGGTACTCATAGTGCTGGCCAGTCAAGTTCTCTACTCCCCAAATGAGAGTCACGCCTTCAATAGTACCTTCAATTCTGAAGTGCACGAGATGCGCAGGTCCGACCACCTCGCTTCGCAAATCTGACGTTGCCCGTCGCCGTCCGAGGTGCTCGTAAGCAGCGTACGAGTCTAGATGCAATTGCGACTTGAAGAATGAGCGAGAAAATACGAGTCGCGAATAGGATCGCGTGTCGAGTGCACGGGACTTCTCTTTCGTATCGACAACTATTTCACCAAGTGATTGAAGTCTGATATACTGTGCAATTCGAATATCGCAGCTACCTGCCGGTCCTTCAAACCGATTGCGTTGACTTTCGCCGTCTAAATATAGTGTATCGTTTTGCTGAACAAAACTGTAGCCACTGGACGTGGCAAACCGCCAGCCCAAGCGAAACCTTCCTCTGTTTGACGTCCAATCGAGTCCTGCCTCCGCAAAGTCAAGAGCCGTTTCGTAGCCCCTCTTTGCCTCGGACTGCGGGAGCTCGCCTCCGAAGAACCTACCTCTTGCGAAAACATCATCAATGAGTAGTCCTCTCTCCTCAATATTAAACCGTGCGTGCTTCCAGTATCTTGGCACAGACTTCTTTCCTGACAAACCTGAACCATAGATTGCGAGCTTCAAAATCCGAGGTGTAGCGATCTCCGCTGCAACCGAAAGATCATCCTGGCTTTCATCAAGTTTATCTCTTGCACCATCATCGTTTAGGTCTTTGCGATAAAGCATGCGTGCATTAAGGCTTCCAATCCCAGATTGAATTGAGCCACGACCATATAAGGAGACGTCCTCCTCAGCTAAGTTAACTTCACCAGGATAGCTGAATCTGGCGCGTTCGTAGGCAAGTCTGAAGCCGACGTCCGAACTCCCCGCACCTTTTGATGCATCAACGTAACCATAAAAATACTGTTCCCACAAACCGAAGTACTTATCTCTTTCCTCCCTGTCTTGCCTCAAATGCGCACCGAATTCAAGACGGCTGCCGTCACGAATTCCACGCATTCTGAAAGTCCCATGCTCACGCTCACCATAGATTTTCGGTCGGACGATTTGATTCGGCGCAGGCCTTAACACTTGCGGGGATTGAGCTTCCGTGTTTGACCCACCGTACTCAAAAATCGCTTTCCAGTTAGGATTTAGCTTGTAGTACAATGCCCCGCAAAGTTTGTACGACTTTGCCTTGCTGATTCCCTCGCGCAGGCCGTTGTACCAGAACAACCTGCCTCGGCCTTCAGCGGAGAAACGTGGGGAGAAGCTTTGTGCATGCGCAAAATCAACTCTTCCAAATCCATAGTAACCTTCCCTGACTAGAAACTCAGTCCGCGGCGAATCGACCGGCATACTCCTTCCTGTGAGTTTCAATGTGCCAAGTGGATCCAGCCCGTCAACAACGAATGCAACCGACTCCAGTTCTTCAGGAGAATCCAGGTTCGACTCGTACAGACCATCACTGATACGATGCCAGGGTATGCCATCACGTTCTACGCCGACGTACCATGGATTGAATCCCCAAGGTCTGAATACTACAGGCGCGCCAGCGACACCGTAGTCCATCGGAAACATGCCTGGAAGTCTGCGCATCCAATCACTCATATCTTCGTACGCATATGAACGCCATGCGTCCATAGTCATGACCTGCGAATACAGAGGCACAGATACGACGAATAAGACCATTATGCGTAAGAATGTCATTAAAGCGGTTGCTCCACTAGTTTCACGATCTTAGGCAGCAGCGGCGCGACGATCAAAAGAAACACGAGCGCGTTGGACACCAAATGAATTGCGGCAAACGGTGCGGCTAATCCTAAAGTTACTAAAGCCTGGTCAAAAGAAAACCCGGCCGCCACTGGGAAAGCCAGGTTAGAAAGAGTATCAAACCAAATCGTTGCTACAACTCCAAGTACAGTGACAACGATTGCTCGAGACATGCTTGAGCCTGCAAATGCAACTCTTCGTGCCAAGGCTCCGACGGCACCCGCGCCGGCCATTCCTAGTACTTGCGCAATCAGCGTCAAGCCAAAAGAACTGCCCATGGGGTGAAAACCTGCAAACAGAGTTTCAATCAGAACGCTGCACAAAACCCCTGCACCCAGACCGAGCAAGTATCCCGCGCAGAAACATGTCGCGGTCACAAGCTCCACATTGGGAACAGGGGCCAAAAGATATCCTAACGCTACACCGACTGCGACTAGAGCCGAAGCTCGAGTCAACATCAACGGCGGACTCGAAAAACCGCCAGTATCACTCATTCGATTCTCCTCGCAATTTGCGAAGAGCCTCCACCATTTTCCTTGTCTCCGAAGGTTGGTGAAAGCCGCAGGCAGGTCTCCTGGCTAAGAGTAAGTCACTCTATCACAGTTGCGGGACAGCGACGGGTTCACACCGTCTTCCCTATTCTTCCGCAGTTTGCGGACACCTGCAGCCTAATTCCTGAAACGGGCGAGTACTACTCACTGACCTTTTCGGTCGAGGCAAGTTCGCGCGCCTTCTCGCGGATACGGGACTTCTTACCGGTCAATCCACGTAGATAGTGGAGCTTTGCACGTCGAACTCGACCTCGGCGCATAACCTCAATCTTGGCTATTCGCGGCGAGTGCAGCGGGAAAACACGCTCGACACCGATGCCCATCGAGAGTTTGCGCACCGTGAATGTCTCATCGAGACCGCCGCCATGCCGGCCGATACAAACTCCTTGAAACGCTTGAATACGTTCCTTGTCGCCTTCAATAACGCGGACGCTCACAATCAAGGTATCCCCCGGCACGAAGCTGGGAATATCTTGCCGTAGATCATCCATCGTCCAATTTGCGATGCGGTTCATTTCTGCCTCTATCTATGCTAATTCTTGTTTTTCATGGTGTCGGTCGGCAACAGATCCGGACGACGTTCACTTGTGCGTAATAACCGTTCTGCAGCTCTCCACTCCGCGATCTTCTCGTGATGACCGGAAAGCAGGATTTCCGGCACGCTTAGTCCTTCAATAATTTCCGGTCTTGTGAAGTAAGGACAGTCCAAATCTCCGTCTGCGAAACTGTCGCCGGCTGCCGACGCCTGATTGCCGATTACTCCTGGCAACCTTCGCACGATCGAATCAACTAACAACGCGGCAGGAACCTCTCCGCCGCTGACAACAAAATCACCAACCGAAATTTCTTCCCAAGAGTCCCGCTGGAAAACACGCGCATCAACGTCCTTATAATGCCCACAGAGGACAATCAGCCACTTCGACATGACGAGTTCATCGACTACGGATTGTGTGAGCGGTTTCCCTTGCGGAGACATGAAGATCCGCTGAGGATTTGAAAGTGGTGCGCGATAGGTGGATAATGCATCAAGACAGGCAAAAACGGGCTGCGCCATCATGATCATTCCTGCACCACCTCCGTAGGGAACATCATCGATCTTTCCATGACGGTCAGTCGTGTAATGCCGAAGCTGATGCAGCCAGATTTCGACTTCCCCAGACAACAATGCACGTTGCATTATCGATTGATTCAGCGGAGTACTGACTAGCTCGGGAAAGGCAGTGATGATGTCAATGATCACGCTCGCCAACCGCTGGAGGAATTTCCTCGCCGGACAACAATTCAGAAAAGCGGCGAACCGCGATTCTGCGATGTTCAATGTCAACGTCACCCACCCACGCATCCACGAACGGCACCATGACATCTCCCATAGGAGTCTGTACTGTCAGGATATCCTGAGCACCTCGCAACACATCAGACAGCTTCCCCACTTCCTGTCCAGATTCATCTACGACAGTACAACCAATCATGTCGCTAATATAGAATAGATCGTCAGGCAGCTCAACCCGGTCTTTCAGCAGTATTTCCAGCGTCGCACCACGAAGCGATTCCGCTTGATTTCGGGATCGGAACCCGTCAAAGACCAATATGACGCCGTTCGTCGCAATCTTACATCGCTTTATCATGATCTCGAGTGTTGTCCCGTCAGGCATTCGAAGGGTGCACTCTTTGAGAGCTTGAAATCTCTCTGGGAAGTCTGTCAGCGGTTCGACTCGTACCGCTCCCTGCAAGCCATGCGCGGCAACAACGGCCCCAATCAGAACAAAATCATTTGAATTGCGCGGCTCAGGCGTGTTCACCCGAGCTGCCTACAATATCTGAATGTGGGGGCTCCGCACCCTTCGGGGGCATCGCAGGATCCACAATCTCGAATCCAGCACGGATTCCTTTGCGTGCTGCGGCCGCGAACACAAGCGTTCGCAACGATCTTGCGGTCCGCCCTTCTTTTCCAATCACTTGACCAAGATCACCTTGTCCAACGTAAAGCTTGTAAAGAATGCGACCAGTTTCCTCGGTCACCTTCTCAATACGAACAGACTCTGGTTTCTCAACCAAGTGTTTGACGATAAAGCTGATGAAGTCTTCCATCACTTTCCTTTTCGCCAAGATGTGTGGGTGATCAGAAGGCGATATATGTAGGACAGATGATTAGGCCTGCTCTGCTGCTTCGCCCGACTCTCCTGCGGCGGTCGCGGCGGCCTCAGCTGCGGCCTTGGCAGCTTGTGCAGCTTTCGCAGCCTCTGCTCTTGCCGCTTCTGCGGCGGCCTCAGCTGCCGCGGCTGCCTCTGCAGCCTTTGCCTTACGGCGGTCGACTGCTGTTTCGACTTTCTGTGTTGCGCGCAAGCGAGCCGCGTTGCGAACGCGCTCGCCTTCAGCCGCTGCCTGCTCTGCAGCCGCACCGCGCTTCAGCAGATCAAACTGGATAAGGACACCCTCGCGTGAGAGCAGACTACGAACAGTGTCGCTCGGTTGTGCACCTTTGCGCAGCCAATCCAGCGCCTTTTGCGAGGACAGTTCCAGCTTCGCCGGCTGCTGCGAGGGATAATACACTCCGAGCTGATCAAGATAGGCACCGTCGCGGCGTTTGCGGCTGTCCATGACCACAATACGAAAGCAGGGGATCTTCTTGCGTCCCGCGCGGGCTAAACGAATGCGAACTGCCAACTTAGTTTTCCTATATTATAGATTATCTGAACTCTCTTAGCGACCCAAAACACGACGCACCTGGCCTGGCCCAGCCTTGCGCAATTGCTTCATCATCGTGACCATCTGCTCATACTGCTGAATCATACGGTTTACGTGCTGCACTGATAGCCCCGCTCCTGAAGCGATACGCTTACGGCGACTGGCATTCAATACCTGCGGCCTCTCGCGCTCAAATGGCGTCATGGAAAGAATCAGCGCCTCTGTGTGCTTCAGTGCCCGCTCGTCAACTTGCATGTTCTTCATCCGAGCACCCATCCCTGGAATCATCCCCAGCAGGTCAGTCAGGGAACCCATCTTCTTCAGCTGCTTCAACTGATCGAGAAAATCCTGCAGGTTGAAATCCGCTTTGCGCAGCTTTGCTTCAAGTTCTGCAGCCTTTTCTTCGTCAATCGTCGCCTGGGCGCGCTCCACAAGCGTAACAATGTCGCCACGTCCCAGAATTCGGCCGGCAACACGATCGGGATGAAATGGTTCAAGTTGATCAAGTTTCTCACCGACGGACATGAATTTGATCGGCACATCGGTAACGGCCCGAATTGAAAGCGCAGCGCCGCCTCTCGTATCGCCGTCCATCTTTGTCAGGACTACACCTGAAAAGTGCAAGCGATCAAAGAAAGACTTAGCAGAGTTTACTGCATCCTGTCCTGTCATACCATCGGCCACAAACAGGATCTCTACAGGATCAGTAGCCTTTCGAACACGATCCAATTCTGTCATCAGCTCATCGTCGACGTGCAGTCTGCCGGCAGTATCAAGGATAACTGGATCAAGGCTGATTTTGCGAGCATGCCGCAGTCCTGCCTCGCAAACTTCCACTGGGTTTTTTGTTTCGCCGCGATAAACACTAACACCGATTGACTCGCCAAGAACCTGCAATTGATCCTGCGCTGCAGGACGTTGCAGGTCTGCTGCAATTAGCAACGGCCTTCGGCCCTTAGCCTTAAAGTGACGAGCCAATTTAGCACAGAATGTTGTCTTACCTGAGCCTTGCAGCCCAACCACCATAACAACCGTCGGCGGCTTCTTAGCTGAACTCAGTCGCGCCTCTTTCTCACCCAGAAGTGCGACTAACTCATCATGGACGACCTTTATAAAGAGCTGCGCCGGTTGCAGCGATTTCATTACTTCCTGTCCGAGCGCCTTTTCTTCCACCTTCACCAGAAACTCGCGCGTGACTTGAAGATTCACGTCGGCTTCAAGAAGTGCACGCCGCACATCCGCTGTCGCTTCACGGATGTTAGACTCCGATATCTTGCCAACACCGCGCAGATTCCGAAACACGCGGTCAAGCTTGGAAGTCAGATCATCAAACATAAGCTACTTATCGGACTTTGCGAATCGTGAAATTAAGGATGAAGTGGAGTAACCGCTTCGAAACGGAATTGTCAAGACCATTCCTCCACGAGACTTGACGAAATCGGCTCCTGCGATCTGCGAGATTTCGTAGTCACCACCCTTGACAAGAATAGACGGTTCCAATGCCCTAATCAGGTCCTCGGGAGTATCTTCCTCGAACAGCACGACAAGATCGACGCATCGCAGGGCCAACAACACAGAGGCACGGTCGAATTCATTATTTAGCGGGCGACCGCTACCTTTCAGTCGGGTGGCAGAGGCATCGCTATTCAAACCTACGAGAAGGAGATCGCCAAGAGATCTTGCCTCGCTCAGATACTCCACGTGTCCGCGATGTAAAATATCAAAAACGCCATTCGTAAAGACCAGTTTGCTTCCGCGAAGCCGTTCGAGGTAGCAACGCGAGACTGCGTCCTTGCGGTCCAGCAATCCAGGCAATGAGTTTTCCGAGTTCTTCATGGTGGGCGACATAGGACTTGAACCTATGACCTCTGGTATGTGAGACCAGCGCTCTAACCAGCTGAGCTAGTCGCCCGATACTTAAACTGCGCGATCTAGCGCAGAGCTTAACTGATGTGTCACAATCGGTACAACACCGACTTGCCCGCACACAATACCAGCGGCAACATTTGCAATCGTTGCTGCCTCAATAATCCCGGCACCGCCTAATTCGCAAGCAACGAAAGTTGAGATTACCGTGTCACCGGCACCGGAGACATCCGCGACACTTCTTGCGTGAGTCGGGATAGTCGTTCGCTCCGATTTCGTGCAGATAGTCATACCCTTCTCGCCGCGTGTGAGCATGAGAACATCGGGAGAGAGCATTTCAAGCAGTCGGTTGCAAGTCTCATTCAAGGATGTCTCGTCCAAAACTGAGACGCCTAATGCACGCTCAGCTTCCCGTATGTTCGGTTTGAACAAGTGGGCATTTCTATAAACCGAGAAGTTCTCAAACTTCGGGTCGACGGCCACGGGAATACCCCGCTTGCCTGCCAACTTCATCGTGCATTCAATGACAGGCCTGGTCAGCACACCCTTATTGTAATCCTGAAGAACAATCGCATCCAGTGAAGACAATGTAGACTCAAGTGCACCAAGCAACTTTTCAGCCTCCCCGCCCTCCAGTGGATGCACGGTTTCACGGTCAACCCTAACAACGTGCTGGTCGTGGGCAATAACCCGTATCTTTTCAGTCGTCCGGCGTCCACTCATCTCGATCAGCCCCGAACAATCACAGCCATACGCGGTAAGATGCTTGACAAGGAGTTCGCTGGCGCTGTCCTTGCCGCAGATCCCAAACACAACTGCCTGAATTCCTAATGATGCAAGATTAGCCGCCACGTTCCCAGCGCCACCCAAACTGCTTCTCTCATCATCGATTTCTACCACCGGCACGGGCGCCTCAGGTGAGATTCGTCTCACTGAGCCTTGAATGTGACGGTCAAGCATATAGTCGCCGACCACGGCAACCCGCATTGCTTTCGCACGGGCAAGTATTTCAAAGAGTCTTGCTGAAGTAATCATAAAGCCGAGGCAAGCCTCAGATCTCCATGACTTCCTTTTCCTTAAGCTCAAGGAGATGATCCAGCTCCTTGATGTGCTTATCCGTTAGCTTCTGGATTTCGTCATGAGCATCACGGGACTGATCCTCAGAAATCTCGTGTGACTTCTCAAGTCGCTTGACGTGATCATTTGCATCACGTCTCACGTTGCGCGCGGCCGTCTTGGCGTCTTCGCAGTACTTCTTAACGATCTTCACGAGTTCTTTGCGCCGCTCTTCGGTGAGAGGAGGAAGCGACAAGCGGATCTGCTGGCCGTCATTGTTTGGGTTTAATCCCAAATCCGACTTTTGAATCGCCTTTTCAATAGCGCCAAGCGTACTCTTATCCCAAGGCTGGATCATAATGGTCCGTGCGTCCGGAGTCGTGACAGTGGCCACCTGCGAAAGCGGCATCTCCGTACCATATACTTCGACCTTCACAGGTTCAACCAAACCAGCGGACGCCTTTCCAGTGCGAATGCGCGTCAACTCCTGTCGCAATACCTCAACTGTACGCTTCTGCCGAAGATCGCAGTCAGCAAGAATTTCCTTTATCATGCGGCGGCTGGATTCGCGATCAACGTTCCGATGGGCTCGCCTGTCAGCAAGCGCAGCAGGTTGCCACGAATCTTAAAGTTAAAGACTTGGATGGGGATGCTATTTTCCATGCAAAACGTCACTGCAGTTGAATCTATCGCCCGCAATTGACGTTCGACAAATTCCATATACGAAATTCTGTCGTATTTTGTAGCTGTCGCATCGAGGACCGGATCGGCAGTATATATTCCGTCGACTTTCGTGCCCTTTAGCAACACATCTGCGCGGATCTCCTTGGCCCGCAACGCCGCAGCCGTATCAGTCGTAAAAAACGGGCTTCCCGTTCCGGCCGCGAAGATCACAATCCGTCGCTTCTCCAGGTGACGCATCGCTCGCCGTCGAATGAATGACTCGGCAACTGTCTGAATCGGAATAGCACTTTGGACTCTTGTGTCAAGCCCTCGCTTCTCAAGAGCATCCTGCAACGCGAGACTGTTGATCACAGTCGCGAGCATTCCCATTTGATCCGCGGCAACTCTGTCCATTCCTGTAGCAGCGCCCTTCAATCCGCGAAAAATATTGCCGCCCCCGATAACGATCCCGATCTCAACGCCAAGTCGCGATGCCTCGGCAAGCTCATCTGCCATTGCACCTAACGTTGCTGCTTCAATACCATAAGCTCCTTCGCCGGCAAGTGCTTCGCCGGACAACTTCAGGAGGACTCTGGGATAGCGCAACATTACACTTCAGCTATACGCCAACACGGAAACGAATGAACGACGTCACTTTGATGGGCTTGCCTGCTGACTTTTCGGCAGCGGCAACGACATCTTTAACCATCATCTTGGGTTCTTTTATGAATGGCTGTTCGAGCAAGACAATTCCTGCCAGCCACTTGTTCACGCGCCCTTCCGCGATCTTGGCAACAGCTGGCTCAGGTTTACCCTCTTGTCGTGCACGGTCTTTTTCCAGCTCAGTTTCGGCGCTAATCTTGTCAGCAGGTACTTCATCACGAGTCAGAAAGTCAGGCGCGGATGCCGCAACCTGCATCGCTAAATCACGGCCGATGGCCTGAATCTCGGGAGACGATCCGTTGACACCTTCCAGCGCAACCAGTGCTCCCAACTTGTTGTCCGAATGGACATACGAACCTACAAAGCCATTCGCAGTGACCAGTTTGCCGATTCGCGCAATCTCGAGCTTCTCTCCGATTTTGCCAATCATCGCGGTCAGCGTTTCGCCGACGGTCGAACTGCCAAACTTCTGAGTCTTAAGAGCCTCTACGCTTCCTTTTTCTCCATCTGACCAGTTCAAGACATGTGCGGCTAAATCCTTCGCGAATGCGCGAAACTCTTCATTGCGGCCAACGAAGTCAGTCTCACAACGAACTTCAGCCATGGCAGCAGCACTACCGTTTTCTGAAGATACAACAGCGACGACCCCCTCATCTGCGGACCTTTCGGCACGCTTTTCAGCGGCGGCCTGCCCCTTCTTGCGCAGAATCTCGAGAGCTTTATCGCGGTCGCCGCCAGCCTCAGCCAGAGCTTTCTTGCAATCCATCATACCTGCACCGGTTTCGCGGCGAAGCATCGCTACGTCTGCGGCATTAATTGTCACTTCGGACACAACTATCTCCGTTCATATTGGTCTATTGAATTACTCTGAAGCCGTTTCTGGCTTCTGCTCGTCTTGCGGACGGCGAACACGACGGCGGCGTGGGGCGCCACCTTGATCACCACGCTCCGAACGGCCATGTTCCCTTTCGCGACGTCGCGCCTCACCCGTTGCTTCAAGTTCACGGGCTTCCACATCGGCCTGCGCTTGTCTTAAGTCAGCATTCGCCTTATACCTTGCAATACCCTCAATTGCCGCTTCTGCTATCGCACGAGTAATAAGAGCTATTGACTTGAAGGCATCATCATTGGCAGGAATCGGAAAGTCCACAACGGTCGGATCGACATTGGTATCACAAATCGCGATAACAGGGATTCCAAGCCGGCGCGCTTCCGCAACGGCAATTTTTTCACGCATAACGTCGACAACGAAAATCGCACCGGGTAAATGACGCATCTCGCGAATACCGCCGAGCGTATGCATCATCTTCTCATGCTGGCGTTGTTTCATCAAGCGCTCTTTCTTCGAGATCTTCTCGAAGGTACCATCAGTCATCATACGCTCGATCGACTCCATCGTCTTAACGCCCTGACGGATCGTCGCGAAGTTCGTGAGCATACCGCCAAGCCAACGTTCAACGACAAAAGGAGTCTGGGCACGCTTGCCTTCCGAGGAGATGGCTTCACGGGCCTGACTCTTGGTGCCGATCATCAGTAATTGCTGACCGTTGGCCGTTATTTCTGAAACGGCGGCACAAGCGCGTTCGAGGGCAGTCTGAGTTTGGCGAAGGTCAACAAGATGGATACCGTTCTTGTCCATAAGGATGTACGGCGCCATCTTGGGATGCCAGCGGCGGGTAAGGTGCCCGAAGTGAGCACCGGCAAGCAGTAACTGCTGCAGGGTAACACGTGACATGAAGTCTCCTGTGGGTTTTTCGCAACCCGGCCGTCGTCTCTTGAGTGAATCTCCTCCCGAGGAGACACCCGTCTCAAGATCAGACCGGGCGGTAGTGAATGCGTCGCAGCGACGCAGCTAGAATATTATCTCTTTGAGAACTGGAAGCTCTTGCGGGCGCCAGGCTTGCCATATTTCTTGCGTTCCTTCTCACGAGGATCGCGCGTCAGCAAGTCATTTTGTCGCAGAATAGGGCGATGCGCTTCATCTAAGATTGTCAGCGCGCGGCTGATACCCAATCGAAAAGCGCCAGCCTGCCCGGACTTGCCACCTCCAATGACTGTCGCCTTGATGTCGACTTTGCCGAGGGTATCAGTGACAATGAGGGGCCGCTCAATCAACATCTGCAAAACATCGCGCTTGAAATAGCCAAGGACGTCCTTGCCATTGATCGAGAACTTGCCGGTGCCGGGGGCAAGCCAAACTCGGGCGATCGCAGTTTTCCTGCGGCCAGTAGCGTAAATTCGGGAATCTTTCATGATTCTATATTGTGTTAAGACTTAGACTGCGACGGGCTGTTGAGCCGAATGCGGATGTTCTGCTCCGGCATAGACTTTTAATTTACGCAACTGCTTGCGGCCCAAGCGAGTACGCGGCATCATTCCCTTTACAGCGAGATAGATAATCCGTTCCGGATGCTTTTCCGCCAGTTTTCGCATGGGAGTATGTGTCTCAGCTCCGGGGAATCCACTATGGCGAAAATAGGTCTTGGCATCCAGCTTGTTGCCTGTAACGCGAATCTTATCAGCATTGATAACGACGACAAAATCGCCCGTATCAACATGCGGAGTGTATTGCGGCTTATTCTTGCCGCGCAGAATTGTTGCGATTCGGCTGCTTAGGCGCCCGAGAATCTGCTCCTGGGCGTCCACAACAACCCAGTTGCGTTCAGCTGTTTGCGGACGGGCGTGAAAAGTTGACATATCGATTTATCCTTTACGTGCAAAGTCTTGAAATTTAGTGCACAGGACTCAGAATGTCAAGTGCCATAGAACAACGTAACCTCGCGGACAGAATATGTATGCTATTAATTATTATATATTTAATAAGTTATCGCCAATGATCCGACAGCAAATCTGCTGCCTCCTCAGGAGGAACTGAGACAATATGAACACCTGTTCCCCATTCAAAACCGGCCTGCGTTCCTATCCGAGGCAAGATGTCGATCGCCCAAGTCGGTCTGACGTCGGGAAAATCTGGCGGTGTGGAAAATAGGATCAAGTTGAAGTCCGGGTCATCGGCGGCGTTCCTCATCGCAGACAATCCGCTCAAAATCATTCCTGCAAGGGACTTGAGACTACACGAATCCAATTCCTCAAAGCGCTGATGAGAACGCCCAATAATCTGCCATTCAAATGGAAATCGTGGAGCAAAACAGGCTAGTGCGACCGCTTCACGAGATTCTTCCAGCACCCTCTCTTGCATCTGCAACTCGGCTTTCAACCAGTTGCAGTGCTCACAGCCTGATGTCGTTAACCCTCCTGTTCTTCTGAGCCGTTCAGCGACTTGATGTGGAACAAAGGGCAAAGCTACAAGCTGCTGATGCGGGTGAACAAGGGTCGCACCGGCACGATATCCCTGGTTGCGAAATATGTGAACATAACGAACACGAGAATCGCCGTAGAATCGACGCAAGCCTCGCTGCCAAATATTCATGAGATCCAACCAACGCTCTAAGACATACTCGTCCGAGCGACCATAGTGTTCATCAGACTCGACAAGCACTTCATGATAACCAAATGCTGGAAAGGACGTGCATGCTCCATCGCCTTGTATAGTGGCCATAGCATCTTCACTTACCGCAGGATACAAGTTGGGAAAGAGCCGCCAGGTCCAGCCCTGGTTTCGATCCTGATCAATGGACGGCGGAGTTTGCTGCTCACGTCCTGGGCAAAACGGGCAAACTGATGGACTGGCGACATCGATACTTGCAGAGAATTCGGAGGGCCGATGTCCGCGCCGATCGTTGACGAGCACCGTATGACCTCTCAGGGGATCGATCCGAAACTCTGCCATTGTCAGGCTACGCGACTGACCAGTCAACTTCCAGAGCAAAGTCTACCGAACGGACCGAATGCGTTAACTGCCCGATAGAAATAGCGCAAACACCGGTGGCCGCGAATGCGCGGATATTCGAAGTTGTGATTCCCCCGGACGCCTCCAATTCGACGACCGTCGCATAACGCTCAACGGCCTCCCGAACCTGCTCAGGTGCGAAGTTATCGAGCAGAATGCGCTTCCAACCCATGCGCACGGCGATCTCAAGCTCGTACAGACTTGCTACCTCAACCTTTCCATCTGCGATTCGGGGATCGAGTTCACCATTGATGTCAAGCTTACGACTTAACGCCTCAATGCCGCCAATGATGCCAAGATGATTGTCCTTAACCAGCACCTTGTCAAACAAGCTCTCTCGATATGTATCGCCGCCCCCTGCTCGCACCGCTGCAAGCTCCAGTCTCCGTAAACCGGGAGTTGTCTTCCGCGTGGCCCAGATCTTCGTTCCATAGGGTCTTGTCAGATGCACCAATTCTGCCGTTTTCGTCGCGACTCCGGACAGATGTGTCAAGAAATTTAGTGCAGTTCGTTCTGCCTTCAGAATGGAAACGGCACGTCCAAAAACAGATGCAACGCGATTAAGCGGACGAACGTGATCTCCGTCAGCGCACAGAGCCGTAAACTGCAAGTCTGGATCAATGCAATAAAAGACTTGACGTGCTACGTCAAGGCCCGCAATGATTGCGTCCTCGCGTGCCTCTATCCATGCCTCGCCGTGCAACTCTCGATCGACAAGCCAATCGGTCGTCACATCCATCATGTCGCCAGCGAGATCTTCCTCGATCGCCAGCCTGATAATATCTTCTGTTTCTACTGTCATGAGAGTTTCTTCAACTTTGCATACTTTACTGCAAGGAGTTTTGAACCGTATCCACTAAATGCTACCCGAACTTTCAATGAATCCAAGTCCCCGGACTTTGCAGTCACTGTTCCGATACCAAACTCAGAATGCTCAACCACGTCACCTATTCGAAAATCGATCCCTGAAGTGGAAGTCGATCGCGGTTGAATGCTGACTTGCGAAAGCCTCGCAGAACTCGGAACTTTCCAAGATTCGTCTGTTTCCGCTTCATCGGCGATTTCGTAACGCAGCGAAAGCCGATTGGGAACACCCGTTCCGCGCAAGCGCTCGACTTTTATGCTGGAAAGAAAGCGTGAAGGAGACTGAAACTCCAAGCGGCCATTCATCGGCCGTGTTTCCGAATATGATAAATAAAGTCGGTCCTTTGCGCGCGTCATTGCCACATACAACAGACGTCGCTCTTCCTCAATCGATTCTACAGACTCCAAACTACGGAAGTGTGGGAGCAGATTCTCCTCAAGTCCAGCGACGAACACAATTTTGAATTCAAGCCCTTTCGAAGCGTGGATCGTCATCAGGGTAACCCTTTCCTGACGGTCTTCAATCTCATCAATGTCTGAAACGAGTGCAAGTTCGCTTAGAAACTCCGCAAGCGATAGGTCTGCGTTTGCCTGTGCTCGCTCCCATGCACCTGTCGCAAATTGTCGAAGATTCTCAATGCGTTCACGAGCTTCGTCATCGCTTTGATTCTCATAAATACTGACAACTCCACTCGACTCCAGTGCCTGATCAACTATCTCAGAAACGCTTAATTCATTCAGCCTTGCCTTTACATTCTTGAGTCGACCAATGAAGTCGCACACCTTGGCACGTGGCGCACCGCTGGTGTGTAAAGACAAGAACTCCTCGTCCATCAGCAAAGACACGCTCTCCGGACGACTTCTCGCGGCACTCACAATTCTCTCAATAGACGTAGCGCCGACTCCCTGTGCAAGCTCGCGTAACACCCTAAGCCAAGCCTGCTCATCAAGAGGATTCGCAAGTACGCGCAGGTAGGCGATGAGATCCTTTATCTCTTTGCGTTCGTAGAAACGTACGCCTCCAATCACATTATAGGGAATCCGCTGCTGAACGAGCACTTCCTCGAAGTAGCGGCTAACGGCATTTGTCCGAAAGAGAACCGCTACATCACTGTAATCTATGCCACGCTTTTCGCGAAGAAATTCAATCTCTCCGATGATTTCATTGGCTTCGTCTGCCGGTCGCGAGTAACTTCTCAGCGTGACTTTGTCGCCACTCTCGCGCGCAGTCCAGAGCCTCTTTTCGTGCCTGTGGAGACTTTCGGAAATAACGTCATTGGCGGCTTCGAGAATTGGTTGAGTGGAACGGTAATTTTGCTCCAATCGAAAGACTTTTGCATTGCTAAGCTTGTTCGAGAAGTCTAAGATATTGCGATAATTTGCACCGCGCCAGCTGTAGATGCTCTGATCATCATCGCCTACGGCAAAGATGTTGTCTTGAGGCCTTGCAATCAAGCATGCAAGTTCAAACTGCACGGCATTGGTATCTTGAAACTCATCAATAAGAACGTGATCGTAGCGCCGTTGAAGAAGTTCGCGAAACTCTGCGTTGCCTTTCATCAGTTCTAACGGAGTCAACAACAGGTCATCAAAGTCATATGCATTCGCTTGTTTGAGCCGTTGGCAATAGTCGTCGTACAGTTCTTCAGCAACACGTACCACTGGCTGACGCGGATCCACTTTGCTGCCATTCTTTATTCGCGATATTATGCTCCGAACGTGCCTCGCTGCAATGCTTTCCCGCGCTATGCCCCGATCACGAAGGATTTCAGTCACAGTTCTCAGACTGTCCTCTTCATCATAGATGGTAAAATCTCGTGAGAGGCCAGCACGATTACCGAATTGCCTTAATAGCTGAACACAAAACCCATGAAAAGTTCCTGCCCACGGCGACTCCGGCTCACTCGCATCTGACTGAGACTGCCTCAGTCGTTCACGAAGCTCGCGGGCAGCCTTGTTTGTGAAAGTCATGACAGCTATGGAAGACGGAACCACCCCTTGTTCGTGGATCAGATACAATGCCCTACCAGTAAGTACGCGCGTCTTGCCCGACCCTGCACCAGCCAACACTAGCGTTGGGCCAGGCGGCGACTTCACCGCATCTGCCTGCGCAGAGTTTAGAGCCGATATGAACGACTGTATGACTTTCCGACTCAAAGTTATCCCTGAATTCCAGCGTCTACATCCTGAGAAGGGACCTGCCGTAACTCATCAAGTTTCTCCTTCGCACGAAGGTGCTCACCAAAAGTCGCCGTGAACGCGTGTGTTCCGTCACCTTGCGCGACAAAGAACAGGTAGGAAGTCTGTGCAGGACGAAGTGCCGCCTCAATCGAACGCTTCCCCGGATTGTTGATTGCGCCGGGAGGAAGTCCCACATACTTGTATGTATTGTAGGGGCTATCCACCCTTAGATCACTTAAGTAAAGTCGCGAGGGTCCTTTACCCAGCGCATATGCAACGGTCGGATCTGCCTGCAGTAGCATGCCTCGACGAAGTCGATTGTGATAAACTGACGAGATGACACGCGCTTCACTCGATATCATGCACTCCCACTCGATGATGCTCGCAAGAGTCAGGATCTCATTCAGCGACATCCCCAACTCAGAAAGTCTCGCTTCGGTATCAGCCGGCAGCTTAACCCTGAAGTTTGCCACCATTCTCTCAATGATCCTTTCAGGAGTCTCACCACCGGTGAAGAAGTAGGTATCAGGGAAAAGATAACCTTCAAACGAAGGAGCACTTAGCCCTAATTGCCGGACCAAAGTTGAATCAAAGACAGCGCGCATAAAGTCTGTGGAGTCTATGGAAAGATCCCTTGAAAGGATTTCAGCAATTTGACTGCTCACAAGACCTTCGCGAATCGTCACCGGAAGCCCTACAGCTTTGGCAGTTGATAGAGATTGAATCAACTCTACCAATGATTGCCCGAGCGACAACTTAACCGTACCTGCCCGCAACCTCGTGTCTGCTTTCAGCACGCGCGCAGCGAGGCTAAACAGTCTGGGATGCTCTATCAGTCCTTCTCGATATAGTATTCCTGCAATCTCATCAAGACTCGATCCTTGCGGAATCGTCACGACTACCTCCCGTCGTGCACCCTGAACCGCGGCACCCTCAAGAAACAGGCGCGAACCCACTTCCAGTACAGCAAGAACAACGAGAATCACAAGCAGAATCCCGAAACTGCGCGCAATTCTCCATGCTCGGGCGCTCACGACTTTTCCAACCCCTTTGGAAGCGCAATGCGCATGACGGTTCCCTTTCCAGGTGTCGATTCCCTAATGCTTAGCTTGCCACCATGATACTCTTCAACAATCCTTCGCGACAAGGAAAGTCCAAGACCCCATCCACGCTTCTTTGTTGTATAACCCGGTCGAAAGACATCACGGCGGTTTCGAACAGGGATGCCAATACCGCTATCATGTACATCAACAAAAACAGATGTTGCGGTTTCTTCACATACAATTCGAATTTGACCACCGGTCGATCGCATGGCGTCAATGCTGTTCCGTATCAAATTCTCCAAAACCCAGCCAAAGAGTTCGGGATTCAGCATGACGTGCGGGTCGGCAATTGAATGCACCTCTAGTTCAATTGCAGTTTCCCCGCGGGGGAGTCGCATTCGAAAGTAGTCAACGGCCTCTTCCACGATGTGTCTGACGCGTGTCGAGACGAGCGGTGTGTGTGACCCAATCTGCGAGAACCGTGCAGTGACCCTCTGCAATCTCGCAAGATCACGCTCCATCTCGCTAACAGTATGAGTATCACGACCTTCAGCCTTGAGCAGCTCGATCCATCCCATGAGCGAAGTAAGGGGTGTTCCCAACTGATGAGCCGTCTCCTTTGCAAGCCCGACCCAAACCATCCTCTCTTCGCTGCGCCGGATATTTTGGAAGCCCAGATAGCCAACAAAAATGAAGAGAGCTACAGCTAACACTTCAATCCAAGGCAACCACCGAAGCTGCTGAATAACAACGGAGTCGCCGTAATGAAACCAGTCCGTCGAGTGCTCAGAAACAAAGATCGGAAGTGCGGGATTCCCTTGTGCATCCATTCGTCTAACGAGCTTGGCAAGTTGCGCTTGCGCTTCGCGGCTAGTGTCCCCTGACTCGATGCCGACATTCTTCCACAGCTTTGGATTGCCTTTGTCATCCGTAACAATAATCGGAAACTCGACGTCCTGGATCTGCTCGAGCGCGAAACCAATCAACTCAGGATTGTCGCTCCGAATAAGAGCAGAATAATTGGCAATCTTCTGAGTCAGTGACTTGCGGGTGCTCTCTTTCAGTTCACTGACCAAGTACTGCGAGTAAGCCAGCACGGAAATGACCAAAATAAGGGCTGCAAGAAAAAGGACGCCTTTGAACGTCCCCGCATGTCGCGATTGAATCCTGCCCACCAACTTCACGATAAAATCTACTAGCTACTCAAAGGAGAACGTTCACCGGAACTATCATACTTGACGGGATATGTGCGCTGCCGCTCATTGGCATGTGTCAGCATTTCTCCGATCAGGCCAAATGAAAAGAACTGCACACCAATAACCATCAACAGTACGCCGAGGAAGAGCAGCGGTCGATTTCCGATTGGCTGACCTGCCAACTTCAGTGCAGTAAGGTAACCGTTGATACCCAAGCCTATCAGCCCGAAAATCAGACCAAGTGATCCAAAGAAATGCAATGGCGCGCGATTGTAACCCGACAGAAACACGACAGTAAGCAAATCAAGAAACCCATTCAAAAAGCGGCTCATTCCAAATTTGGACTTTCCGAATTGCCGCGCACGATGAACCACCGGGATCTCGGTGCAACGATAGCCCATTTTGTGTGCAAGCACAGGCAGAAAGCGGTGTAGCTCTCCGTAAACAAACAGATCTTTGACAACAGCTTGCCGGTAAGCCTTCAGGCCACAATTGAAGTCATGCAACCGGATTCCGGAAACCCAGCTCGTGACAACATTGAAGAATTTGGACGGTAACGTTTTGCTAAGTGGGTCGTAGCGCTTCTTCTTCCAGCCTGATACAAGATCAAAACCTTCATCCAATTTAGCAAGTAGCGCAGGAATCTCGGCAGGATTGTCCTGCAAATCCGCATCCATCGTAATTACCCGATCGCCTCGCGCCGCCTCAAATCCGACAGCGAGTGCCGCTGATTTTCCCTGATTCCGTCGCAATGAAATAGTTCGAACATGCAAATCAGACTTCGCGAGCTCTTTCAAAAGCTCGAGAGATCCATCTTTGCTTCCGTCATCAATGAAAAGCAACTCATACGTCTTGCCTAGCTCGGAAAACGTGGATGACAATTGTCTATGCAACTCCGGCAACGACTCGACTTCGTTGAAGAGAGCAATCACGACGCTAATTTGCGGTGTACTCATGCGAAGCGCCCTTAGTTGCGTGTGATCCGTTTTAGCGACCAGATCACTTTCGATGACCCGCTTTCATTACTAAGAGTAACGACTTTGTGCGGAAATGCTATTCTACCAGATTTCTTCTCATAAAGTTTCAAAAGTGGCGAGCAACCAGGTCTGCTGATCCTCGCCATGACTCTATTCTTGGAATCAGTAGCCCATTCGTACTCACCCGATAAGGAGTCTGAATGTTGTGAGATCAGCGGCACAGGCAAGACATCGTCAAGCCGCCACCTCGGAAGTCTTGAATGCACGGTACTGTTTAGCGTTGGTGTCTCATCGGGTGAGAAAAATCGCGGCATCCCAAGAGATGGCCAAAGCACCGTTTGAGTCGATGTAAAATACACTTTTAAGAAGAGCTCGTTGCGTCCATAGAGTTCGACAAGGTAGTTCCCACCTCCCGCGTGCCTGACTATTCCGCGCGCCGTGCCACGAAGCCCAGGGGCCTTCAGTCGAATAGTTGCTGCTACTTGACTCGGCTCTGCAAGTAACTCAGAGAAGATCGCTGGTGGAGTTGAAGCGGAACTCATTTGCTCAAATCGCACACTTGGGCTTCTCACAGCGCATGCTGCAAAGAACGTCAGACCAACAAGTAGCAGTCCCCTAGGGAGCAAGTTTCTCCTTAACCGTCGTCAAGTTTGGATCACTTTTCAATGCCTGCTGCCAGTACTTTCGGGCCTGCGATTTCTTTCCAAGCGCAAAATAAACGTCGCCTAAATGCTCAAGAATTGGAGCGCTCGACTGATCAAGCTTCAGTGCCTTTCTTATCCAGGTTTCAGCATCCTCAAACCGCCCCATTCGATAATAGATCCATCCCTTTGTGTCGAGATAGGAAGCATTCTGAGGTTCGGTCTCAAGCGCTCTTTCAACCAGAAATAGAGCCCTTTCAAGTTCAATGCCACGCACTGCAAGCGTATATGCCAAGTTGTTTAGATAAATTGCCGCACTGTCGGAAAACCTGATAGCCTGTTCATAGTAGTTTACCGACAAGTCGATACTATCTTTCACATCATATAGAAGAGCAAGGCTGCCAGCCGCGGGGTAAAGAGTTGAATCTATATCTACAGCACGCATAAATCGCTCAATCGCTGCCGTGGTATCTCCGAGCCGCAATTGCGTTAAGCCTTCAAGATTTGCAGATCGAGCATCTTCAGGGGCCGCTGCTCTTGCTACTGAGGCAAGTCTCAATACCTGCGCATAATCACCCTCATTAAACTCAATCACAAGCTTAAGATACCAAGTTCGCGAATCTGTTGAGTCTAACGACAGTGCTCTGTCGACCTCATACAAAGCTCGTGCAGTATCACCATTCTGTAAGTACAATGTGCCAAGTGTATATGCAACTGGAGCATTCAGAGAATCATCCTTGGCAAGCGACTCCATATATGGCAATGCTCTCTCTGTCTCACCTGACATTAGATAAATCGCGACCACCTGTCGAGCGAGGTCAAAGTCCTGTGCAGAATCCGGCGACAGTTCGCGATAAATCTCATCCACACGATCGAATCTACGGTTCGTGAGGGACAGTGTCAATAGGTCGATCTTATACTTACGCTCATCCGGATAAGAATTGACGAGGTGCTCGACCATTCGCTGCGCCTCTTCCACTTTCCCACGCGCAGAAAGCAATCGGCTCATTAGCTCAAGAGCTGGTGCATATTTGGGATCAATCTCCAAGGCTTGCTTCAGCCTGGATTCGGCGCGGTCAAACGACTCCGTCGTTTCTGTGCGTTGCGCAAGCTGAATGTACTGTTCGGCTAATGCTACATATAGGAAAGGTGAACTCGCATCAAGTCTTAGTGCTTCTTCTAGAAAAAAGCAGGCTTCAAATGAGTTTCCCTGCTGTGCAGCTGTCGTACCGCGAATAAACTGCTCAAGTGCCCTTGAGTTCAACTCATTCTCATCGGCCCAAACAAGTCCAGCACACAACAAAGGGACCAGGAAAGCACTCGTAACCAGCGCAAAGAAAGTATTCACGGGCTACCCGCCAATCAAACGCAATATGTCGTGGTAGGAGACTACAACCAATAGCAACAGAAGTGCAATCATTCCTGCCTGCTGAATCACAAGCTTCGTCCGTGTTGGGACAGGTCTCCTAATTATTGCTTCTATCAGTACGATAGCGATGTGACCACCGTCCAACACCGGAAACGGGAGGATATTAAGGAAACCGATCGAGACACTCACAAACGCGATGAAAAACAGAAACTCGCCAGCACCCTGCCTTGCGCTTTGTCCGGACAACTGTGCAACGCCCACTGGTCCCGAGAGCTGAGAAAGGCTCCCCCTGCCACCAATTAGATCACCGATGAAGCCCGCGAGGTTTCTGGTCGTGTTCCAACAAAACATGAACGCAGAACTTCCTGCTTCGCCGATCCCTGCATCGCGAAACTCAACTTTTGGCGCAATCCCAATCACGCGACGAGAAGAATCTCCTGCCGCGACTACTTCCGTAGGGACTGCAAGTGTAACATTCATACCGTCTCTAACAGCAGTGAGCAACACTGTATCCTTAGAAGCGGTGATTAACTGCACAACATCTTCCCACTTTTCCACCGCATTCCCATCGATCATGGCAATTCTATCTCCGGCCAAAAGGCCGGCAATGGCTGCCGGTCGCCCTGCAATCGCTTCACCGATAACCGGCGAGTTAACTTCCGGAACACCCATGGTAAGTGTCAGTCCGATGAGTATGACAAGTGCGGTAAGATAATTCATGAGGACGCCGGCAGAAAGCACAAACACTTTCTGCGCCGCGTTCTTCGACATGAATTCGTCTGGAGCACCTGTGATGCCCTCGCCATCCATGGATTCGTCAACCATGCCTGCAATCTGCACATACCCGCCAAGGGGAATCCAAGAGAGTGAAAACTCTGTCTCGCCAATCTGCTTCGTAAAAATGCGTGGAGGAAAGCCGATCGAAAACTTCTTCACGCGCATGCCTGTCAACTTGGCGGCAAGAAAGTGCCCAAGCTCATGAATGGCTATTATGATGCCCGCGACGGCTACAAACGATAGAATGGTTATCAGCATGTTGTAATTGAAGAACCGGTCGCCAAATGACTTATTGCCGACATGGCGACTCGACGCGCACTACCGTCCGCCCTAATAATCGACTCAATATCACCTCCGCTTCCTCCTGTCACCTTCTCTAAGCACTCGTTTAGTACAAACGCAATCTGGTCAAATCTAATTCGCCTATCAAGAAATGCGTGGACTGCTACTTCATCTGCCGCCGAGAGGACTGCTGGCGAGATTCCTCCCATCTCAATCGCTCGAAAGGCGCATTCAAGGCAAGGGTAATCGCTGATTTGAATCTCGTCGAAGTGTAATGCCCCAAACGCTACTGGATCAGAGATCACCAATTCGCTTTCCCAGCGTTCAGGGTAGCTAAGTGAATACAGAATTGGAAGTCGCATGTCAGGGTGCGATAGTTGTGCTTTGAAACTCCCATCACAAAACTCCACCAGAGAATGAATAACAGACTCCCTGTGGCGAATCACCCTGATCTTCTCCACCGGAATGTCGAACAACCTTACAGCCTCAATAACTTCAAGACCTTTGTTGAACAATGTTGCGGAGTCAATAGAATTCTTTGGCCCCATCACCCATGTGGGATGCTCAAGCGCAGTCCTTGGTGTAACGGTTGATAACTCCGCAGGGTTCCAGCCCCAGAACGGTCCCCCTGATGCGGTAAGCCACAACCGTTTGACGGAAGCCATTTCCTCGCCAATTAAACACTGAAACAGCGCGCTGTGCTCGGAGTCGACTGGCAAAAGATTAGCGCCGTTTTCTCGCGCACAATTTACGACCACTTCTCCCGCGGCAACCAGCGTTTCTTTGTTGGCCAACGCAACATCTTTCCCCCGCGACAGAGCAGCAATGGTTGGCATAATTCCAGAAGAACCAGACACGGCATTCAGCAGAATGTCGTAATCACACTGCCCGGCCTGCTGCTCGAGAGCGTCTCCTCCGACAAATACATCTGCGACGCCAAGACTCTTTGCCTGCTGGGCAAACACACTTTCACTTGACGGGTGTACGAGAGCTAAACTTGTTGGTTGCCACTGTCGAGCAGTCTCAAGCAATTCAGACTCGCGACGTAAAGAAGAAAAACCAACTAATTTCAGGCGATCACGTTGTTCGGCTGCAATAGACAACGCGGATCTGCCGATGGAACCCGTCGCACCTTGTATTAGTACGCGCTTCAAGCGACAGGGACACTCCGAATACTCTTGGAGCGGAGAAAATCTTCAAAGTGATTAGTAAATGCCTGCGCAAGGGCTTTCCTCAACGGCTCTCGCAAGTCTTGCGGCCCAACTTCGCGACTCACACAAGTAGACTTTGCTTCGAGTCGCCGCTTTAGCATCTCTCTCTCCGTTTCAGACTTGACGACAAGAAAGTCAGATATCCGAAGATGGTCATCGCCTAACAAAATCGATCCGTGCTGCAGCAAAGCGTCCCCCAGTCTCCGTTGCGCGCTACCAACAATCTTCTTACCTCTTACCGCGACTTCCCACCGTGATGTTCGCACAAAACAAGACGTACGGTTTTCCAACGGAGCCAACGCCTCACCACGCTCATCGAGTTCCGCTGGAACACCGATCTCATTCAGAGCCGCCGCTATAGAGCGTCCAACATACTCTTGCAGTAAGGCGCCCGCTCGCAATTCCGGCACGTCCGGAATCACAATAGCGTAAGTTAGTTCCTCGCTGTGCAACACAGCGGCGCCACCAGTAGGTCGCCGGACAAGCGGCACCTTACTATTAGCCAACGCATCCAGGTCCAACTTGTCAGTTTTTTGGTGAAACCCGACAGACAAAGTCGGCACGTCCCACTCGTAGACCTTCAAACAAGGTCCCCTTGAGTTAGAAGCTGCCGCTTCCAGTTCCTTCTGGTCTCGCTCCATCAAGTACTGACCGGGTAATCTTCCGTCATGGCGAATTTCCAGAATCACAGAAGTTCCTCCTGGCCGGAATGTGACCTCCCCGGCATAAGCCCTCTTCTGGATATTTTGATGAACTCTGCAAGCTCTGCTGCGTACTCTGAATCACCGTGAAAATCAAGTATCTTCTTGACCGCTTGGCTCGTATTCTGTCCAGATCGATACAGCAAGTGGTAAATATCTCGAATTGTCTTAATCTGCTCCGCGCTAAAACCCCTTCTTCTCAAGCCGATGACGTTGAGTCCTCTGTATGATAGGGGCTGACCAGCCGCGAGAACATAAGGGGGGACATCTTTGGGGACACGGAACCCTCCTCCTATCATGCAGTGCCTGCCAATATGTACAAACTGATGAACCGGGACCAATCCACCGAGTATCGCCCATTCATCAACATGAACGTGTCCAGCGAGCTGCACACCGTTGGCAAGAATCACTTGATCTCCAACCACACAATCGTGCGCTATGTGCGCATATGACATGATGAGGCAGTTCGCACCAACAACCGTCCTGCCAGTGGCGGCTGTTCCCCGATTTACAGTCACAAACTCTCTGAGAACAGAATCGTCACCAATGTACACGAGCGTCTTCTCGCCACCAAACTTTTTGTCTTGCGGCTCTCCACCAAGAGAAACCATCGGCGAGATCTGGACGTTCCTTCCAATCCGCACACCGGAAAAGAGCATTGCCGAGCTGCCGATCCACGAGCCCCCTCCAATCTCGACATCGTCTTCGATTACTGCGAAAGCGTCTACTCTAACGTCATCTGCAATGATCGCTGAAGCAGATACTGACGCATGTGGATGTATAAGTGGCATTCGCTTCTATCCCTCTCTATCTACAACTGCTGCGGTCATTTCTGCCTCCGCTACCAGGGCACCGTCTATGTGAGCAGTTCCCTTCATCTTACAGATGCCGCGCCTGAATAACAACATTTCGACAGTAAATCGAACTTGGTCGCCGGGCGTCACGGGTTTACGGAACTTGACATTATCAAGGCCCGTAAAATAGACAAGTTTGCTTTCAGGGTTCTCGATCGAATTCAACAGTAAAACACCCCCAGTTTGCCCCATTGCTTCGACGATTAGAACCCCTGGCATAACAGGACGACCCGGAAAATGTCCATCAAAGAACGGTTCATTTCGTGTCACATTCTTGATTCCAACAACGCGCTCGGAAGGTACTAATTCAAGAATACGATCGACCATCAGCATTGGGTAGCGGTGTGGGAGCAGCCGCTCAATTGCCTCAGAGTCAAAAACGTAACCTCTGCCTCCTTTACCGCCATAGCGACGGGCAACCCGTTGGGCTTCAAGAAGTCGGCGCAACATTTTTGCAACTTCAACATGTGAAGCATGTCCGGCGCGTGCAGCGAGGACATGACCGCGTACAGGAACTCCAACGAGCGCTAAGTCGCCGACCAAATCAAGCGTCTTGTGTCTTACCGCTTCGTTCGGATAGCGCAACTCTACACCCCCGAGAATCGCGCCATTATGATTCAATTCCCCACGATAACCAAAAGCTGTCTTTAGCTCTTCATACTCTTTGTCTCCCAAGTCTTGGTCCACAAACACAACTGCGTTGTCAAGTGAACCTCCCTTAATCAAACCTCGATCCTTTAGAGCGCGCATCTCAGAAAGCAAGCAAAACGTTCGGGACCGAGCAAACTCTTCAACAAACTCACTTATTGAGTACATCGACGTGTACTGAGTCCCAAGTTCTGTGTTTGGATAATCAATCATGTACGTGACCCGAAACTCCGAAGAAGGGACAATCACAATGTCTATGGCGTTCCTGTCATCATGGTAAGTCAATGTCTTCTCAAGATCCAAGTACTCGCGTTCAGCCTCTTGCTCCACAATTTCCGCTCGCAGTAACGCCTCTACGAAAGGCCCGGCACTTCCATCCAAGGCGGGTGGTTCTTCGTCAGTTAACTCAATTCGCAGATTGTCAATCCGCAATCCGGCAACCGCCGCGAGAACGTGTTCAACAGTATGGATACGTACTCCGTCTTTGCCTAGTACAGTTCCCCGTGCGATATCAGTAACATACTCAACAAGCGCAGGAATCGAGGCAGATCCAGGAAGATCAGTCCGATGAAACACAACGCCATGGCCCTCAGGAGCCGGCTTGAAGGTCATACTTACGGGCTTACCCGTATGCAGTCCGATTCCCGATATTGCGATTTCATTCGCAATGGTTCGCTGCTTGTCAGGCACGCTCTTTCTCCTTTTCTCCGCTTCCTATTCCGACTCGTTCCTCCAACCGGCGTACGCGCCTCAGCAACTCTGGCAAACGTGGAAGCGCAGCCTCAATTCTCTTCCAGACACTATGCGGTCTGCCTGGACTCCCCGACAGCACTTCACCGGGCCGAACATCATGTGAAATCCCGCTTTGAGCTCCGAATGCCGCGCCGTCTCCAATCTTCAGATGACCAACGAATCCCGCCTGCCCACCGACTCGACAGTAATCGCCAAGAACTGTGGAACCCGAAATCCCTGCTTGCGCAGCAATGACACAATGTCGACCAATTCTGACATTATGTGCAATCTGCACTAAATTATCTATCTTCGTGCCTTCCCCAATTCTGGTTTCGCCCATCGTAGCACGATCCACCGTGGTATTCGCCCCGATCTCCACATCATCATCGATGATCACAGTCCCAATCTGTGGAATCTTCTGGTATCTGCCTGACTCGAAAGCAAAACCGAACCCGTCTGCTCCTATGACAGTCCCGGAGTGAATCGTCACACGATTCCCTATTTGAACATGATGACGAATTGTTGCTTGAGGATGAATTCGACAGTTGTTTCCGATGACACATTGTTCGCCAATAAACACGCCTGCTTCCAAGAGCGAATTGTCGCCTATCTTTACCCCCTTTTGAACGACGCAACAAGGGCCGATCAAAACATTTGCACCAATCTGAACGTCACTAGCTATTACTGCCGATTCATGAATGCCTGCGCCGTGTTCCACTTCCGGATGGAAGAACACCAGCGTTTTCACAAACGCTGCATAAGGGTCAGCCGTTTCGATCACGTCACCTTGACTACGCCGCACACCTGACGAAACAAGCACAACTCCTGCTGCCGTTTCGCTCAGCAATGCGGCATACCGGACGTTTGCGAGAAACGTCACGCTGTCGGACGAAGCATGCTCCAATGGTGCAGCAGAACGGAGTAAGCGTTCTCCGTCTCCGTAAAGCGTTCCGCCGACCAATTCGGCAAGTTGCGCCGCCGTGATCGTGGGCACGACTACTCCTTCTTCAGGGATTCAAGTACCAGCTCGGTGATATCATACTGCGGGAGCGCAAAGACAATGTTTCCCCCGGCAGCATCAAACACCATGTCATAGCCGTCTTGCTGACTAATCTTCTCAATCGCTTGATTTACCTTCTCCAGGATGGGGCGGGACAGTTCCAGGTTCTTATTGTAGAGCTTGCCGCCTTCACCCCAAGTCTCAACGCGAAACTGTTCCAACTCTCTCTTCTTTTCGAGAACTTTCTGCTCACGCTCCTGGCGAGCCTCAGCAGAAAGCATGAGACTTTGAGACTGAATTTCCTCAACCATAGTTTGAAGCACAGTTTCCTTTGCCTGAGCTTCCGCCATATACTTTAGCTCCTCTTCCTGAAGCTTGCGCTGCGCCTCCTGAAAGTCTGTGTACTGCGCGAGAATAGCTTCGGAATCGATGTAGCCGATTTTCATCTCTTTCGCGATAGCAGGAACGAAAAATAAGCTGACGGCGATGAGCACTAGAATGCTCTGTTTCATGATCTACCCTTTTCTATGATGTCGTTAAAAAGTCCTACCAAACTGGAAGTGCGGCAGCCATTTTCCGCTTCGAATACCACGATAATCGTAGTAGTCGAAACCGAACCCGTAATCAAGCCCGATCATGCCAATGAAGGGCATAAAGAGCCTCGCACCGAATCCGATGGATTTTCGTACTTCAGCGGGATTCGTATCTTCGTACCTCGCCCAGACATTTCCACCCTCTGCAAAGCTCAGAACGTAAATCGTCGGATTGCGAACTATCGGATACCGAAGTTCAAAGGACTGCTTGAACATAGTCTTTCCACCGACAGGATAGCCGCCACTTTGTGGTCCGACATCCCGTTCGTCGTATCCCCTAAGACTTGTCCCCAGCGACAATCCCGAACCACCCATAAAGAAATAATCAAAGTACGGAATGTCTCGCTGATTCGAGCTGAGCAGCTCTACTGCTCCTACTCTGGTGTCCGACACAAGCACCAGGTCGCCAAGAATCGGCGAATACCATTGTGAACCCAGTTCCGCTTTGAAAAACTGGTCATCCCCAAAGAGAGGACCGCCCGTTAACTCTGTGCGAAGTGTGTTTACCGACCCTAACGACGGGAATTCTGCCTCGTTACGGCTGTCACGCGAAATGATTTGCGTAATCCCTGATGAAACACGGGGATCGTCAGCGACCAGATTTCGCGGATTGCTTGCCTTGAAATCCTCTGAGAACCTTGAATATAGTGTGCGGTCAAGTCGATAAATGTAATCCAGCCTGAAGTAGTCATCTGGCCAGCGCAGTCTGCGACCTACGCGGAGTGTACCTCCGATTATATCTTCATCGAACCCGTAATAGCTTCCACCACGATGCGTATCAAAGAAACTACAGCCTACCAAAGTTCTGGTGTTCCGAAACCACGGTTCCGTAAAACTAATTGTAAAGGAACGGTACACTCGACCAAAGTTCCAGTCCAAACCAAACTGCTGGCCATTGCCGAGCAAATTGTTCATTTGAAAACCGACTGAACCAATAAATCCGTCACGCTGACTATACCCGGCAGAGACATTTGCCTGGTCAGTGGACTTCTCATCAACGTCAATGAAAAGATCCACCTCGTTTTCCGAAATAGGAACAACATCAGGCACTACGCTTGCGAAGTAATTAAGAATTGTCACTTCACGAATTGAGCGTCTGAGCTTCGAGACATCAAATGTCTCACCGGGATAGAGAACCAGTTCACGTCGGATCACCTTCTCTTTAGTTTTAGTGTTTCCAGTGACAAAAATCTGGTTCACCTTGAACTCATTCCCCTCAACAACTTCCATCGTTACATCAACAATTTGGCTGTCGCGAACTGATTCAACAGGGTTTACCGTAGCGTAGATGTAACCACGATCGTAATACATCGACCCTATGTCAGACATGCTTCGGTCAAACTCCTGCCGGTTATATCTCTCCCCCGTCTCCACGCGCATCTTGGCAGCCAATTCTTCCTGAGTAAACAATCTCTGGCCTGACCAGTTGAATGTCCCGTACTTGAAAACTGGTCCCTCTGCGATTTGAAAAGTCAGATAGATTCCGCGCTTGTCCTCAGTATATGTGACGGAATCACTTAGCACTTCTGCGTCTCGAAAGCCTTCACTCTGATAGAAGGCCACCAACGCGAGCTTATCTGCGTCAATCTTCTCGCGCTTATATTCCCCCGACCTAAAGAAAGTCTTCTTGGTTGTGCGAACTCTCTTTCGCAGTTTCTTGTCTGTGAACGCCTCATTCCCTTCAAATTCGACGCGCCTTACTTTCACCTTGCTGCCTTCGCGTACTTCCAAATCAAGCCTGACACGCCCGTTGCTCTCAAGCGTATCTTGTTCCACTTGCACTTGCGCCAAAAGAAAACCCATCTCGCTATAATTCTTTAGCATCGACTCACGCAGACGAGTCACGTCTGCAGGACGCACAACTTGCCCGGGACTGAGCTTTAGGAGTGCGTTGAGCTCTTCTCCCTTCAGCTTGCGATTTCCACGGATGTCGACGCGCTCAAGCCGCCTGAATTCTTGAACTTGCACTCGCAGGTATACGCCTTCGGTGGTGCTTCGTTCTTCAATGATCTGAATATCACTGAACAAATTAAGCTTCCAGAGTTGCTTAATACCTGATTGCACATCGTCACCGGTAATCTCCTTGCCAACAGCCAACCCTGAGTGAGCCCTTATAAGCCCAGCATCGGTGGAAGAATTTCCCTCAATCGAAATCCCCAAGACTCGAAGCTTCTCCTGAGCTTGCGTCGGTACGCTCAAAAGAACAACAGCGGCAAATAGGACAAGGAACCGAAGCCTCAATTGAAACATGCTCACGACTACGGCTCCAGAGTAAACGAGTACTTGAGTGCAACAGATTCATCGCGGCGCCGGCTCGCTTCATCATACTCAACGGCAAAATCGAGGACGAAGTCGCGACTGAGCGGCACGACTCTGTACTGCAAGTTCCAGTAGTGAATCAAGCCCAGTCTGCCTCCTTCAGCCTCTCCGCTCGCTTCCGAGAGTTCTCCGGTATAGGTGACAAAAACATCGTTGTATAGGTATTTCCCAACGGTAACGTGCGAACCTCTTAGTAAACGCACAAATCCCTCAGATTCGAGTGTGTCAGTCAGAACATTTTCGCGTTGCGCTCTAAACAGGCTGGCACTCGGCCCCCCACCCGGCGACAAGGAGATCTGATCCAAAAAAGTTGCTCGTTCCAATCTTCGAGAAATCGGATCAAGCCAGATGCGCTTTGCCGCAGACATCGCAGTCCTGGTTAGCAATTTAGTAGCTTTCCCTTGCGAGAGGTTCGTAAAATCATAGCCAAGCAGTGCAAGCACCTGCTCAGGATCAGCATAACCATCCGCTTCGAGTACATACGTCACATCTTCAAAACGACCATACGGAATTCGAGAGTTTGTTTCCGCGTCGATCTCGTAGATGGTCAGGTACACAGTAACTGTTCTGCCAAGCGAGTCAGCACCGTAAGTCGCCGCCCGCCCACGCAGGATAGGGAAAATGTCAGTTTCGTCAAAGTCGGCGCGAAGTGATTCGATCCAGAAAGTCTGGTCAAGATAATCTGCACTTCCAGAAGAAGCGCTAAGTTGACCGACAAGTCGCAAACTTGAATCAACCAGGGACCCTCGCATATCCAAGGGTGCATCGGTCGGTGTGACAATCGCGTCTACAGAGATGTGATCCAAGTATTCCGCAACAGTTCCCAATAATGGATTGGAACCCATTTTGGCAAACAATTCTGAGTCTCTGAAGCCCGTGACTTCCACATCATAGTGCAACCCGGTGCCAATGCCTATGTCCAAATCCCAGTATGCCTCGTAAAGCCGGTCAACAAGCCACTTGGTGACCGGTCGCATAGTTCCACCCCCATAGGAGAGAAATGGAAAAGCGAATCGCCCATCTCGAATGAAAGCATCGCCCGCAATCAGCAACCGAGTTGAATCAAGTGCGGAGATTGTAAGACCATCAAGATCACCTGTCCCTGAAGACATGCGGCACAGCCACTCCGGCTTCATGAAACCCGGAAGTCGGACGAGGGCCCCCTGTGTCCCGGTCGAGATGTGCAGAATACCAAGCTCAATTCGCGGCGACGGTATGACCAGTGGCGACAAATTCTCGACAGCTTCGTTTCCGGACGGCAAGAAATCCAATCGAAGGTAGTCAGCGCCTTCGTCAACTTGTAGGAAGCCATTACTCACGTTGCCGTCGGCATTCAAAATGACGCTCGCATTGAATCCTAGAATGCCCGGCGCAGCGGGAGGGTAGGTAAACTTCCCTTGATTTACCTCAAGTCTCCCCCCCCTGAATTCAGGCCTGTCCCACGTCCCACCAAGATCTATTCGCAAAGAACTGTTGCTTCCGACGGAGGTAAAATCCGCGTCAACCTGCTGTATCAGATCAAGGAAGTCACCCTGTCCTTCCAGCAGAGCTTGAAACTTTCCGCCTTCAACAGGCGTCGTCATCATCTCCGCGTAGAAACGATACTTATCGGCCTTTGAAAACGAGAGTTGCGGTATCGCAAGCAATCTTGTGCCGTCAGGCTCTGTGGTAAGTGTCGCGTCAACTGCGAGCCTGTCAATGGTTAACTCGCTAAACAGCTCCCCATCGGTGACACGCATACTCGCAAGAATCTCTGGCGACTTGAGGGAGCCTGTGATCAGAACATCACCATCAAGTTGGCCACTGACAAGCCCGCCTCGACCCGTCAAAGCTTGAATGAAGTCCGAGCACTCCGACGTTGGAAAACTTGCGCGCAAATCAACATGATCATCCGAAAGATCAAGATTTCCTTCCATTTCAATGATACTTCGCACACCACGCCCAAATGTGAAATGCAAGGAATCCACTCTATCATGCCGACCAGTAACTGTCAAAAGCCCCCAGTAGCCCGGCAACCCCTGTGCCTTGCCTTCGATAAGACTCAAATCAGCATACCAGTCAAGTGAGTCCAGTGGACCGCCGACCGTGAATTCACCTGATACTACACCCAACAGATTCCATTGTTGTGCAAAACTCGAAACAACGGGCATCTTCGCGAGGGGCAGCGCATCTATGGAGAGCTGCAGGTCAAGAACAGTCGGATCAAGGGAGACAAGTCCGCTTAACAGGCCAGCTTCGTCAATATACAGATCTACGATCTCTATCTGCTTTTCGCGAACCATCACTACCCCGCGACCGAAGAATCCGTCCCCTCCTCCTGTCGTCCCCCTCCATGCACCGTTCAGCTCGTACGTCTGCTCGGCCTGCCGTGCATAGCCACCATTGAATTCAAGTTCGCTCAAGACCTCGGAGACAACGCTACTTGAAGTTGAATCGCTTGCAATATCGATTTCAAGGTACCCACTGTCCTCGTCACCGGCAAAGTATACATTCAGAAATTGGACATCAGACAAAATGCTGTCGAGCGCAGGATACGCGATCGGGATGAGCGTATGCAGATTCAGAACTCGCGCCGTAACAAAGTCACTTTTCAGGGATACCGTGGCACCGCCGATATGTCCGTTTGCATCAGCAAACTCTATGGTGACGGCATTGTCAGCATATCTCAGCTTCCCATTACCGCTAACTCTATCTGATGAGTCGCGCGCAATCCACTCAACTAATGGTTCGGAAATCCCGCCAGATAGATGAACATCCACTCGCTGCAAAGTGCTTGTAGAGCCAAACAGATCCGGGATACTGTCAACAACCAGCGTCACATTTGCTTCAACTTGTGGATTTGTTCCAGAAGTGTATTCGCCCGCTCCGCTTATTCTTCCGATGTCAGATCCGCACGACATCGAAAGGATATTTAAGCTATCCTTCGCAAAGCTCAGTTCAGAAAGGAACGAACGAAAGACAGTTTCGCCGATGGTAAGCGATTCAGCAGCGACCTTTGCGTGCAGGAGTGGCAGCCTTGCCGTACCCGAAATGCTGGCAGAGACTCGCGCCGAGCCAGAAACTACCGGTGTTCCCGCGTAGAAAGTTTCCATCATCGACCGTGAATCTAGCAACGCGGAAATGCTACAATCTAGTCGTAGAGAGTCGGCATAGTCGATAGATCCGTGAAGACTTGCAGACAAACCCCGCCCCCGAATCTCTACATCGTCCGCTCGCAACTCCGTGCCTTCGAGCAGGAGACTCAGCTCAGGTACAAAATAGCTGTTTCCTCTGACAATCGCTTCAATACTGGAAAGCCGTACTCGACCCGAAACATCTAACTTGCCTTCTGACTGCTGGAGCCGGACAACAACCTCTCCCCCGTTCGAGGACAAGTCGACAGGCACGAGACGCCCGAAGTTTAGTTGTCCATCCGACAATTCAAACGATGCCGTGACATCCAGTTGACTGTTCGCGGGGAAAATGCTTCCATCCACTCGAACTCCGAACGCAACAGGTAGCCCACCTCGCCCAAAGGCCTCAATTCTGAATTCGCCTGATTGTGCCTGGGATAGAAAACCACGCAACTCCCTTAACCCGGCTGTCAGTGAATCCTCCACCAGAAAAAAGACCTGCCCGCTTTCAAACGACAATGCGTGAAGGCTGTCCGTTCGAGCAAGCAATTCAAACAATCCAGCAGGAACGGAGTTTGTATACGCGCTCGGACTTTCGCTTGATCCAATGGCAATCGTAAGTTCTGGCCCGACTACGTGCACACTTCTGAATACTCGCTCAAGCGTTCCCGGCTGTGCAAGAACTACTAAAGGGTCAATCGCGACATCAATATGCCGAATTGAAAGCTGCGAACCGCGATCATCCAGCGGCAAAACAACATCCCACATTCTAACAGATCGCCAGCCGATCTCAACATCCCCACAAATCGCCTCGGACCCGAGTTTCTCAACGAGGAATTCGGTTAATCTTGCGGCGGCCTGCTGATTGATCAACGCACTCGGATACAGAACAACTGTGGCCAGCATGAGCGCAATGATACCAACTAACGTCCAGACAACACGTCGCCACCCGCGTCTTAACCTCGCGACTCTTCCGCCGTCTTCATCCACAACTCATTACCAGTCAAAAAGTGACGCTGGCTCTACCAAGCGATCGGCAAACTGGCGAGACAGGACTTGATTCACCTTGCTTTCGCCGAATGTACTAAGCGATCTATTGCCAATGACAATCGGTAGCTCTGTCGCGTTCAATTCCACGCCAGTGACCACGCCAGCCTTGCCTCTCGACTCAAGAAACAGTGAACTTGTTGGTGACACAACATAGTTCGGTGACGCCGGTCCCACGTACGCGACAAGATTTCCCCTCGCATCTGCAACTTCTATCCTACGAATACTCTGCATTACTTCGAGGGCAAGTACGCGTGCCAAAGTGCTTCCTTTTGCACAGAGCAGACCGCCAAGAGTCTTCCGCTCTCCTTGATAGTTCTCCCCCAACAGAGTGCTTAAAGAGATTCCAGACTCGGCGTACAAAAAACCACTCTCCATCCTGCTTGCCGAGCGCATTCGCGAAGTAGACAACGCAAGAGTCCGGTCGCGCCTTAAACCATGGTTTGGCGCGAAGGAACTACCTGAGCCCATCGGTAAAACACTGAAGCCGTGATCGGCACAAACCATAATGATCTCAAGCACGGCTTCAACTGCGGTTGGCGCAGCAACAGGGTAAGGCTCGGATTGAATTAAACCAAACCTCTTGTCTTCAAGTAGCTGCGTCCAGTCAGGCATCGTTTGTCTTCGGTCGTGCGCCATACCTTCGCTCTCGTTGCGAGTACTCGTTTAGCGCTAACATCAATTGTTCGCGGCGAAAGTCAGGCCAAAGTGTGGGAGTTACTACAAGTTCGGCATAAGCGGACTGCCAAAGAAGAAAATTCGACAATCGCATTTCGCCGGAAGTGCGGACAACCAAGTCAGGATCAGGAATGCCCTTGGTATAGAGGGCTTTCGAGAGCGTCGCTTCATCGACATTGGTCGCTCCCGATTGTATCAAGTGGTTTACGGCGTCCAGAATTTCCTGTCGCGCACCGTAAGCTATTGCCAGCACAAGGTGGAGACCTGTGTTTTCCTGCAAAGTCTCTACTGCGGATTCAAGCGCCCTGCGCGTTCTATCGGGAACACTATCCAGCCTGCCGATCACGCTAAGACGAACGTTGTTCTCAAGCAGATTCCGTACTTCACGGCCGATAGTGGTCACCAAGAGCATCATCAACGCGTCAACCTCGGACTTGGCGCGTCTGAAATTCTCCGTCGAGAAAGTGTACAGCGTGAGCACTTCAATTCCCAATTCACCGCAAACTCTCACAACTTCTCTTGCCGAACGAACGCCCTCGCGATGACCTGCCACGCGCGTTAGCCCCTGAGCTTTTGCCCATCGACCGTTTCCGTCCATGATTATTGCTACATGTCGCGGGACCGTCATTCGTTTCAGCTCAGTTTCCCGAGAGCTTCTCGCCTTTCTTGACAGCGTTTGCCCCTTCCTCGTTCTTCCCGAGTCGAATCAGTGCAATACCGTAATTAATCCATGCGGCACCATCATCCGGATCATTGTCCTTGATGGTACCGAACTTCTCAGATGCCTTCTTCCAATCACCGAATTTGTCACCCTCAAGATAGATCAAACCTTGAGTAAACAGCACATCGCGATCAGCGGGCGACCTTGTCAAGTACTCATCAAAAGCCTGTAGAGCAGCAGCCGTGTCCTTAAGTTGGAGATTGAACTGCCCAATATAGTAGAGAATGTTCTCGTCGCTCGGGTTCGATTCCTTGGCCGTGTCTAGCGCCTTTAACGCAACGCGCTTTAGTGAATCCCGCGAAGATTCCGTCAGACTTTGCTCGTTCGCCATGGTGGCGAGCGAGAAAGCTTTGTACTGCACGGCTTCGATTGAACCAGGGTCATCCGCAAGCATCTTGTCAGCTACCGCCAAAGTATTCACATAATCTTCGGAGGCATAAAAAAACTGAATCAACTGAAGACGTGCATACTCTCGATTCGTCTTGTAATTCTCTGGCTCTTCTGACTTCAAATTTGAGTTTTCAAGCGCCTCAAGCGCCTCATTCCACGCTTTAACATATTGGTCATCCTTGACTTTGAAACCAAGCAACTGTGCAAAAACAAAGCGACTGCTCCAGTGCTTGGGGTCAAGCATTATGGATGTTTGCGCCGCCTCCAATCCTGCATTCAGGACTCGGTTTTGATAAGCAGAGAATATTGAATCCGCACCGTCAGCGTCACTCAGAAAAACCGCTTTGCCTTCCTCTTTCAGGCCAATTTTATCTGCCATAGCAGTTCGCTCAGAGCTTTCGAACAACTCTACGTTTGCGCGATATGCAGAGTCTGTCGCAACGGCCTTACTGTAGAATTCCCACCAATAGTCTTGAAGCAACGTATCCATCTTCTTGATCAGCTTCTTTGCCTTCTTGTCATCACCCATACTTCGAACTGCATCGAAATCGGCCACCATTCGCTCGAGTAACGCCCGTTGCGCATCTACTGCGCCGCTAGCGAGCTTCTTTCGTAAACCAATCTGTTCGTCGTCCATGGCAATCAATCCAAGCATCTCGCCGCGCTCAAAGAGCACATCGGCATTGCCCGGCTCCTCAACCACAGCTTCATCATAAAACTGAATTGACTTGGCAATCTCGCCTTGTTTCTTGTAAATCCGCGCCGATGTTAGCGCGACACTCGCAAATGTGGATGTCGCGGTTAAGACTGTAAGCAGTGTTGCGAGAAAAGTACGATACATACCAATATCCTTCTTAAAGGAAACCAATAGTTTCGGGGAAACTCTAATTTGTGAATTGAAATGGCGGCATGTGCACACCGCGCTCGGTAATTATTGAATGAATCATATGTGCCGGAGTGATATCGAAAGCGGGATTCCAGACTTTCACGCGCTTCAGAAACTGAATTCCCGGTGTGCAACGCATGACTTCAATGGCATCTCGCTCTTCGATTTGAATCTCTGCACCGGACGAAAGAGAGAGGTCAAACGTCGAAGTCGGCGCTACTACATGAAACGGAATTCCGAAAGTCAAAGCTGCTGTCGCGACGCCAAGCGTTCCAATCTTGTTGCTGGTATCCCCGTTCCGTGCAATTCGATCCGCTCCAACAAACACTCGTTGCACTTTTCCCGAATTCATCAGAGACGCTACCATGTTGTCACAAATGAGGGTAACGGGAATTCGTTCCTTCACACATTCCCAGACCGTCAACCTCGCGCCCTGGCCGACAGGCCGCGTCTCACAAGCAAATACTTGACGTATCTTCTTTGACTTGTATCCTTCACGAATCACACCAAGGGCAGTTCCGATTCCTCCCGTGGCAAGCGCACCTGTATTGCAATAGGTTAGTACGTTCTCAGCATCACTGATCAGCGACAGCCCTGCCTTGGCCATCGCCAAGCAAGCAGCGGCATCTTCAGCATGAATCGACTTCGCCTCACGAAGGATCGCTGTGCCTTGCACGCCCTCCGCCGCCTCAACAACTGCTTTCATGCGCTTAAGCGCCCAGAATAGATTGTAGCCAGTCGGTCTTGTCCTCCGAAGTCTCTCGATTGCGACCAGCAGACTTTCGCGACTTGCGCGCGGCCGCAGCGCCTCAACTGCTACTCCGTATGCTGCGGCGATTCCAATCGCAGGCGCACCGCGAATTGCAAGGCACTCAATAGCCTTTGCAACGACTTCAGCGCTTCTCGCTGAGATCCACTTCTCCTGTTTGGGCAGTAACCGCTGATCGAGAATTTGCAGTTCACCTCGGAACCACTTCAGTGCCTCGACTTTGCTCATGGCACCTGAGTCATAGCCGCTAGGGCGCGATGCCGCTCAAGAAGTTCTTCTCGACTCCTGTCCTTGAGTCCTTCGGGACCAAATCCCTCAACATAGAAGGATCCGACTACGGATGCCCACTGCATACCGCGACGAAGGTTTACGTCAGTAATTCTCTCACATGCCGCGAGGTAGCCGAGCAGCGCCCCCGCATACGAATCACCAGCGCCTGTTGGATCGACAACCTCTTCGACGGGATAGGTTTGTGTCATGAACATCCCGCTGCTTGACGCGAGGAAGCTGCCGTGCTCACCCTTCTTGACAATAACCCACTTCGGCCCGAACTTCAGCAGTTCTCGCGCCGCGACAATCAAGCTTGATGCATCTGTCAGCCATCGAGCTTCGTATTCGTCGACGAACAGCAAGTCAACCTGTTTAAGCACTTTCATGAAATCTTTGCGTGCGATATCTATCCAAAGCTGGAAGGTGTCAATCGCCACGAGTTGAGGACGCTTAACCTGCTTTAAGACCTCAATCTGAAGGCGAGGTTCTATCGCCGCCAGGAACAGAATGTCTGGTTGACGATAGTTCTCGGGAAGTTTCGGCGAGAATTGCTCGAACACGCCCAACTCAGTGCGAATGGTCTCACGCGTGCGGAATCCCTCATGATATCGCCCTTCCCAAAGAAAGGTCTGACCCTGTTTGACTTCAACTCCATGAAAGTCCACATTCCGTCTGCGCAGGAACTCCGCTTGCTCGAACGGGTAGTCTTCACCAACGGCGCCGACCATCCCTACCGTAGCGAATCGAGATGCGGCATTTGCAAAGTGGAAAGCGGAACCGCCGAGAACTACTTTCCCCTCCACAACCGGTGTATGCAGAACATCAATCGCAACACTGCCAACGACAACGACGTCCGGTGCAGACACGTTGTTCAATCGCTTCACTCTTGGCTTTCTCGCGGAATTCAAGGCTACATCTCCGTAGGTGCACTCACCCCACATAGCGCAAGCCCGCGCTGAAGGGCAATTTGTGTGGCACGGCATAAACTCAACCGTGCCGTTTGAAGTTCTGCAGGTGTCGTCAGGACTCGACAATGATGATAAAACCTGTGAAACTGTGCTGCAACTTCGCGCAGCCAAACGGTCATCCCGTGTGGGTCACGGCTCGCAGCACAGTCGGTCAAGACATCAGAGAGCTCTCTAATTCGCCGCAGCAGAGTGAGCTCTTCTTCGTGCGTCAGCAGATTGAGATGCTCAGCCTTCTCCGGCAGCGGAATCTCCCCGCGCCTAAAGATGGAGGCAATCCGTGCATGTGCATACTGCGCGTAAAACACAGGATTATCGTCGGAATGTCGTTTTGCCAACTCAATGTCGAAGTCGAGCGGCGTCTGCGTTCGCCGCAGCAGGAAGAAATAGCGGGCTGCGTCAATTCCTACTTCGTCAAGCAATTCGTCCATCTCGATAATCTGACCTGCACGCTTTGACATCTTGACAGGTTCGCCATCACGGAGCAGATTGATATGCTGAAGCAGCATGATCTCCAGCCTCTTCGAATCCTCCCCCAATGCGGACATGGCGGCCGACATCTTCGTCAAATACGAGTGATGATCTGGTCCAAGAATGTCTAGGATGAGGTTGTATCCACGTCTGAACTTGTCCCAGTGATACGCGATGTCTGGCAAAAAATAGGTTGGCCTGCCCTGTGACGTAACGATAACCCAGTCTTGCGTATCCCCGAAGTCAGAAGTCCTGACGAACTTCGCGCCGTCCTTTTCGTAAACTGCACCTCGTGAATCAAGTGCTTCGTACGCGTGCCACTCTGCATTACTCGCACGTAAGAAGCTTTCCAGAAACCATCGATCGATATGCACGCGAAAGGACTCGAGTGACTTCCGATGCATGGCAACGTGGTGGTCAATCGCAAGCTTTCCTAGCACAGCGGCTTCTTCTTCCTCACTTTCCGATCGGAGCGAAGAGCCGTGCTGCTTCACTATGTCCCGTGCAAACTCGATGAGATATTCTCCGTGGTAACCGCCTTCGGGTATCTCAATCTCATTCCCCAACAACGTCTCATAACGAGCCCGCACTGACCTTCCCAGCAGTTCGACTTGATTGCCTGCGTCGTTGACATAGAACTCTGCCTCACACTCAGCGCCAAGCTCGCGATAGATTCGACACAAAGCATCACCAACCGCTGCGGCGCGTGCGCTCACAACGTTGAGCGGTCCCGTAGGATTTGCTGAGACGAATTCGATCAGAATTCGCTCGCCTTTGCGTTCTTCGCTTCGGCTGAAGCCCTCGCCTTTTGCCAAAGCAAGTTCGACAAGCGACTGCAGGTACTCAGGCGCGAAACGGAAGTTAATGAAGCCCGGTCCTGCGACCCCCGTACAGGACACGAGCGTCTCGTCAAGCTCGAGACTTGCTGCGAGTTTGTCCGCAAGAGTCCGCGGAGCGACCTTCGCTGTCTTCGCGTTCACCAAAGCCGCATTGGTCGCGATATCTCCGTGCGAAGCATCGCGCGGCTTCTCAAGCGTTACAGCGGCTCCTTCTACTCCAAGCGAGTTCAACGCCTTCGTAAGCGCGGATTTGAGATAGTCGTGCGCTCTTTTCACTCTGAGGCGGCACGTTTGCGGCGCGTAACTTTTTTCGCAGCCTTCTTGACTGGCTTTTGGGCTGCTTTCTTTGCAGTCTTCTTTGCAGTCTTCTTCTTCACTGCTTTCTTCTTAGCGGCGGACTTCGGCGCGCTCGCCAAAGCCTTCTTCTTAATCGCTGCGGTGCGCTTTGCGGACTTTTTCGCTGCGCTCTTCGTTGCTGCATGATCAACGACTTCGATAACTTTCGCATCACTCCACAGATCCTCGAGTCGATAGTAATCTCTGAAACTCGGGCGAAACACATGCACAACTACATCGATGTAATCAATCAGAACCCAGTTCAATGCGTCCATGCCTTCGCGATGCGCAGCCTTCTCACCAAGTGTCTCTCGCGCGCTCTTCTCGATATGTGTGGCAATGGCTTTGACTTGCTGATTCACTTCTCCTGTGCAAATAACGAAGTAATCCGTCACGGTATCCAACTGAGTTAAGTCAAGGATCGTAACGTCTTCTGCCTTCTTCTCTAAAGCAGCTTGGGCAATCTGTTTAGCCAACTCTATCGGTCGAACGGTTCTCAGTCGAAATCTCCGGTTTATACTCTAATACCTATTGTTACACAATATTCGAAATCTATCGTCGTACCGCACCATATTCCCATGCATTGTGACGAACGCCTTATGGGAATTTCGCAGCGTTCGTGTCTTGTACTCTTTTGACCCCGGATACGCCATACGGTTTAACCGACGCCAGCATGGGCACGGTCTGGGAAGTCCGAACGAGGTCGAAAAGCAGAAACTGACCTTTAGGCAGGATGGCCAATGCCGGACGTGTCGGGATCAGCTTGGGAGGGTTCGCCGCCAAAAAAATGACCGAGAAATTGTCACTCTCGGTCGCAGCAATCAGCCAACCGATCCGGCAGGCAAAACGATACTTCAGAAACAAGCGCTCGATCAACTCACCCACGAGGAACTACGGCCTGCCGGGAAACATCCAGGGATTATAGCCGTATCCCCACGAACCATAGGGCGAGTTGCCCCAGCGATCAACTGGTGTCATTCCTTTCGCGACCGACAGCCTGAACATCGAATTCGAACTCGGCTGCCACGTCAAATCTGTCGCTCCAACAAATTCTTGGCCCGTGTTTGCGGGATTCCACTCCGATGGACCGCTCGGCTGGAATTGGTATCCAAGATGTGTCGTCAAGGTCAAAGGTCTGGCAATCTGATAGTCAATGCGATTCATGTACAAACCTCGAGACACACTTGTCCCGCCAGAGCTCGCATAGCCAACGCTCATGGAATGCGACATCTTCATACGGGATGGGTCAAGCAGGCCCCGCAAAGATCTGACTCCCAGCTGTTGCTGCTCATAATCCCGCAAATACTCCGACGTCGCACTGGTCGACTGCTGCGCACGGTACTGCGCTTCCGCAACTGATGCGCAAAAAAGTGCTACGGACAATAAGGTCACAATGGCCCAGCGAGTCATGAATCTCTCCGTTGCTTCGGCATAGAACCTAAGTTAAGCACAAATACTTTGAAAATCAACACTTCAGACGCTGAAACGTGCAAGGAACTGCCGTTCGGCGCGTGCCAGTTCATCGGGGGTATTGATACCCTGAAGTTCTTCAAATGAACCACCGTTAATCGCCTGAATCCGTTCGCCAGCCTGACCCAATATCCCCACGATATCGGTCAGGTAATACTCGCCCTTTGAGTTGTTGGGTTTCACATGACTCAACGCGTCAAACAGAGCATTTCGAGCAACAACATAAATACCGCTATTGATTTCATTGATCTTACGTTGCTCGACTGTGGCATCCCTCTCTTCCACGATCCCCAAAAACTCCCCCTCTCTACCCCGCAGAATCCGACCATATCCAAACGGGTCAGGAGCAGTTGTCGATAGGACAGTCAAACAGCTATTGCTGCCGACATGGGATCTGTACAGATCGGTCAGCGTATCCCCCCGCAACAAGGGAACATCCCCAGACAGAATCAGAACGTCTTTACAGTCCGACGTAATTGCGGCCTCGGCCTGCAGTACTGCGTGACCAGTCCCTTTGGGAGGGTCCTGAACTACTGTCGTGACGGCTTTCCCCGCCAGAACCGTTTGCACCAAGTCCCGCCCATGCCCGATTACCACAACGGTCTCGCACGGGTTGAGTTCTCCTGCCGTATCCAAAACATGCAATATCAACTCGCGGCCGGCGATCTTGTGCAAGACTTTAGGCAAGTCGCTGTTCATTCGCGTACCCATTCCGGCAGCGAGAACGACCACGGCGAGTTTCGAGTCCCTCATCTGGAAAACTGGCTCATGTAGTTGAAAGTTCCGAAACTGCATCTGAAACAGGGAGATTATCAAGCAGTCGCACGCTACCCAACCGAATCGCGCCAATCAGACGTGCGTTCTCCGGCACAGGATCGATTTCGGCAAGCGTGACATCTGACACGGCTGTCAGATAGTCAATCGGAATATCGCTTGGTATCTCGTTTCTCATCGCATCACGAATGACACTTAGGCGCTGCACCCCTGTTGCGTACAACGACTTACCTGCCTGCAACGCATTGTACAAATAAGTCGCGCGTTCTCGCTCCGCTGACTTAAGAAATCTATTCCTCGAGGACAAAGCGAGTCCGTCAGGCTCACGGACGGTATTGCCCGCCACAATTCTGACTCCAATGTCCAAACTCCTGCACATCGCGCGGATAAGGGCCAATTGCTGGAAGTCCTTCTCCCCAAACACAGCGAGGTCCGGCCTCACTCGGTGAAGAAGTTTGAGCACAACAGTCAGCACACCCGCGAAGTGACCTGGTCGAATTGCACCTTCCCAGATGTCGCCCATTTGCCCGGGAACCACCATCACAGGAGAACTCTCACCATACATGTCGCTTGTGTTTGGCGCGTACACGTAGTCGATTCCTTCATGCTCGAGCAGCTCAACATCCTGCTCAAGCGATCTCGGATATCTCGACAGATCTTCATTCGGACCAAATTGTGTCGGATTGACGAAGATCGAAACGACTCTCACGTCGCATGGTCCACACAGGCGGGCCAGACTCAAGTGCCCTTCGTGCAGCGCTCCCATAGTTGGGATCAACCCAATTGGCGCACCGCAACTCCACAGGATGTCGAGTTCCTCGGCAAGTTCTGTGTAAGTCGTCAAGACCTTCACTGGGTCTTCCGTCCTCGCTTTGCACCTTTCGGTGCATCTCCTTGCTGCGGAGCCTCATAAGATTCGTTCTCAGTTGGGAAACTGCCTTCCCGCACATCATTCACCCAAGCTGCAACCGCCTCGCGGACCAAATCAGCGCCCTTCATGTAGTGACGCACGAATCTTGGCTTGAACTTGTCAAAAATCCCAAGCAAATCATAGTTTACCAGAATCTGCCCGTCACAGCCGACACCCGATCCGATTCCGATAGTCGGAATCTTCACTTCTTTGCTTACGCGGGACGCGAGGATCGCGGGAATCTTTTCCAGCACGATGGAAAAGCAACCTGCCTGTTCAAGTTCGCGTGCCTGCTGAACCAATTGTTCGCCTTCCTGCGCTGTCGTCGCCTGCACCCCATATCCTCCGAACACGTTGATCATCTGCGGCGTCAAACCAAGGTGCCCCATGACCGGAATTCCTGCATCCACAAGTCGAGAAACAGTCGGCAAAAGGTAACCGGCGCCTTCCAGCTTTACAGCCTGCGCTCCACCCTCTTTAAGAAACCGGATCGCATTTCGAAGCGTATCCTCAATCGAGACCTGAAACGAGCCAAACGGCATATCGGCAACTACCATGACTCGCGACGTGCCGCGCGACACGCATCGGGTTAGAAACAGCATCGCTTCCATCGTCATGGGAATCGTGGTGGCGTGTCCCGCTATGACGTTGCCGGCGCTGTCCCCTACGAGCAAGAAATCTACTCCTGCCTCTTCTTCGAGTGCGGCAAAGACGGCATCGTAGGCTGTGAGACCAACGATCTTCCGTCCTTCTTCCTTGCAGCGCACCAACTGCGGCGCAGTCACACGTGGGAATACATTGACTTTGCTCATGCTGGACCTCCGTTAAAACTGGAGAGAATCGCACCGCCAAGCACATAGTCGTCTCGATAGAAAACAGCCGACTGCCCCGGCGTCACCGCACGCACAGCGTGCTCAAACTCAATGCGAATCTGACCGTCAGGTTGCACCTCAACCACAGCTGGAACAGGATCTGAACGATAACGCACCTTGACGTCGCACTCAATCTGCCCGTTCGGTTCCGCAATGGAAACCCAATTCGCATCCTGCGCGAAAGCGATCGTGGATTGACAGTTTTCCTCGTAGTCTACGTAGACTCTGTCGGTTTCCGGTTCGATACGTGTCACATAAAGCGGTCGTTCCGCCGCCAGGCCGATTCCCTTGCGTTGGCCAACAGTGAAATTCGTGATTCCGTCGTGACGGCCAACAACTTTGCCTTCTGGCCCGATAATTTCTCCACCACCTAAAACCCGCAATTGCGAAGAATAATTATCTTCCAAAAACCGACGATAGTTATTGTCGGGAACAAAGCAGATGTCCTGGCTCTCGGGCTTCTCTGCGGTGACCAGTTCAAGCCCCCGTGCGAGTTCGCGCACTCTTGACTTTGGCAAATCACCCAGTGGAAACAAGGTATGACTCAAGCTATCCTGAGACAAACCCCACAAGGCATACGACTGGTCCTTTTCCGGATATGCGGCGCGCCGCAGCTTGGTCCTTGTTCCTCCCTGCTCTACCCTTGCATAATGCCCTGTTGCCAAGTACTCACAACCAAGCTTCCGCGCCTTCTCGAGCAGAGTCTGCCATTTCACGAATGTGTTGCAGCGAACGCAGGGATTCGGGGTCCTTCCCCGCAGATATTCTCCTGCGAAATTTTCCACAACGGCTCCGTGAAACTCCTTGGACAGGTTTAGCACATAGTGCTTGAAGCCCATTCGATCGGCAACCGCACGCGCATCCTGTGCCATCGTAATACTGCAGCACCCGCTGGCGCGATTCAAGGACATCTCCTCGCCCTTCTCGTCTGTCCAGAGATGCATCGTCAAACCGATGACATCGTAGCCCTGCTCGACCAGCAGAGCTGCAGCCACCGAGCTATCAACTCCGCCGGACATGGCAATTGCCACGACTGTTCTTGTTGAAGTCTTGGAGGGCGTCAGAATGCTTGGCACTGATGTCGACATTGGTTCAGGAATCTATCTTTACGGCGCGGGTATAAACTGAGTCCGGAATCCCGGGCTTCGTTTCAGGTATCACATCATCGCCCACGATCCAGCGCAGGACCGCCGACGCACCTTTCTTCAAACCTTGATCTTGCGTTGATGCATATGCCTCCGATAAGGCAATATGCTCACCGTCCACAGTGTAGAGCTTCTTGTTCAAACCGTGCTGCTCGCCCGCTTCCACATAGGCAACTTTACCCTTTGCCGCATCGCGCAGCCACTTTTGCGGAGCCGAAAATCTCGACGGAGCCGACTCTTTCCAGTCCTCAACGCCCTGCGCATAGTCGATTAGCGCGATACCGGCATGATGATATGGTAAGCCCGCCAACGCCGCAAGCATTGGACTATTGGCCCAGCCCGCACCAGCAATGAAAATCTGCGAACTATCAACCACGTGGTGCTTTCTGAGGAACTGGAACATCACGTCCAAGCCGCGACGCGTTTTGATCAATCCTTGCCAGTAGTCGTTCGTCGCAGTGCTTGGCTTGCCGTCTTGATCTTTGGCAAAATTCGCCGACGCATTGTAGGCCATGACCGCCGCCTGCCGAGCTTCCGGAATGTCATCCAGAAGAACGCGCACGTCAACATCCTGCGGAGCGTCATAGACGAGAATCAATGCCTTGATCCGACGCTCCGTCGCTGGCAGTCTGTAACGTGTCTTCACTGTGTCATTTTGCATCGTCGTGAGCGCGACATCGTAGCAGGCAAACTCCCGCCCTCGCGACATCAAAGTCAGATCGTGCCGCTTTAACTCAGCGCGCTGACTTTGCAGCGCTTCAGCAGAATACTCCGCACCTCGCGCAAACATTAGATACACGAGGATCGTTGCGGCCAGCAGGCCCAGCAGAATCATCCACAGCAGTTTTGTGCGACCGGTAGTTAAAGTCATGCATGTACCTGAATAGAGGATCTCTGCTTGGCAACGATTCCCGGCAGAGCCGAGACGATTTCGTCAACGTCTTGTGCGATGTTGAAACGGCCAAAGCTGATTCGAACACTGGAACGAGCCTCTTCGACCGTCAATCCCAACGCCCGCATCACGTGCGAAGCACCCGTTGCCCCGGCACTGCATGCCGCCCCTGTCGAAACGCAAATGCTGCGCAGGTCCAAAGCGATCAACAGCTCTTCCCCGTCACAACCGGGGACACGCACATTCAGTATCCCGTCCGCACGAGGTTCTCCGTGAGGCGTCACAATGAGATCCGGAATCAACTCACGCAGTTCGCGTTCACACCGGTCGCGCAGTTCGCGTATCCTGATCGCATCTTCTTCCATCATCCTCTGACAGAGTTCCGCAGCTTTACCGAATCCGACTGCCCCCGGCAAATTCTCCGTGCCGGTTCGCTTGCCTCGCTCTTGACTGCCGCCATACTGCCGTTGGGCGATCTTGGTCCCTCTGCGAACTATCAGCGCACCGATTCCCTTCGGTCCATGAATCTTGTGTGCTGAAATTGATATCATATCCAGAGGAGAACCCGCAAACTTGAAGGGAAGTTTACCAAAGCTTTGGACAAAGTCGCTGTGCAACAGCACACCACTCTCTCGACATATCTCCCCAATCTCGACTATCGGCTGCACACTTCCCAATTCGTTGTTCACATGCATCACCGAAACTAATATTGTCTCGGGTCGGATAGCCTTCCGAATCTCTTCTGGATTGACAAACCCGGAACTCGATACCGGAACAATAGTCAGCTCCACGCCAGATTTTTCTGCGGCCTTCGCGGCATCGAGCACTGCATGATGCTCAATCGCCGAAATGATGACATGCTTGTTGCCTTTGTCGCTCGCCGCGATGGTTCCAAGAATCGCCCAGTTGTCGGCTTCAGTGCCGCCCGACGTGAAATACACTTCATCGGCATGACAACCGGCAAGCGTCGCGATGGACTGCCGCGCCCGCTCAATGGCCAGCTTGGCCTGTTTCCCTTGCTCGTGGATACTTGATGGATTGCCCCAGGACTCAGTCAAAGCGGAGCGCACGGCCTCCACCACAGCGGGATCAGGCTGCGTGGTCGCGGCATTATCGAGATAAACGACTTTGGACATAACCTATAAATATAACCCTTGCCCCACGAAAAAGCAAGTTTTCTCACAGCTTAAGACTTGACAAACCTCACCAATTTACGTAACTTAACCAGCATTATGGCCCCGTCTACCCGAGTCCTCTTCATGCTGTGCGCCCTGCTGCTGCTGGCTTGCCCGGCTTCTTCGCAGGAAGCGCTCGACCCGGCCTTTGATCCCCCCTTCCGACCCAGTGACTCCGGCGGTCGCCGTATTCGCTGGAACGGCACGATCGGCATGGTCATTATCAACGGCAAACTGTATCAACAGTTTGGGTTGCGGCCTGACATTCCTCTGGGCAAATGGGGACTCGGCCTTGACCTGACTCTGCGAGTGGATGAAGAGGGCAATCTAAAAGAAGACGAATGGGACGAGCCGCTCGATGCGGTCGAGAAGATATACTACATTCGTTATGGAGCACCCGGCGATCCACTCTACATGCGTGTCGGCGCACTGGACAACGTCACGCTCGGCTACGGCATGGTCATGCACCGCTACGCGAATACGATTCAGTATCCCGAGATCAAGCGCGTTGGCGTGTATGTGGAAGGTGAGTATGGCAAGAAAGGCCTGATAAGCTATCAGGGCATGACGAACAATGTTCGTGAACTCGACGGCCCGGGTGTCTTAGCAGGGAGAATTGCCCTACGGCCGCCAATCAAGCTCAGTCCAGTCTTCGGTGCCACTTTCGGCATGGATGGAAATCAGTTCAACGGGCTCAATGATTCGGACGATGACGGTGTCCCCAACCGTCTGGATCTCTTCAGAGACATTGACGATCGCCGGCGCGTTGAAGAGTTATTCAATCTGCTGGAACCCGAGGAGATCGATCAGCTCATCGAATGGGGACATCTGCCGAATATCTACCGCCTGCCACGGGACTATCGCGATCGCACAGATGAAGTCATGCTCACCGGACTGGACGTGGGTTTCCCGCTGGCCAAATCCAAAGGCTTTTCACTCTGGGGTTACGCGCAGGCCGCGCAGGTTCATGACTACGGTTGGGGCTGGGCCTTCCCCGGCGTGCGGACCGTTTTCAAACCATTGGAGATCGGCCTCGAGTATCGCCGCTATGAAAAAGAGTTTATCGGCAACTACTTTGATTTTGCCTATGAACTTGAGCGCACACAAGTCGTCGGCGACACCACATATCGTACGAAAGAGTCGCGGCTGAAAGGCCTTGGCAAGGCCGAAGGGTTCTACGGCGACATAACCTTGTCCTTGACAGACCTCGGATATCTCTATGCATGGGCGATTGACATGCACGGCCCCAACTATCCGAGCGGCAAAACATTGTACGGGGAAGCAGCCTTCACTCCGCCCAATCTAAGTCGTTTGAAAAAGCTCGCGGCCTACTACTTTCAACCGAACCGCGAGAAATTCTTCGAAAAGCCCTACGACGGCACCGTCTTCGGCGGCAAGGTTTTCTTTGCGCTTGCGGAGAACGTCAACCTCGTTTATGACCACCGGGTAAGCTATGCCAACGGGGAGAAGTATCGCACCGTTCGCATCGAAACGATGGTAAGTTTCTGAGACACAAAATCCGCTTCATGAGCGGATACGTTTTGGCCTGCGGAGGTCAATCTCCTCGATAAACCCGTTCGCTTTTCAAGGTTGATTCTCCAGCAGCCACGAAAGCAGCTTCTTCACTTTCTCAACCGCTTGTCCGCGATGCGACAGGCGGTTTTTTTCGGCAAGCTCAAGCTCCGCGAGCGTTCGGCCGTCCTCGAGCTCGAAAATCGGGTCATATCCGAACCCTTTCTCCCCGCGCTTCGCCGACGCAATTCTCCCCGGCAGAACTCCTTCAACGCAATGCAGCGTGTTGGCGGACTTCAAGGCAATAACTGTTTTGAAGTGTGCGCCGCGTTCTTCTTGCGGAACTTCACTCATGACGCGCAGCATCTTTGCACAGTTCTCGGCGTACGTCGCATTCTCACCCGCAAACCGCGCCGTAAACACTCCGGGCGCGCCTCCCAGCGCGTCAACTTCCAACCCCGTGTCATCGGCCATTGCCCACAAACCCGTTCCGTCATAGGCTTCGCGTGCTTTCTTGATGGCGTTGCCCAGTAAATCCGGTGCGTCTTCGTCAGTCGCAGACAGAGAAGAGAATTCCGCGAGGCTCAGGAGCTGAATCGGCAGGTCCGACAGCTTCTCCTGAATCTCGCGGAATTTATCCGCGTTGCGCGTGGCGACGACTAACTTGGCCTGCGGCTTAACCGTACACCTCGTTTTGATTGCACTTGCAAATCTTGACCATCTTGGTCGTCTGGCGGCGGCGACCTCCTTCGGTCGAGAATTCGCGCACGCGAACCGGGTGGAGGATGTCGTCACATACCGGGCAGTGCGCCGCACCGGAGCTCTTCTTCTTCGAGAGCTTGTCAGTAAAGGTCTGTTTCTTAGCCATTTATTGTTTCCTTCAGGGTTTTCAACAAGAGGGAATATAACGCATTTCCTCCTGCTTGTCAAGCTAACTCGCGACCGCTTCCTCTGGTTCCCGTGATTCTCCTGCAGAACTTACTCGCGTGGCTGTCCGACGCGATAACCCGGCAATCTCGCTAGCACCTCGGTCATGTCCATGCCTCGCTCAAGCCCCGCCAGTGCCGCCTCCGGCAGATCAACCGCCACAATCTGATAGAATTGTGCGGGCGCGTACGTCACAACTCCCAAGTGCGTATACGTCGTTGCTGCCGTCCAGCCGTGATAATAGAACGGCCCGTTAGAGGACGGCGCATAAAACACCAGATACCTCTCTACCTCAACTTCGCACCCTCCGACAGACGTATCCACTGCAGACCAATACAATACTGCATCTTCGCCTTGCGTCGTCAGGACGACCTCCGGCGCTGAGGGCGTTGAAATCTGCGTGCCTGCAAGCGCAAACTCCACCAGCCCGTTGACTCCATTGACTGCATCCGTCTGAATCCGCAGCACATCGTTGTAAGTCCCATCAGCGCCGGGCGTGAATGAAATCTGGAGCGAGCACGTGCTCATCTGGTTTGGCGCAAGCGCGAAAAATGCTCCGCAATTTGACTGACGCGCGAATTCGGCAGAAGCAGGCTCTTGAGGTTGAAACACGACAATCGATTCGCTTCCGAAGTTCTTCAGTCGAAACCACTGTGACTCGACCTCTGGACACTCAACCGTCCCCGCGTTCCATGCAGTCACAGGCAAGTTCGGCACACTGCTTCTCGCAAGCGCCAGATATCCTTGCGAGGATTCAATCGAGAAATTCCCGTCTGAAATGTCGCAAAACGTATCCTCAATCGCACAGACTCGGATTCGGCACGAATCTGAAAGCGGATCCGTCACAAACCACTCATACGCCCCGTCGTTCTCCGTAGACTCCGCAATCATCTCCCAATCACCCACCGGATAGCGTCGGTTAAGCTCAATAGTGACTCCACCGTCAAACCCTGTTCCCATCCACCTTATCGTATAGCTCGAATAAATAGGCAAATGCTCAGATCCATTAGGTGCAATCAAGTTAACAAAACGAATTGGTGAAAGTAGAACTTCATAGATAGACAATCGCGTGTTTTCGGCGACATATAAGTAAGGCCCGATCGCTGCAAGCCCCTCGGCCGAAGGAGACTCACCCGGGTCGTCATATCGCGCAACTAACTCAGGTTCGGCGAGATTCAGCACATCGAAGACCCGTAGCCCTGCTGCTCCGCTAGCCACACAGAGCCTGTCAAGAACAATCTCCGCGTCCCAAGTGTTACCTGGAACAACAACTCGTGGCAACGGAGCAGGGTCAGTCGGCACAGAAATATCATATCTCGCAATGCCTTGAGCAAAGTCTGCAACGTACAATATATCATTCTGTATGCACATCCCGTGAGCACTACCTGGCGTATCAAGCGTAGAAACCAGGGTCGGGCTTGATGGATTGCTGACATCAATGACACTGACCCCATAATACCTGCGTGCAAGATAAAGAGTGGGGTAGGCAAGGACTGACTTGTATGCGTCATCTAGTGTTACTTGCCCGAGAAACGCAGGTGCGACAGGACTTGTCACATCATAGATGACGAGTGCTGTTTCGGAAGAAACATAGAGAATGTTGTTGCGAACGAGGACTCCCCAAGGGTTACCTGGCGTGTCAATCCAAGACATCTCAATCAGATTTGAGGGATCGGTAACATCAAGCAATCTCACTTTCGCGGAGCGGTATGCAACATATAGAATATTTGCATCTAGAAACAGATCATGGGCATCATCGTCCCCAATGTCATAATTGTCCAGAAAGAGAGGAGATGAGTGAGAGCTTACATTAACTGATGAGATGCCCGCACCTCTTTGCGCTATGAATGCAATACTCCCTCGAGCATCAACATTTCTAACCTCTGCGCTATTGCTAAATGACCCTAACCTCGACATGTTTAAGCTGTCTTGCCCGCAAACGTTCCCCCACCCTAACATCACAAGAATAGCAAGCATTCGTGTCATGAATAGTCCCCTAATGCTGATATTTGTAGATTATTGATGTATCTCCAAAATCTAATCCCTCTTCATCACCAGCGCAAGATGACTCGACACTCCAAGTCTCACCGCACACTCCGATAGAGATTCACAAACGTTAAATAATAATAGGTTTAACGTGAACCTTCCTTAATAAATACAAAAAGAGAGGCATACAGCCTCTCTTCCCGACGCCAATCTAATGCTCGCGACCCCGTCTCGCCCGTCCCCCTGTTCATTCAAAAGAGAAGAACTCTTCGGCAAGATTCCCGTCTGTGTCAACAGCGCGGATCCCGAACGAATAGCTGAAGTTGATTCCGGCGGTGTTCCAGTGCTCACCTTCCAAATCTCCGTCCTGATCCGAATCGCTCAATTCAATCGTGACCGTATTCTGGCCCGAGTTGTCACTGAGGTGAGCGGTAACAGAACCGATTCCCACAGCATCGTAAACCCGCACATCGTAGAATAGATAGTGCGTGACTCCTCCCGGTGTGTCCAGGTGTCCGTGAGCTTCAAGAATGCGCGGATACCTTTCTGTCAACTGCACATTGTGGGTGTAGTCGCTCGTGTTCAGGCCAAGCCACGCAGTTGCAGCATCCCATTGTTGACCCTCGAAGTGGATACTGTAGCCACCGAACGGCACATTCGCAAATGAGTAGTCTCCACTTTGCGTCGTGAACTGGTCGGCGTACAGTTGACCGTTGGAAAGCAAGCGAACATGTATGTTCGGAAGTGCGCTGCCACTGATTGCGTCGCTGACATGTCCGTGCAAGAGACAGGCTTGTGGGTTACCTCCGTTAGAGTCATCGTCGGAGTCGCCGCCGTCGCACCCGATCATCAGACTCAAAACAAAGAGAAAACTCAGTGATTTGATAAAGAGCCGAGTTGAATTCATGACTATTCTCACTTATAAGACGGAATCTAATATTCCAACCGTATGATTTCAATATAGACACGAATCCGAGGTTTGTCAATAAGCCTATTCCTCGCGATGTAGGACAACCAAGCACTCCGACCATTTCAGTTTCTAACGAATCTCTTGAAACCTCGCCCTCCCACGCCTGGCGACGCTAACTTGATTTTGCCCAAATGTTTACAACATTTTTACGTAAAACACTTGACTTTTTATAAATTTTGTATTATATTAGACTCACTTCTGTATGAGGCCCGCTGGCCACTATTCCCAAAATAAAAGCGACCCCAACATCTCTGCTGAGGCCGCTCTGTCCATCCGAACCCTTCGCTACCGAGCCTATCTTCCTCCGCCCGGCTTATTCACCACCTGATAGTTTCCATCAGGCAAGGTTCCCGGCTTAGTCTTATCCTTCATACTGTCAGGCGTGGCCGCAAGCTGTTCAGTTTCGCTTGGCGTGGCCTTTTCCTGAGCCACATTCATCGGCTGCTCAGTCGTCGGCGTGATAGTCGCAGGCTGTTCAACTGCCGAACCGGACTTCGTGGCCGTAGGCACCATACCCGCCGGGCTGATTGTGGTTCCGCCGAAGTCGAACACGAACACCGCCAACACCATCGCGGTTGCGAATCCCACTCCCGCTCCCAGCCAACTCATGCTCCAACTCTTGCGGGTCTCACCGACCGGTTTGCCTGCCAATTTGCGTTCCAGTCGAAATTCGAATCCAACCGGACAAGTTGCTTTAGGTAGAGTTTTCAACGCCGACCGGACTCGCGCATGTGCAGCCGTCATGTCCGGCTCGACGCTTCCCCAATCGTTGGTCGTGTTGCTGTTGTCGGGACTAACCACGATCTGACTCCTCATTCTCCAAAAACTTTAAAGCTTCTTGCAAGCGGGTTCTCCCTCTATTGACCCGTGATTTAACGGTGCCCAATGGCACTTTAAGTACATCTGATATCTCTTCGTAGGACAGGTCCTGCACGTCTCTGAGCAAGACGGCTTCCTTGAAGTGGTACGGCAACTTCTCAATCGCCCGCAGGATTATCTCCGTGCGAACCTTGCCGTCCACGTCCCTTTCTACGTCCGCATGCTGATCAATGATGTCGTAGTCACGCTCATCATTGCCCTTGGAACTGATGGAAAAGAAATTCCGCACTTTGCGCCGCCGCAATTCGGTCTTGGCCAGATTCGACGCGATCGTATAGATCCACGTGGAAAATTTGGCCACCTGATGATACCGGTGCTTGTTCCGGTAGACCCTGACAAAGGTCTCTTGAACAATGTCCTCGCTGAAGAGCGTATCCCCTAACAGCCGGACCACAAAGTTATAGAGCGGATCTCGGTAGCGACGAACGATCTCATCGAAGGCGGCCTGGTTCTCATCTTGGAACTCGGCGATCAGCTCTTCGTCGGTACGTGCTGCGAACGGCTTGTTGTCCATCGCTTACTTGACAAACTCCTGCTGATTGACCTTGGTTCCAAGTGTTCCCGAACTTTTTTGAGAACACGCGTTCCATAACCATTCCAAGATTAAAGACCTAACATCAGACGACTTTGACTTTAGGTGCAATTCGATTTGAAGCAAATTCAACATCAACTCTTGCATTTGGGCGTCTCCAATTCGTCGAGACGCATGTATAAAACTATTTTTCTTAAACACTTGGCCGCCAAGCAATCGCTTGAAATCATCATCTGGCAGCTTACGAGCGGCCATCCCACCACATAACCAGACCTTTTGAGTCAACAATCGCAATCGACCCAGTAATTCCAGCGGCGCCATCCCTTTGTCCATTAATTCACGAGCATCCGCCAAAACTCGAGAGGCATTTCCCTCCAATAATGCGTCCTCAAAAGCGAAAATCTCCACCTCCGCTGTAACTCCCGTTACCTTCATCGCCATCTCGGGTGTGATCTCAGAAGCCTCCCCCGCGAACAGAATGAGATGTTCAAGCTTTGCTTTAAGGTCACGAAGCTGAGCCAATGAGTTCTCGATCAAATACTCGACGGCCGAACCCGCGATGGACTTGCCGGCAGATGCGACAAAGTTGCGAACGAACTTGGCAAGTTCATCACTTCGCAATTCAAAGAACCAATAACCATTCGCATCTGCCTGCAATCTTTCCAGTTCAAACTTTCCGGGCTTGCGCTCTAACGGCTGAATCAAAATCAAACTGCTCGTCGGTGAAGGACTCGCAACATACCGCTTCAGCAACTGCTGTTTTGCTTCATTGTCCGCCGATTCACGCTGCCTCCTCATACCGTCCGGATCGACAAGAACAACGACTCTTCGCTTCCCGAACATCGGGAGCGACGACAGTTGCGAGTTTAGATCTTTTGAATCGAGCGCCGCAGCCTCCGCCTCAAAGTAGTCAAAGTCCGCGCTCGCCTCACGCAAGAGGTGCCGGCACACAAGGTCCTTCGCTTCAGTCAGCAAGTACTCCTCTGTCCCCCCCAGCAGCACCACTGGGAACGTATACCCGTCATCAACCGCCTTGGCAAGGCGGCGAAACGTCGGGATGGAATCAGCTAACCACTTCGAACTGCTCACGGGCACAAGCGCTGACGAAATGTTGGAATAATGACTCTTGCTGTTCCGAATCGCGCATGCGTTCAGGGTGCCACTGGACGGACAGCAGGTAAGGATGCGTCTCGTGCTCAAAGACTTCGATAAGTCCTTCCTCAGACCACCCGACCGCTCTCAGACCCTGACCGAGTTTCTCAACCGTTTGATGGTGAAAGCTATTCACCTCAATCGAGGTCTCACCGAGAATGCTATGCAGAAGCGAACCTTCTGTGAGGCGAACCGAATGAGCTATGCTGGTAGAACCGGGTGTCTGCAGGTGATGCACCGGTCCGATGTGCGAAGGGATATCCTGCACAAGCGAACCGCCGAAGGCGATGTTCACAAGTTGAAACCCGCGGCAAATCGCAAAGATCGGCTTCTCGCGCTCCCAGAACACTTCAAGAAACCGGAGTTCAAACTCATCGCGCTCCGGCACGGGAACCTGTTCGGTAGCTTCAGGTTCCTGCCCGTAGCGTGACGGATGGATATCCACTCCGCCGATCAGTACCACACCGTCCAAGTGATCCGCATACCGTTCCAACTGATCACGGTCGCTTGTGTATCCAACCAGCAGCGGCAAACCGCCTGCCTTGGCCACGCCTTCGACGTAGTTCAAATCGCTGAAAATAATGCGTCCCGCCGGTGCGAAATTCCGCTTCAAGTCGGGTCCTGCATAGCCCGGGGATATTCCAATCACCGGCACCGTTTGTCCAAACTTCTTCACAGTCTTCATCCTCAATCAATTACCGGTCACAAATAGCAGAACAAGCGTGATGACCGAGACAACAACACAGTAGATACCAAAAGGTCGAATAATGCCTCGCCCGAGCAGGCGCAACAGCCAGGCAATCGCGGCATATCCTACAAAAAACGCGCTTGCCCCGCCGGCGAGCATGACCGGATTAGAAAACATACCGGACATGGAGGTGTCTTTCAGATGAAGCACACCTGCACCGGCGATTGCCGGAATCGCCATGAGAAAAGAGAAATCAGCCGCCGATGCGGGACGCACCTTGCGAACCATTCCGGCGATGATCGTTGAACCGGAACGAGACACGCCCGGCAGAATTGCAATCGCCTGTGCACAACCGATGAACAGTGCTTCGCCGTAACCCATACTCTCAAATGACCGTGTTCCCGAGGTCCAGCGTGCGCTGACGATTGCCAGCAGTCCAAAGGCCATCCACATTAGAGCGACAAAGAATGGACTTCCGAACACATGTTCTATCGCATCCTTGAAGGCCAGCCCGAACACAACGGCGGGAAGCGTCGCGATGACGATCAACAAAACAATGCGGAATGCCTCGCCGCGTTTCGCCCCGAACAAATTAGCAATAATATCGAACAGTCGTTTGCGATAATAGATCAGGACAGCAGCCAGCGTCCCGAGATGAACCATAATGTCAAACGTCAACTGAGGCTCGTGCATACCGAGCACACTTTGTGCAACAACAAGATGACCCGAACTGGATACCGGCAGAAACTCGGTGAGTCCCTGCACAATGCCCAGCACAATCGCTTCCCAGAGCTGCACTACTTGACCACGGTCAAGTCTTGACCGTCAAAAGTTAGAATCCGCGAGCGCTGATTCTCTCCGTTGGCTCCGATCTCCGCCCGTACGGAAGCGCCGCGAAACTCACCGACCTCACGCGCGGCCTGCACGAAATCACCACCCGTGGACCTTTGCTTCGCGTAAACCGCGCTGACAAATTGAGCGGCATCCAGCCCCAGCAGCTCCCAGACTGTCGCATCGAGTGAGTTGTGTGCTTCATAGTCCGCCAGTAACTCCGTCCGGATATCCGCTTCCGGCAGCAGCGGCGCACCTATCAGCATGCCGTCTGTGATGTGTGACTGTGCGGTGAGCGCGCGCTCATCCAACCACGAACTGTTGCCGACGAGGACCGTGCTGCGCGGCAGATTCCCGAGTTGCGAACAGTAGTTATTGATCTGGTCACTTGAGAGCGAGAAAAAGAAGGCTTCATTGGGTCCGGTGATGCCGCTGTCGCTGAACTCCACAGTAGTAGCTTGAACACTGACTTCACCCGCACGTTGATTACCGAAGAGCTTTTCGCGCTCTTCACGGCTCAACAAGGCATCAACCATGCTACCGCCGCGGGCGAGTCGGTCCGGCGCGGAAAAGACGTCGTGAAGCTCCCGTCGCAAGGTCTTCGTTTCCGCAGGATAACTTAGATCCGCATCAAACTCCAGACCGCTGTCTGCGCCCCTTCTGAACCCTTCACGGTTCGCCTTGCCCATATCGCTGTCAGGAGTCAGCATGATCGCGTGACGAATTCCCAACTCGTGCGCAACGTGCTTCGCCGAATTCGCCGCTATCGTCTCGTGACTCGATAGAAACTCTACCATCCCTTCGCACAGAAGCGCGAGCGAATGCGGGGTGCTGGTTATCTTCAAAACCGGAAGGCCGTATTCTTCATTCGCCAATGCCAAGGCCGTCGCGGATCCCTCGTCACCCGCGAAAACGATCAAATCTACTTCGCGCTTCGCCACTGAATCGAGCACCTGCACCGTGCGATATGCCGTGCCAGCGGCTCTGACGTGCGTCTCAAATGTATTGTTCACTCGTGCCGCAAACTTGAACGCTTCCTCGAGCTGGCGCGGTGCAGGATCATTTGCGTCTGGAAACGCCAGCAGAAGCAAAACATGCGGACGGTGCTCGCTCCCATACCTTTCACTCCTTCGCGCAACATTATCCGTTGGAAACAGATACTCAGCTTGAGCAAAACCCGCGTGTTCGGCAAGAATCTCGGCGGCTCGTTCACGGAGTCTGGAGTCGCCCGAACTGTCGGCGCACCACTGCAATTCTCGCCGGCTCCGCGCCACGTCTCCCGACAGAAACAGCGCCTCGGCGAGAGTAAACCTTGCAAAGGGGTAATATGCTCCTTGCGGGAACGCGCGAATGATTCGCTCTGCTCCTCTCTGCGCGGACTCCGGTTCCTTCAGCGCCAACTCAATCCGCGCAAGCAGATAGAGCGAAGCTTCCAACTCTTCACCGCGCCCGGACAGCAGTATGTCCTGAGTGGACTTGCGGGCCGCGGCAAACTCTCCGGCCTCATATTGAGTCAGGGCGCGCTTCAAATCCGCCGACTGCGAAGCGAACACCACGAGTGAAAGCATCAATATGACAAGCAGCAATCTCACTATTCCACCGTGACGCTTTTTGCAAGGTTTCGCGGTTGATCGACGTCGCAGCCTCGATGCACTGCCATGTAGTAGGCCAGCAATTGCAGCGGCACGACTGTCAGGAGCGGCGTAAGCAGCGCGTCTGTTTCGGGGACATAGACGACTTCATCCACTCGCTTGACGATCTCAGTATCGCCTTCAGTCGCAATGGCCAGAACCCGCCCGCCACGTGCGCGCACTTCTTCAATATTGGAAATGACTTTTTCATAAGTACCGTCGTGTGTCGCGATGAATACTACCGGCATATCGCGATCAATGAGGGCGATGGGGCCGTGCTTCATCTCGGCCGCGGGGTAGCCCTCTGCGTGCACGTAGGAGATTTCCTTGAGCTTCAGAGCACCCTCCAACGCAACCGGAAAATTCAAGCCACGACCAAGATACAGGAAGTTGTTGCTGTCGCGGTAACGGTGTGCAATGGTTTCAATCTTCTCGCGTGAGGCCAGAATCCGTGAAATCTTCTGCGGAATGTCCTTCAATTGCTGCACCAGTTCGCGTCCACGTCCCGCTCCGACGCGTCGACTCCGGCCCATTTGCAGCGCGAGCATGAATAGCACCGTAATCTGTGAAGTGAACGCTTTGGTCGAAGCGACTCCGATTTCGGGGCCGGCATGAAGGAATACACCGGCATCCGTTTCGCGCGCAATCGCGGAACCCACGACGTTACAAATTCCAAACACCGGAGCACCATGCCGCTTCGCCTCTCGAATCGCGGCAAGCGTGTCCGCGGTTTCACCGGATTGAGAAATCGCAAACACGATCGTCCCGGGTTCGAGAATCGGAGAGCGATAGCGGAACTCAGACGAGTACTCGACTTCTACAGGGATACCGGCAAGTTCCTCGAAGAGATACTCGCCAACTAAACCGGCATGCCAACTGGTCCCGCATCCTAAAAAGATGACTCGCTTTGCTTCACTAAGAATTTCCTTCGCTTGTGCCATGCCACCAAATTTGACGGCACCCTCTTCGATCAAGAGTCGGCCGCGCATGGAATCCGCCACGGTTTGCGGCTGCTCGCAAATTTCCTTGAGCATAAAGTGCGCGAAACCGCCTTTTTCGATGGCCGCGATATCATACGTAATCTGCTCGAGCTTCTTGTCGATTGGCTCATCGGACAACGTGCGATACTCGACTTTGTCTGGGGTCAGCACCGCCATCTCGCCATCTTCAAGATACGTCGCTTCGCGCGTCATGCTAAGAAACGCAGCAGGGTCGGACGCGACAAAATTCTCACCGTGACCGTGACCGATCACCATCGGGGAGCCCATCCGCGCGGCGATAACCATTCCGGGATGGTGGCGGCTGACAATCGCAAGCCCGTAGGTTCCCCGAATCAGTCGCAAAGCCTTTTGCACGGCGTGCGGCAAGTCCCCCTCGTAGAGCTCCTCAATCAGATGCGCAATCGTTTCCGTATCCGTGTCACTGACAAACGTGTGGCCGCTCCGAATCAACTCCTGCCGAAGCGAAGAATAGTTCTCGATAATGCCATTGTGTGCAAGCGCAATAGAGGCGGATTCGTCCGTGTGCGGATGAGCGTTGACTTGGTTGGGTGCCCCGTGCGTCGCCCAGCGCGTGTGTCCGATACCGCTGTGTCCCTTGACGGCCGCGTCACGCACGAGCTGTTCCAAGTTAGAGACTTTTCCTGCATCCTTCACAATACGCAATGACCCGTCATTGACGGCAATTCCCGCCGAATCGTAGCCGCGATACTCCATGCGTTTAAGCCCGGCAATGAGCAAAGGCACAACGTCGCGAGGACCGCAATATCCGATTATTCCACACATAATTTGATAACTCCTGCGTCTTCGAGTTTCTATAGGTCAAGACACGAGCGCAAGTTTCTCTATTCCCACTCCACAGTTGCCGGAGGTTTCGTACTGACATCGTATGCGACACGGTTAATGCCGCGCACTTCATTGATGATTCGCGAAGATGCTCGACCAAGTAACTCGTAAGGAAGGCGCGTGAAGTCTGCGGTCATAAAGTCATCCGTGTTGACCGCTCGCAGGACGCACACGTTCTCATATGTGCGTTCGTCGCCCATCACACCTACGGTCTTGACGGGCAGCAATACGGCAAAAGCCTGGCGGGTCTTGTCGTACCAGTCCGCTGTGCGCAGCTCGTGCATGAAGATGGCATCTGCTTCGCGCAAGATATCGCAGCGCTCGCGTGTCACTTCACCCAGAACTCTAACTGCAAGACCCGGTCCGGGAAACGGATGCCTGTGAGTAATGGCTCTGGGCAATCCAAGCAGTTCACCAAGTCTGCGGGCCTCATCTTTGAACAATTCGCGTAACGGCTCGATTAATTTCAGCCGCAACGTGTCCGGAAGCCCTCCAACATTATGATGCGATTTGATTGTCGCCGACGGACCCTTGACCGACACACTCTCAATCACGTCCGGATAGAGCGTGCCTTGAGCAAGGAAATCCACTTCTGGATGGCGCGCCGCCTCCTCTTGAAACACGTCAATGAACAGCCGTCCTATCGTCTTGCGTTTCAGCTCAGGTTCTGTGATTCCGGCTAAAGCTCCAAAGAAGCGGTCCGACGCGTCAATAACTTCCAGAGCAAGGTGACCGTGGCTGCGAAAAGTGGCTTCAATCTGCTCGCGCTCTCCCAATCGGCCAAGCCCAGTGTCCACGTAAAAGCACAGCACCTGACCGGGAATCGCGCGATTTAGCAGCATCGCCGTAACAGCGGAATCCAGACCTCCGGACAACGCGCAAAGAACTTTTCGCGCACCGACAACAGACTGAATCTCGGCGACCGCATCATCGATAAACGATTCCATGCTCCATCCGCCCGAGCAACCGCAAATGTCATAGGCAAAATTGCGCAACAGCTTGCCGCCATCGGGGGTGTGCGTGACTTCGGGATGAAACTGGACTCCAAAGGCCGAGTCATCATTCATCCGCACCGCAGCAACCAATCCTCCTTCGCTCTTGCCAGCCAATTGCAGCGGGCTGCGAACTTCCTCGATGTGGTCACCGTGACTCATCCACACTTTCATAGGCAGCTCTACATCGCGAAGCCAGCGTGACTGTTCGGTGAACTCTACCAAGGCCGGACCGAATTCACCGGAGCTTCCCTTGACGACAGGACTCCCGAAGTGTTCTCCGAGCAGCTGCATGCCGTAGCATATTCCCAAAATGGGCAGCTTCAAGTCATAGACATCTTCCATGGGATGCGGCGATCCCGTAGCATGCACACTGGCGGGACCGCCGGAAAAGACGATTCCCTTTGTCTCGGAAGACGCAATGTCACCGCGCGAAGCGTTAAACGGGAGGATTTCGCAGTAGACCCCCTGCTCGCGGAGACGTCGCGCTATCAGCTGTGTGGTCTGACCTCCAAAATCGAGGATCGCGATGCGCTCAGCGTGCTTCATGGGATAATTTCATTGTACTCGTTCGCCCAGCCCGAAAGTTCCGACAAAAACTCGTGGTGTGTCAAATCAAAATGAATCGGCGTTATTGCCACATAGCCCTGTGCAATGGCAATGCCGTCGGTATCCGCCTCCTGCAGGGGAAGTTTGTGCCCGTCCATCCAGTAGTAGATGCGGCCGCGCTGGTCATTTCTCTTCAAAAAGGTCTCTTTGAACCGCCCCTTCCCTTGCCGAACAACGCGTGTGCCCATGATCTCATTCAGCGGGAGAGCAGGAACATTGACATTCAACAGTGTTCCTTCGGGCAATCCTTTCGACAAAATGAGTTCCGCAGTTCTTCTTGCGATCGTGGCGGACGCCTGATAGTCTGTTGGTGTGAACGAATCCACGGAGACAGCCGCCGCAGGTATTCCGTTGATTGCACCTTCCGTTGCGGCAGAGACCGTTCCCGAATAGATGACGGAGATTCCCGTATTCTCTCCGCGATTGATTCCTGAAAGAACCAGGGCGGGCGGTTCAGGCAGGAGTTCAGAGAGCGCAAGTTTCACACAATCCGCAGGGCTGCCGTTGACGGCGAACGTCCTGAAGGCTCCTTCCAACTCAAAATCCACGTAGCGAATAGGCTCGGAAATAGTAATGGAGTGCCCGACAGCGGATTGCTCGCGATCGGGAGCGACGACCCAAACCTGTCCTAAGTCAGCGACGGCCCGCACAAGCGCGTGCAGACCGCCGGATTGAATGCCGTCGTCATTCGAAATCAGAATGATCACGTGTGTGCGGCTTCCGCGTGCATGAATGCCTTGAGAACCAGCGCGATTGTTGGCTTCAGCGCCTGTCGGTTTACAATTCTGTCGAGAAAGCCCTTTTCGAGTAAGAACTCACTTCGTTGAAAACCGGGCGGCAGGTCCTGCCCAATGGTTTGCTTGATAACTCTCGGACCGGCGAATCCGATGAGCGCGCCAGGTTCTGCAATGATGATATCGCCGAGCATAGAGAAGCTGGCGGTTGTCCCACCGGTTGTCGGGTTCGTAATCACGGAAATGTACGGCAATCCCGCCTCACCGAGTTGAGTAAGCTTCACACTTGTCTTCGCCATCTGCATGAGTGAGATCATACCCTCCTGCATGCGCATGCCGCCTGAGCGTGAGACGAGAATCAGCGCACGGCGTTCGGCAATAGCGCGATCAACAGCACGTGCAATTTTCTCTCCCACGACACTTCCGACACTGCCGCCCATGAAGGCGAATTCCATGATCCCAAGTTCCACGGGAAATCCGCTCAGCGCGCAGGATCCAATTGTGATCGCATCATATTTCCCCGTCGCTTTGATGGATGCCGTGACGCGTTCGCTGTATTTCTTGGAGTCTTTGAACTGTAGAGGATCTTGCGGATGCAGCGTGTGATCGCTTTCCTGCCAGGTTCCTTCGTCTGCGAGCAGGGCGATGTAGGACTCCGCCGGCATGGCGAAGTGGAACGAGCACTTGGGACAAACGAGCTGTAATTTTTCAAGCTCGCGCTTGAAGACGATTTCACCGCAGCTCTCGCATTTCACCCACAGCGAATCCTGCGTCGTCTTCTTTTGTCCGGGAACGATTGGACCCTTTTCCCTGCGAAACCATTCAAGCGCCATATTCTGACTCCTTACGCTTCATCGGGACGATCACTCTTACGAACGCGCCGGTGCATAACCAGCGCATTCTCGCCATCATGATAGTAACTCTTGCGAATGCCGAGCTCGGCAAATCCGTAACGGCCATACAATGCCCGCGCAGCTTCATTTGATTCGCGGACTTCAAGGTAAACATCGGACATCTTCTGTTTGGCGGCCCGCTCAAACAGGAAGTCGAGCAACGCCGACGCGATTCCCTTCCGGCGCACGGTCTTGTCCACCGCGACATTCAGAATATGCACCTCGTCAAGCACCCACTGAGTGACGATGTATCCGGCAATCTGCCCTTCATTCAGAGCAACCCAGCTTGTCCGGTAGAGCACGATGAAATTCCGGAAAGCGGACAAGGACCACGGATCGCGAAAGGCTTCGCGCTCGATCGCGAGCACGTGATGCAAATGATCTGCGGTAAGCTCGGCAATCTTAAGATTAGTCTGGTCGGACATCGTTGACATCCATGAAGCGGTCGCAAAGTTGAACCACTTCCCGCATTTCCGCAACGTCGTGGACTCGAATCACGTCTGCTCCACGAAGCGCCGCGATAGCAACGGCCGCTGCCGTAGAGAATTGCCTTTCGTCGGGAGTACGATTCGAGAACTCGCCCGTGAATGCTTTGCGCGACGGTCCGATCAGCACACCTGCTGCAAGAGAATGAAAGACTTCGAGGTTTCCAACTAACAAGTGATTCTGCTCAAAGCTCTTTCCAAAACCGAGTCCGGGATCGACCAGAATACTCTCACGCGCCACCCCATGATGCACTGCCTGCTCAACCGCGTTGGCCAGAAACCCACGAACTTCTCCAAGAACATCTTGGTAATTCAAGTCAGATTGCATGCTTTGGGGCTGTCCGCGCATATGCATCAGAACCAACCCGGCGCCAAACTCGGCACATACGTCGGCCATCCCATCGTCCTCTTTCAAGCCGGAAACGTCGTTAATCATGTCAGCTCCGGCCTCCAAGCACGCGCGCGCAACCTTCGCGGATTTCGTGTCTATGGAAATAATAACATTCGTCTGCCCGTGTAACAGATCAAGCACAGGCAGCAGGCGTTCCAGCTGTATCTCATCTGAAGTGCCAGAACTTCCGGGACGAGTGGATTCCGCGCCGAGATCAATGATTCGTGCGCCTTCCGCGGCCAGCCGCAGCGTATGCTGAAATGCGGCTTCTGCCTGCAGAAACTTTCCACCGTCAGAAAAGGAATCCGGAGTGACATTCACGATTCCCATAAGGTGCGTACTCGCACCAAGCTCAAAACTGCCTCGGCGGTGCCGAAAGGCGCGGGTCTTAGGTCCGGCCATCCATGAGCATTAGAGCTTCCATCCGCGTTGCCTGCTTGGACAAAGCGCCGCGCACGGCGGACGTCACCGTCCAGCTTCCGTGAACTCGCTCTCCGCGCATCATCAGGCACAGGTGCTGTGCTCGAATGACGACGAATGCGCCCATGGGCTTCAGCTTCTCCATCAACGTATCGGCGATAGCTGTCGTCATGCTTTCCTGAAGCTGAGGCCGCTGTGCCAGAACACGAACCACCCGCGCCAAGGCGGAAAACCCCGTAACTTGCTCGTTAGAGGGAATGTACGCAATTGAAACAAATCCCCAAAACGGCAGGAGGTGGTGTTCACACATCGAGTAGAACGGAATATCCCGATGAATGATCATCTCGGTTGCATTTTCGGCAGGATAAAGCGAAATCGTTTCAGCAGGATTGGATCCAATACCCGAAAACACCTCTTCGAACATCGAAGCTACCCGCTTCGGGGTGTCTTTCAATCCAGCACGATCCGGGTTTTCTCCGATCGCGACCAGGATCTCACGGACGGCAGCCTCAATTCTGGCTTTGTCCATTTTGCCGCAGGTTTGATTCAAGATTGAACGTGACAATTTCCTCTTTGCCCGCACGAACCTCTATTTTCCGCGTCGATTCGCCGACCACACCGTAACCGGATTTCGCAACACTGATCAGGTGCGGTCCGGGCGACAAGTTACGCAGGACATGATCCGTTTTGAACTCCGTTGCCTGCCCATTCAAGTAGATAGTCGCGCCTGAAACATTAGACAAGACTTGAACACTTCCATGCTGCTGTCGAAGCACGAGGAACAACAAAGTGCCGACGACAAACACCAGAATCGTACTGATCAGGAAATAGTTTCGGACTTTTCGCTGCCCCGCTTCAAGCTCTTCCACATCGACGGGAATCTGCCTTTCACGTTCCGCGATTTCCGCGTCGGTCAGCCACTCAACTTCACCGTCTTCATTCTCGTAGCGGCGGTATTTGCCTTTGGATTCGTAGAATCTGCGAATCTCGTCGTCAATGATGCGCTGGCGTTCGGCAAAACTAAGAGCGGTTTCGGCAGACTCTCCGACGCGCTCTTTGGAACGAAGCTCTTCACGAGCCTCGAGTTCCTTGCGAATCATTTCGCGCAGTTTTTGTTCTTCGTTCCGCTCCACTACTCTACAGCCTCGGGTGCTTTACCGTTGTATACCGGCAGACCAAGCAGATCGTGTATTTCTTCACCAGTCAGCGATTCGCGCTCGACTAAGGTCTCCGCGAGTTTATCCAATCGAACCCGCTCTCTTGTTAGAATACTGCGAGAGCGCTCCTCCGCCCCTTCGACCAGCTCGCGGACAGCCTGATCAATTGCGTGCGCCGTCTCGTCGCTGTAATCCTGATTGGAAGTATAGTCCCTGCCAAGAAACACCTCTTCATGCTGCTGGCCGTAGGTAATGGGACCGAGCTTCTCGCTCATCCCCCAGCGCGTGACCATCGTCTTGGCGATTTCGGTCGAGCGCTTCAGATCATTGGCAGCACCGCTTGTCACTTCATTGAAGACGATTTCCTCGGCGACGCGTCCACCAAGCAGTGTGGACAACTGACCTTCAAGATACTTGCGCGAATAGCTTCGCTTGTCGTCGAGCGGAACGAAATGCGTAAGCCCAAGTGCCTGTCCCCGCGGAATAATCGTCACCTTATGCACCGGATCGACATCAGGCGTAAAGAGCGCGACAAGCACGTGCCCTGCTTCGTGATACGCCGTGACGCGGCGCTCGTGCTCGGGAATCACAACCGAACGTCGCTCAATCCCCATCATCACTTTGTCCTTTGCAGCCTCTACATCTTCCATCGTCACGCGATCGCTGTCGCGTCGAGCGGCAAGCAAAGCGGCTTCGTTCATCAAGTTTGCCAACTCAGCGCCGGCCATCCCCGGTGTGCTCTTGGCGATAATCTCCAGATTCACATCATCGGCGAGCGGTTTGTTCTTGGAGTGTACCTGCAGGATACCGATACGTCCTCGCACGTCCGGTCGATCGACGACGATCTGACGGTCGAATCTGCCGGGACGCAAGAGAGCCGGGTCGAGAATGTCCGGTCTATTCGTCGCGGCCACGAGGATAACTCCATCGTTCTCCTCAAATCCGTCCATCTCGATCAGCAACTGGTTTAGAGTCTGCTCACGCTCATCGTGCCCGCCTCCAAGTCCTGCTCCGCGGTGGCGACCCACTGCGTCGATCTCATCGATGAAGATGATGCAGGGTGCATTCTTCTTGCCAGTCTCGAACAAGTCACGGACACGGCTGGCGCCAACCCCAACGAACATCTCGACAAACTCGGCACCGCTGATCGAGAAGAACGGCACTCCGGCTTCCCCGGCGACCGCTTTTGCAAGCAGCGTCTTTCCCGTTCCCGGCGGTCCGAGCAGCAAAACACCGCGTGGAATCCGTCCACCGACACGAACAAACTTCTTCGGTTCGCGCAGGAAGTCAATAATCTCGTGCAGTTCTTCCTTTGCTTCATCAGCTCCCGCGACATCGGCAAAGGTCACCTTCGTGCTCGCTTCGGAGTAGACTTTCGCTTTGCTCTTGCCAAACTGGAATAGGCCGCGCGGTCCCATATTGGACATGCGGCGAATCAGAATGATCCCGAAACCCAGCAGTAGCAACCACGGTAACAGCCCGAGCAAATACTGTCCTAAGTCAGGACGCTTGATTTTGAAGTCAAGTTCGATACCGGCGTCTTTCCAGCGCTGCATCAGCGCGCTGTCTATGGTCGGTGGCAGCGTGACGACGAACTTCGCGCCGTCTTTCATCTTACCGTGAAAGCTCTGATCCCGAACAATTCCAGACTGCACCCTGCCGTCCTCGATCGCCTGCTCGAATGCGGAATAGGTCAACACCTGCTCAGCCGTGCGCTGCGTCACAAGTTGTGCAACGACAACAGTAGCGAGCAGCACGAGCAGCAGCAGATAGAGAAACCGCGACACTTTGCGCCATTCAACGCGCGGTTCGTCGTCGTTCGGGCCGCGCCCGCGTTGATTCGGATTTGGGGTTTGATTGTCGCTCATGGTGATTCGATTTCATCCAAGATGTACAGGTCGGGCAGGTGACGTCCCGTGCCGGCGTAGTCCAGCCCATACCCAATCACGAATTTGTCCGGCAAGTCGACTGCAACAAAGTCAACATCGACACCGGCTCTGACTGATTTGGGTTTGCGGAAACATGCCGCCATGCTCAGGCTCTTGGGGTTGCGCACCATCAGAAATCGCTTCAGGAAGTCCCATGAATTGCCGGTATCAACAATGTCATCGACGACGATAACGTGACGGTCACGGATGTCGCAGTCAATATCTTTGATCAATCTGACTCTTCCCGACTCCATGCCGTCCCCGTAGCTCGACAGCTTGATGAAATCGATCGTACAAGACAGTCCTGCGGCGCGAACAATGTCTGCCAGAAACATGAAACAGCCGGTCAAAACGCCGATAAAGACAGGCTGCTCGCCTTCGAATCTGTATCCGATTTCTTCACCCGCACGCACTACGGCGCGTTCGATCTCCGCGCGACTCAACAGGCGTGAAAAGCGGCGCGGCGGCTCGCCTAAAATGATATGCTCAGGATATGTGTGCATCAAGAAGTAATCTGCGCATGCCAGCAAATCTTCAGCGTCGGCTCGCCGGCACAACACGGAGTCACTCGGCCGCTGGTACCAAGACCGGGAACCGCGACAACACCATCGTCATCCGCGATGACCGGCCACTCTCGACGATACGCCGGATGAATTCCAATGTCATGAAGCCAGTCCGAAATCTTCCTTGTCTTCCTGTTGAGCGGCCGGAATCGCTCGCCAGCCTCCCAAAGCCGCACATGCAACGAACCTGCAAAAGACTGCGGATCCAGTAGCATCACTCCGTGTGAAACTGACTTCACAGCACTTGGAACTTGGATAACGTGTGGCTGCCGTGCGTCCAATTCTGACGGCAAGTGCCTGGGAGGTGATTCTTCGTACTCAAGCCAACACGCTTCCCCGCTACGGTACAGGGCACATCCGAAGGGCAACTCCAATCTGGCCACAGGAGTGCGACCGCGCAGAAACTGATTGACCTGCCGCCTCAGTGGCGCCGAGAGCCGAAAATCAGAGTTGCCCGCTGTTCGCTGAAGTACAGACTCCACCCATACGAAGTCTAAACCTTCAAGATACAGGTTTTTCGGCAATTTCTCAACACTCTTCGCACGAGCTGTGATTGTCACCCGAAGATTGTTACTATATGATTTTACAAGACTTGCTGATAGCTCACAGACCTTGCGAACCCGACCTCCGTGTTCCGCAAGCTGTTCCACAATCCCAGACCGCGAGACAGCTAATGCCCGCAAGGTCTCGCGGGCCATAACCCGACGAAAGCGGGTATCAGCATTCATGGGATCGTCGTCAATCAAATCGTCAGCGGACAACAGGCTGCGAAGCTCAACTCTTGTCACTCCAAGAAACGGGCGCAGAATTCTATCCCTAATTGCCGGAATCCCCGTGCACTCGAACCATGAGGAGGAAAGTTGCAGCTTCATGAGCACAGTCTCAGCGTCGTCGTCGCGCGTGTGGGCGGTAATAATCCACTCACACGCTGTCGTCTTGCGCAGTCGCTCCAGCGCCTCATAGCGCAGGCGGCGGGCCGCGGCTTCAATTGAGGCCGGTTTTCGAGCCAATTCAGACGGGACGTCGACGTGCTCCAGAGCCAGTGGAACACCCAGAAGATGAGTTTGTCGACGGACCAAATCGGCCACAGCATTTGCATCTTCGCGAAGTCCGTGATGCACGTGTGCGGCAACGACGCGATTCTTCCACTGGCTTTGAGTGCAAAACCAACGGAGCATGGCAAGGGAATCCCCCCCTCCGGATACAGCCAAGAGGAGCCTTTGCTCCGGTTGAACAACCGATAATCTTTGTTCGATGTCAGACAGCACCGGGTTTTGCCGCCTTGAATATTAACGAACCGCAGAAACCCAAACGAACTCGGTCGGGAACGGCTCTGCCTTTCAAACTGTAAGCGAACTTCCAAAGGGCCATCCCTACGAGGTAGCGAAAGCGTCGCCACGGTCTCGTCAGACGGTTAATCTTTGGAAAGTTGTTCCAGAGCCAGAATCTGCCGTTCAGTGATTCGACATACGACCAGCCCGGAAAGATTTCGATATTCGTCAGCCCTGCTCTACTGAATATTTCAGTCAGGCCGAGGTGGCTCATGTGGAAATAGGAATTCGCGTGATAGGCTTCGAGAAACGCAGAAGAGCCGATGAGCGTGCCACAGGGCTTCAATACCCTGGCGATTTCCTTAGCGGCCTGAAACGGGTTGTAGAGATGCTCGAACACTGAAGTTGTGACGACAAGATCAAACTGATTGTCTGCAAACGGCAGTTCATGCCCGTCACAAACCACGTCGGTATAGGGACCAGGGTAGATGTCAAAACTCACCAATTTGTAGCCTGCCTGTTCGAGAAAGGCACGGTCTCCGCCATCACCGCTCCCAAAATTCAGAACCGTCTTGCCCTTCGACTGATTCAACAAGTCGCGCAGCGCACCGGTCTTCCAATGTGCCATTGCGACCCGCAGATCAAGATTTTCGCTGGCCACAGTATGACTGAGGATTTCGCGGGTGTCTAAGGGCGAGCGGCTGCTTACAAGAACGGGCGTATTTGACGGGGAATGCCACGGGAAGCGAGCTCCGCACGTCAGGCAAGTATAGCTTCCTTCCGTAGTCGATAGCTCTCCCGCGCCGCATTCGACGCATACCAGTTTGGGCCATTCACCGAGTTTCATCTTGTCATCCGTGTTTGTGATACAACTATTGGAATCTGGCCACTGTCCGATGCAAAACAGCCGCCGGAAAAAGTGCCGGCGGCTGAATGAGTGCGTAGCGGAGGAGGGACTCGAACCCCCGACACCAGGATTATGATTCCCGTGCTCTAACCAACTGAGCTACTCCGCCGGAATCTAACAGGCATCCGCCTGCTTAAGGAAGAACATAAACATACACTCTGCGGGGCAAATAGTCAAGTTGGAAAAACCCCAAGAAAACACATCTGAGTAACTTAAACTTATGTATATCAAATACATAGTCTAAGCACAAAGAGGACAGGTGGGGTCAGTTGCAAAAGTTGCCAAAATTCCCCTATCTTGACTGGCCCCGGCCTTGCACAGAACTGGCCAAACAAGACTTATGAAGAAAATACTCATTACCGGCGCGGCCGGTTTCATCGGGTCACACCTTTCGGAGTCGCTACTCGCAAGCGGCCATCCGGTCATCGGCTACGACAACTTTGACCCGTACTACCCACGTATTCTCAAGGAAGCGAATCTAAGCAGTTCCCTGAAGTCCCTGAACTTCAAGTTTGTGGAGGGTGACATTCGGGACAAAGCAACGCTGGAACGCACCCTTGCGGAATCCGAGCCGGACGCGATCGTGCATCTCGCCGCGCGCGCAGGGGTCAGGCCGTCCCTTGAGCAACCCGAACTGTATGCTCAGGTGAATGTTGACGCGACAGTGCAACTGCTCGAGCTATGCAGAAAACAGCACGTCACCAAAGTTGTGTTCGCGTCAAGCTCATCGGTTTATGGAGATCGCGACGGTGGACCTTTTCGCGAAACGGACAATACCGACAGGCCGTTAAGTCCCTATGGATCGACAAAGAAGGCTGGAGAAGTGATTTCCCACGTCTATTCACATCTCTACGGCTTCTCAATTGCGTGTCTGCGCTTCTTCACGGTCTACGGACCTCGGCAGCGGCCGGACTTGGCAATCCGCAAATTCGTCCACAACGCACTTCACGGAGAATCAATACCGGTATTCGGTGACGGCACTTCCCGCCGCGACTATACTCATGTCAAGGACATCGTAGGCGGCATTCTTGGCTCGCTGAACTGGGTGAATGCCGAATCGGGCCGCTACGGAATCTTTAACTTGGGGTCAAGCTCACCAGTCGAACTTCGCGAGTTGCTGGCGGGTATCGAAAAGGGAGTCGGCCCCCTCAAGATTGAACACCTGCCAAAACAGCCTGGCGATGTGTTTCAAACTTTTGCCGACACAACCCTCGCTGAGCGTGAACTTGGCTTTCGTCACGACGTAAAGTTCGATGACGGCTTGGCTGACTTCATCCAGTGGATGAAAGAGAACAACGGCTAATCAGACTCCTGCGCAAATACGGTCTTTCCACCGACGAGTGTTCGCGCTATCTTCAAGTCATGCAGATCCCTTGGAGGGCACGTGAAGGGGTCGCCGTTCAGCACGCATAGGTCCGCAAGCTTTCCTTCTGCTATCTCGCCCATTTCCTTCTCCCACCCCGCAGCGTAGGCGGCACCTTTGGTGTACGCGCACAACGCTTCCTCGACCGAGATACACTCCTGCGAATTCCAGCCGCCGGCGGGCGTGCCATCCGCTCTCGTCCGCGTGACAGCCGCATGAACACCCTCCATCGGGTTCATCGATTCGATCGGCCAGTCACTGCCGAACGCGAGCATTGCCCCCGCATCCAGCAGGCTTTTCCACGCGTAAGAACCCTTCTCTCTCTCTTCGCCCAATCTGCGCTGAACGAAACTCATGTCCGCCGTGCAGTGAATGGGCTGCATCGAAGCGATCACTCCGAGTTTTGAGAAACGCGGAATATCCCGATCGCGGAGATGTTGACAATGTTCAATCCGTGGACGAAGCTCCGGTCCAATCCCGTTTGATGTAGCCATTTCAATCGCGTCAAGCACGACGCTGTTTGCGCGATCACCAATCGCATGCATCGCGATCTGGTATCCTTCGCGATGGGCGGCGCGGATGAACCGAGCAAGCACACCCTCTCGGACGAGCAGAGAGCCGGTAGTCGAACCATCGTCAGCATAAGGCTGCCAGAATGAGGCCGTGCGAGACCCGAGCGCACCGTCTGTAAATCCTTTGAAGCAGGCATAGCGAAACATTGCTGACTTTCGCGGTTCAAATCGATCAGCGTCAAAGTCGAAGTCGTTCGTAACTTTCCAGATGTTAAGTCGAATAGACTGATCAACTGAATCCGCGAGGTCGAGGTAGTGAGGAAGTAATCCCGAACGTACGCTGGCACTCGCCGCTGTCACCCCATACGAATGCGCCAGCGACTGTGCGCGCTTAAACGCCTCACGGCATTGGACGTGATCTGGTTCAGGAATGCAATCACATACACGGTATGCAGCGGACTCTCGCAGCACGCCGTTCAGCTTGCCGTCAGCTCCGCGCTCAAAGACTGCGCCGTCCGCGTTCTTGACCGAGCCGTCAATTTTCGCGACGATAAGGGCCTTCGAGTTCACAACCGCTGAGTGCAGATCATGAGTCCAAACAAAGAGCGGCGTATCGGGAGAAACTCGGTCAAAGTCCAGTCGAGTGACACTCACTTCCGTCTGCTCAAGACCAAAACCAAGAATCCATTCTCCACGGCCCAGATTGCGGCGCGACTGGAAATCCGAAACTTTTGCCAAAACTTGGTCGACTGTAGTGGCACCGGTGAAGTCAATTTGCACAAGCTGCAATCCGCCCGTCAGCAGATGCAGGTGGGCGTCATGAAACCCGGGCAACAGCATCTGCTGCGGTTCGAGTCTGATAGTGTCAGGCGAGCTATCCTCAAACAACCCTCGTTCCACGGACGCGATTCTCTCTCTTTCAATACGCACGCGGACTGGCTCGGTTTGCGATCCACCCAGCCATGCCTGACCAATAACCGTGCGAATCTCTTTCATGCCAGCACGCGCTTCAGTCGGTGAATTCCCAATGCCTTCCCGCTCGTTATGTCCGCATCCACAATCACACCGTGCAACATGACATCGCCGTCCGCAACGCCAGAACGCCCGCCTGCCATCGGGTGCAGGAAGCGATGCAGCGCGCTGGCCGTGTCCATGCCGATTACACCATTATGAGGACCGGTCATACCGGCATCGGTGAGATAGGCGGTGCCACCGGAAAGAATCTGCTCGTCTGCGGTTTGTACATGCGTGTGAGTTCCGATCAGCGCGGTGACTGTGCCGTCAAGAAAACGCGCGAGGGCGAGCTTCTCTGCGGTCGCCTCGGCATGGAAATCCACCAAAACAAGTGGCGTCTGTTCTCGACACTGTTCCACAGCCAGTTTGCCAAGTCTGAACGGATCGTCTGAGGGCAGCATCATGGCCCTGCCGATGAGGTTGATAATCGCCCACCTCGCGCGCGGGGAGACTTCGACAATCACCGATCCCCTTCCCGGGGCCTCATCAGGGAAGTTCAACGGGCGCAGCACGCGGCTATTCTCTGCGATTGCCGCGTGCGCCTTGTCCCGATAGAGCGTGTGATTCCCTCCAGTCAGCACATCTGCGCCGGCATCAAACAGCTTCCGAATGATGCTCGGCGAAAGCCCTTTGCCGCCATCTGAGTTCTCAGCATTGACAACACACACATCTGAAGAGACTTCACGAAGGAGCCCGGGCAGCAAGGCTGTGACGGCCTTTTGACCGGGCTCTCCATACACATCTCCGATGAATAGCAGACGACTGGCGCCCGCAGGCTTACTTGGCAACGCCGGTGGCAACAAACTCCCTCAATACGGTGACTTTGATTTGTCCGGGATATTCGAGTTCCTCTTCAACCCGCTTGGCAATATCCGCGGCGAGCGCTTCGGCCAATGCATCACTGACCTTCTGCGGTTCAACGATAATCCGAATTTCGCGGCCTGCTTGAATTGCAAACGTCTTTTGGACGCCTTTGAAGCTGGAAGCGATTTCCTCGAGCTGCTGCAATCGCTTCACATACAATTCCAGCGTTTCACGACGTGCCCCGGGACGCGCTCCGGAAATTGCGTCCGCCGCCTGCACCAAAACACCGATAGGAGAAATGAACTCAGTATCATTGTGGTGAGCGGCAATAGTATTAATCACGATTTTCGGTTCGCGATACTTCTTGGCGATCTCTACTCCAATCTCGACATGCGTTCCTTCGGTGTAGCGATCGATCGCTTTGCCGATATCGTGAAGCAGTCCCGCTCGGCGCCCCATCTTTGCGTCGAAACCGAGCTGTGCGCACATTAAGGCAGAAAGGTGCGCGACCTCGATGGAGTGATGCAGAATATTCTGGCCGTAGCTCGTGCGGTATTTCAGACGACCGACCAACTTGATCAGCTCGCGATGCAATCCGGTAACGCCAGCCTCAAGACAGGCGGCATCACCAATCTGCATGAGCTTCTCATCCATCTCCTTTTCAATCTTCTTGACCAATTCTTCGATGCGCTGGGGATGAATGCGGCCGTCTGCCATGAGTTGTTCGAGCGCAAGACGCGCGATTTCACGGCGGTAGGGATCGAAGCCTGACACCACTACGGTTTCAGGAGTATCGTCCACGATTATGTCTACGCCGGTGGCCTGTTCGAACGCGCGGATATTGCGGCCTTCTCGGCCGATGATGCGGCCCTTAATCTCGTCATTGGGAATGTGGACGACAGAAACCGTGCTTTCGACGCTATGATCCGCCGCAGAGCGCTGGATTGCAGAGACGATTACCTCACGGGCCTCACGATTGGCAGTTGCCTTGGCCTCATCGCGCATATTCTTGATCAGGTCCGCCGTGGCCGCACGCGCCTCACTCAGCAACGACTCTTTTAGCTGTTCGAGCGCATCGTCCTTCGATAATCCGGCAGCGCGTTCCAATTCAGCCTGCGCGTGCTTCAAAGTCTCTTCAAGCTGGATTTCCAGCTCGGCGACCTTTTTCTCTTTCTGGGCATTTTGGCCAAGCAGACGATCCACTTCCTTGCGCTTGCGCTCCGTTTCGTCGCGCACATTCCGCAGGTTGGCGTCCTTGTCTTTCAAAGAACGTTCGTGCCGAGCGAGTTCGTCCCTTATCTCACGGATTTCATTTTCGAGCGCGGTGCGTTGGCGGAGTTGCTCGTCTCGAAGCTCGAGCATCTTTTCTTTGTACATCGTCTCAGCCTCTTTTTGGGCGTCGGCGACGATACGTTCAGCTTCCTGCTGGGAAGCCGCAATGCGCTCTTTGGTTATAGATCGACTGAGGAACCAGCCGATAAGAAACGCCGCGATGCCGGAACCGGCGGCAAGCGCAACGACGAGAATTATATTGTCCATGTATGGGATGCTCCCCGAAAAAAAAGAAATCCCTGAATGGCAGAACGTGGTACCAAGAACCTGGTACAACACGGTGGGAATCCGCCTGCACGGTTTTCACTTCCACTATCCACATCCGTCCTGAGACGGGGGGAGCCCGCGCAGCGGGTTAGGCTTGTGATAGACGCCAGAGTCAGACTCCCTTTTCTTAGACTAATGGTTCTTGAATCAAGAATCTGCCAAGACAGGGATTTTGTCAAATGACTGTTTAATCAACCAAGTATCTGTTCGAGTAATCCGTCCTTTTTGTATCAACTCAGAACCGAAGGAGAATGCCGTTAAGCGCCAAGCTCGCGCAATTTCTCATCGAGCACGCGCTCGAGCCTGCGTGCCTTTGAAGTCACCAAACTTTCATGATCAGACAATTCGGACTGCGCCTCTGTCAGTTCGTGTGCGAGTTGCAGTGCCGCGAGCACGGCAAGTTCGCTGGCAGGCCGCGATCGATCCATCAAGTGAACGTTTCTCATTCGCTCGTCCACGATTCCCGCCACCCGATGCAAATACTCAGGTTCAGCGGTCCGTTGCAGTCGATAGGCCCGATCAAAGATCGTCACAACCACAGCCTCTTCCTGATTGCTATTTCGAAGTAAGTCGGTCATGGTCGGCACCTATACAAATGCGGCCTCAGGCTGCCTCGAGTTTGTCAAGCAGCGCTGCGATGCGAGAGCGAATAAGTTCTTCACGATGCGGATCCCGCTGATTTTCTTCCAGAGAAGCGCACTTCCTGCGAAGCAAATCTAACTCCTGTGCGGCGGCGGATTGCTGTGTCCGGAGGGTCTCAACCACCCCTTCCAACTCGCGATTCTGACTTTGCAGTTCGTTGAGCTTTGTCAGAAGTCGCGTTACTTGCTGGTCGAGAACGTCAAAAGTTTGGATATCCATGCAAGAGCTTGTTCAGGTCTGAGGTGAAAAAAGAACTCAGCGCAGTGAGGCTGAGTGTCTTTGCTGCAATTTTGAGACAATAGATTGAATCGCCGCGTCAACTTCGGCGGCGTCAAGGCTTCTATCGGGATGCAAGAACTCAAGTCGAAACGCCACGGATTTCTTTCCAGTGCCGAGTTTGTCGCTGACAAAGACGTCGAACGGCCAGACTTTCAACAGAGTAGGGCCGCCAGCCTCCCGCGCGGTTACAGCCAACTCGGCAAACGGGACGGTCTTATCGACGATGACGGAAAGATCACGCCAAGCGGTCGGGAAGCGCGGAAGTGTCTGAAAAGCGAAATCGCTTGAGCGGCTCTGCGCCAAAAGACCCAAGTCTATCTCAAACCATGCGACAGGGGCGTCAATGTCGCGAACGGCGCATTCCTCACGTGGCCAGATGCCGAACTCTCCGGCATTCAGGCCGTTCAGACGCAGTTGACCGCTCAGAAAACCAACGGTATCAAGATCATAGCAAAAAATTTCCGGTTTGTCAAGGGAAAGTTTGAGGGCCAAAAACTCCAGCACACTCTTCAGATCGAAGAAGTCGACGGGTTCCTTCGGCTGGCTCCAGCCCTGCGGATAGCGGCGACCAACCATTAGCCCTGCCACAACTTGACGCTCCCACGTTCGGGGATCGCCGGCTTCGCCATGCCTGAAGACGCGGGTTGTTTCGAACAGGCGAAGGTCCTTGTCCCCTCGTTCAAAATTCGCGGCGGCGGCCCGGAACATGGGGGCCAAGACGCTGCCCTGTAGGTACTTCATTTCGTCTGTGACCGGGTTTGCGAGCTCAACACCCAATGGCAAGCCGGGCGGGTCCAGACGCGGCTCAGGGTTCCACATGGACAGAGACACGGATTGCAGGAAGCCTAACGACACCAGCACATCTTCAACCTGTCGACGAACCTGCACGACAGGATCGTCCCGCCCAGTGAGCACGACTTTGCTGGATTCAGATGTTGGAATCTGTTCATATCCATGGACGCGAACGACTTCTTCGATCAAGTCAACTTCACGCTCAAGGTCGGGACGATGAGTAGGAGCTGTGACTTGCCATGGCGTCTTCTTACTGTCCACTTCGCACCCGAGACGAGCGAAGATCTCAGCAATATCCTCCGGCTGATAGTCCACTCCTATCAACGCGGACGCACGCTCGGGTCTGAATGAGATCTGAACAGGTGTGATCGGTCGCACATACTCATCGACAGCTCCCGACCAAATCTCTCCTCCACCCCACTTCTGCATGAGCGATGCCGTGGCGGCAGCGACATAAGGCACAATACTGGGATCGCAGCCGCGCTCGAAACGGCGGGACGAGTCCGTGGACATCCCCAGCGACTTCGCCGTTCGCCGAATATGAACGGGATCAAAGTAGGCACATTCGATAATCACGTCGCTCGTATCGTCGCGAATCTCGCTGTTCTGCCCGCCCATCACACCCGCCAGCGCAATTCCGTGCTTGGAATCGGCAATCAACAGGTCGTGTGCTGCGAGCTTGTGCTCCTTCTCGTCCAGCGTAACAAACTTTTCGCCGGCGGCGGCATAGCGGATGTTGATCGCACTGTCCGCAATGAAACGCGCGTCGAACGCGTGAAGCGGCTGTCCCGTTTCGAGCATCAAATAGTTTGTCACGTCCACGACGTTGGAAATCGGTCTAATCCCGCAACGCAGCAGTCGGATGCGAACGTCGAACGGCGAAGGAGTGATCCTGAGTCCGGTCACCGCTCGCGCAACGTAGCGCGGACAAGCCTCGGGTGCGGTTATTTTCACACGCACAAAGTCCGCCGCCTTGCGAGCAGACTCCTGCAGGGCGTATGTCTTGGGTTGCCAAGGCAACTTGAACTTCGCAGCAATGTCCCGTGCCACGCCAATATGCGACAGGAAATCCGGACGATTCGGCGTGACTTCCACATCGTAAACAGTATCTGAGTCCTGCAAGTAGCGCACCGCCGAAGCGCCGACCTCCCACTCCGGGGGACACTCGATGATTCCCGAATGTGAAGGCGCTAAGCCGAGTTCCTGCTCAGAGGCCAGCATGCCAAACGATTCGTGGCCTCTCAACTTTGCCTTCTTGATCGTCATTCCCTCAGCGGTCCTGGCACCCGGAAGCATGACCACGACCTTCAGTCCTGCGCGTGCGTTCGGCGCACCGCAAACGACAGACAGCGACTCGCCGCCTGCATTCGTCCGCGTAATCGAGAGATGGTCGGTTCCCGCAATGGGTGCACATTCGACGATTTCGCCAATCACCACGTCTTCAAGCAACGGAGCATAGGTGTTGACTGCTTCAACTTCCAACCCAAGCCACGTTAGAACGTCGGCGAGCTGCTCCGGCGACACGGGCAGATCAAGGAATTCGGAAAGCCACTTATAGCTGATCAGCATATTGAAGGTTAGTTAGCGCGGCGTCATGCCGGAGAATTGCTTTAGAAATCGTACGTCGCTATCGAACAGAAGTCTTATATTCGGAATGCCGAAGCGCAGCATGGCAATCCGATCTATTCCCAGTCCGAAGGCGAAACCCGAGT